>Ga0247741_1000769_pt1 | contig 17575 bp, 16 predicted proteins | sample UWRJL213509R2_FD_180945 | JGI IMG/M metagenome (GOLD analysis project Ga0247741, IMG submission 180945) | Plant litter microbial communities from Arlington Agricultural Research Station in Wisconsin, United States - UWRJ-L213-509R-2 | ecosystem: Environmental > Terrestrial > Plant litter >... | reverse complement strand
TACCAAGGTTTTACCACACGGCGTGATCATCGTCACACTGGAGCCCATAACTTGAGCGTTCTGAAAAGCAACCAGATTTCATTCAGGGACAACAGAAGCAAAATATGATTCTCGAATGCACAATGCTTATGGACCGAACAGTGGTAATCTTCCCAGAAGCTAAAATCTGTTAACATTGGGGAGAACTTGAATAAACTCCACCGGTGGACGCAATCTATGACTCACTTGAGGTGAGGGCCGTCGCTATAGTACTCGTGGCATGTATGAGTCCCTTATAATCCCCTGGCTTGTATAAGTACGACACGGTGATAGGCGCTCAAAGTGTGTTGGCCCAGTTGACATCCGTCCTGGTATAAAAATGTCTATCTACGTCTATGGCAGAAATCTATGTATATATGTGATAACTATAGCTAATCTTCTGCACTCCTATAAACTTCCCTCCATCATGGGTAGTACAACATTATTGTCACAGACAAGGACACAAAAGTTTGTGTCGTCTAAATGAAGACCCTTTACAGATATTGCTCAGGATACACATGTAGCAATGAACTCGAGAACTGAAGATGACGCCCTTACAGTGTTTACTCACTTTTAGGACTTGTTTCAAAATGGACATTGCCATCGAAGTCCCACATTTGAGCACCATTGAATTTATCAACGAGAAGAAGCTCGTTGGGCTTGAGGGTCTCATCAGGTAAAGCCCACCAATCTAGCGAGGAAATCTGTAAGATTACAATTCGATGATGAAAATAACATGCAATATCACCTTGATACTTCTCAACCTGGAAATGATTGTATAGCATCTCCTGGAGGAATGGGCGGCTATGACGGTTCTTGAACGCATCGGAAGGGGTGGGTGGCAGAAATAGTGGAACTTTGTCTTCCTCTTGGCGGTCGAATATAAGACCATCAGGCACCTGACGATACACGTATCTGAGAGTCGTTGTTCAGCGCCGAATTTGAAAGGGACAAAAGATGTGATGCTACTGACCTCCTGCCACGGAACTGGAACCTTTCATGATCAGTCACGAAATCGACCGCATATTTCTTCGGAAACCACACGCTAAGTGGCCATTCTCCTTCTCGGAGCTTGACTTCGTACTCGGTGCCTTCCTTAGAAAACGTCGGCTGGCGTTTCCAATCGTGGACATAATTGCGAACAACGGCAGTGATGACCGTGCGTGATTCTGCGGTTGTGGGCCACGGCTTCTTTGTCCAGAGATCCCACTGGAAGTCGTTCCCAATGTTGTAAATGCCCGTGTCTGGTGAGGAAATGTGGTAGGTGGTTGTGACCATGGCGTCGAAGCGAAGGAAAGTAATGCGAGGATTCGTGAATGCAAAATGGGAATACTCTGATTCTTCTATTCGTCATGAACAACTGATCAACTAGGTAATAGAAAGATGAACGGGTTGGCGTACCGGCGTCGTGACCGATCCAAGGCAGGTTGAGGAATGCGTGCATCGTCTTCAAATTGGGGAAGTTCATGAACTCGTCGACCACGGATTTTGCGTGTTTAAAGAACATGAGATGGCCAGGGAGGTAGAGCAGGACGTCATCTCCGTTAATGGGTCCGCCAGGAACAATGAGATCGTAGTCCTCTGCTACATCCCATGGGACTGCAGGAAAAAAGTATAAGCACAGATGAACAGCCAAGTCAGGATGCATACGTACAAGCGCGGTCAAAGCTAGAAAGGACGCGAGTCAATAGCAATAATAGGGAGGTTCGGGGAGTCAAAGCTCACTTTCCCAACATGATGTCCAAGTCGCACCATCCCTAGTAAACCAGGTGAGATTGGTCACCAATTGTGTTGACTGCAAACGTTTCTTACCCATATTTTCGTTTCAGGATTGACCCATTTATTGAATATGGCAGCGCGGAAGGGCCGAAAGTACGAGTTAACCTGTGGGAGTAAGGGTCATCGTCAATCACGCTTGCTGAAGTTCAGGGGGGAAAAGTACCACTCACAAAATCTCCTCCAGATCGCGCTTTCAAAGTTTGCATAACCTTCGCCTTGTCCCCAGTATCGCATCCCCACCTCTTACACAAGAAGTCGCCATGTAACTCCCAGTACTCGTCCACCGTTAAACAGACTTCTCTGACATTTGGCACCCCCGTCGATTGGGGCATCTCGCAGTTCATCCCCGTGCCATATTTATCAAACTTGATGAGCAGGAGGTCGATAGACGGGTTCGCCTTGACAGACGCGTAGAAATTGTTGAGATATATAGCGCGTTCGGTATCTCGTGTGCTCCATAGCGCGATGATGGTGATGCCTGGTGCAGGACTTGGATAGTTGAGCGCGTCCTGCGTGTGTTGTGACGATGATGGTGAAATATCTTGCGGTACGGTGCTGGCGGTCTTGAGAAAAACAATTGTTGGTTCGCCTTGATGCGTTATGTTGGGAAACACAGGATCGAGGGATGTTGGCAGGTCGACAGAGACTGAATGAGAGGGCTCTGCCCAGAAGAGATAGGTAACAGTTGACAAGAGTAAGAAGGGAAGCACGATGGGAGTTACAGTCCTCCTCCAGAGCTTTTTCACCGACATGGTGTCAAGCTGAGAACAAGTGCCTCTCCGGGTTGCCGTCGTTGAAAGTGGGCTCGGTGCCTTGAATTCTAGGCCCCATATTCCATCCGACGTCAGGGATATCTAACGTTAGCTACTATGGTCAACGTTCAACGTTCAGCCGTGCGGCGTGAACCTGATGTATTTGATGTGACGGTAAGCACAATTTCTGCGGTTGCCGACGGTCGTGGGACAAATTTAAAGTGCCTAGATCCATAATAGGAGAAGATTTGTGAGCGGCGACTCGAGGAGCGCTCGAGATTCAATTCAAATTAACATTTATCTACACTGTCCAGGATTACAGATGATAAAGATAAGTTGCGTACAATGTTCTGAATTATAGAGTCCGAGTCCATGACTATCGAAGTAGTTGCTGCGTTAAAGTTCTCTCAGATTGGTGGACGTCAATGCGAGGGTCTGCTGGGCGCTTGCAAATATGGGGTCTTCAAGAGCGCGAAGCAGGAAGATGTCTTCTCTACAGATTGATGAGATTCTTGGCCTAGATGTTATGTATCTGAGGACTCACTTGGGAGCCTTCACTTCAGGAATCAATCGCTCGTGTACACTCCTACAAAACGCTTCCACCTTCCGTCGGGACTTCAGAACAACCTTACCAATCTGAGCTTTGAAAGGGGTCCCTGCTTCCTTTTCGATGAAGCCTGTTGTGCGAAGGGGAACGGCGTTTTGAGGGATTGCCGTTGGTGTTGGTGTTGGTGACGGTGATGATGATGTTTGGACCTCGAGAAGGTGCGGTTGTCTGATTGGCGCGGCCAGAATGGATGAAATCGTTGCGAGGAAAAGGAGGACATAGATCGGGAATTGCATCGTAAAAGCTTTGATGTTGTTAGAACGAAAGTATTTATTCTAACCCACCGACCCAGTATGAGGTGAGCGTTCACTGGATCTCAAGAAGATGGCAGGCATACGTTTTATCAGCGGCGACCAGCACCTGGGGCGACGAAAAAGATAGGAAAGACGTGAAACCTTCGACGCCAGAGGGCTTCCTGCTTTATAAGATGGCTTCATATCCCTCTCACGCCACGTACAGCCGTCACTGCTTAATGCGGAGTGAGCACTGCCTGCTATGTTTCGCCAAAAGTAGAACATGTCCGGCTAAGACCGCTATCGCGTCCGCAGCTGTGGTAAACTTAGAATATGAAGCTTTGAATTTGAGATACTCTAAATGTGCCTTCATTGCTATCGAAAATATCGAAACTACACGCCACCATGCTGGTGAATGGGCACCGACAGGTTGCATGATCTTTGAACGAATCGACATTCAGTAGCGGCGCTAACGGGCGGTCGATACACGAACGCCACCCACACTTACAACATCGTCCATGACTCATATACATAAAATTTCATAGCAGCTTGGATGGTTATAGGGTGTTGAAGTGTGGAATATTTGGTCTCTCTGAATCAGGTGTACCAACAAGATAACACCTTCGTTGCATCTCAATTCTGACTGGCTTGATAAGAAACCGGAAGGATGGCCAGAAATTTTATCGACCATAGAATGTAGTGGTGTTTTATTTGAACCATCCCCGTGAATAGATAGAGAAAGATCGATTGCCCATCGTGAACCCGCCACCATACATCAAACAAACCTCTCAAGCCATCTCCTTCAACATTGTGAAACATACTCCCTAATTTTAATTGACGAACTTATCCTGCATTGAAAGTAAGCACCTTTCACCAATCTTCCGAAGGCTCGGAAGACTGCGCCAGCCACTCGGATGTCGTGGCAACGTCGTGTATTCAAAGTTACCTGTGCGTTCAAGGAGATATACTATTCCATAATCTTAAGGTATGTCATTGACAGCTTGGACTTACTACTACAGTACGTTGATTTGCACTCACGTTTTCTTTGAACATTAAGGCCTGGTGAGTCTCAGTGGCACTGTGTGGCTCACACGCCCAAGCTGGATACCTTAAGAGAGACCTGAAAACAATCTTTCCTCTCACTATATACTAGTACTTATTCAGAAAGCGTTGTGACACGCTCCGCGCAAATGAAAAATGGACGAGCATCGTCTTGAGAAATCAAAACGAAACCAGGTTGAATGACCCTCAAGAAGTCTGTCGATGTAGTAATGTCACAAAGTACACTATTTAGACGCTCAACGCCGTGCCTTTGTGGCTGTCCACACTGTGGGCGCTCTATCCCACGCCAATTGATCGCACGATTAACATTCATTAATTATGTAAATGTTCACCACCCGGCGCTCGGTGTGCCACCATCAAGGTGGAACCTCCCTGACAGAAAGATGGCAACGAGGTGGAGCGAAAATTTCGAGGGCGGCATTACACGCAGCCCGCTTTTTAAAAAGAACAAGAACCACGACGACTCGCAGAGGGCTCCCTCATTCTGATGCAAACCATGTCGATGAAAAGGCTCTGGAGAGTTGTGACTATCATCGTGCTCCCCTTCTTACTCCTGTCAACTATTACCTACCTCTTCTGGGTAGGGCCCTCTCATTCAGTCTCTGTCGAACTGTCATCGTCCCTGCAACACGGGAACGGTACGTTTCCCGACACGAAACACCGTGGCGAACCAGAAATCGTCGTTCTCAAGCCCATCGCCACCATACCGCAAGATATTCCACCTCCGTTATCACCAACCACACAGGACCCGCTCAACTACCCAAATCCCGCGCCGAACGTCACCATCATTGCGTTATGGGGCACACGAGATGCCAAACGCGCTATATATCTCAACAATTTCTACGCGTCTGTCAAGGCGAACCCGTCTATCGACCTCCTGCTCATCAAGTTTGATAAATATGGCACGGGGATGAACTGCGAGGTGCCCCAATCGACGGGGGTGCCAAATGTCAGAGAAGTCTGCTTGACGGTGGACGAGTACTGGAAGCTACATGCCGATTTCTTGTGTGAGAGATGGGAATGTGATGCTGGAGACAAGGCGAAGGTTATGGAAACTCTGAAAGCGCGATCTGGAGGAGACTTTGTACGTGACTGTTTTTTTTTTGACCTTCACCGCGCATGCCTGATGACGACCCTCACTCCCGCAGGTTAACTCGTACTTTCGGCCCTTCCGTGCTGCCATATTTAAGAAATGGGTCAATCCTGGCACGAAAATCTGGGTAAGAAATATTCTTTTAGGGTCCATGTATCGGATGATTAAACTCATTCTCTTCACCAGGGATGGTGCGACCTAGACGTCATGTTGGGAAAGTGAGTATTGCCTCCCAAACCGCCCTTGTATCGTCACTAACTCCCGTCTGCCCTAGCTTTGACCGTACTTGTACGTACGCCCTCCTAATAGGCAGTTTACCTGTGCTTAATTATTATTTTGCAGTCCCGTGGGATGTAGCAGGAGATTATGATCTCCTTGTTCCTGGCGGACCCATCAACGGAGATGACGTCCTGCTCTACCTCCCTGGTCATCTTATGTTCTTTAAACACGCAAAATACGTGGTTGACGAGTTCATGAACTTCCCCAATTTGAAGTCCTTGTACGCATTTCTCAACCTGCCCTGGATCGGTCATGATGCTGGTGCGCTCATATTCTAATTATGTAGTATTAACTAGCTGATCATCGGCCGTGACGACTAGAGGAATCGGAATATTCCCATTTTGCATTCACCAGTCGTCGGCTTACTTTCCTCCGTTTCGACGCCATGGTCACAGCCGCCTACCACATCTCCTCGCCAGGCACGGGCATCTACAATGTTGGGAATGACTTCCGGTGGGATCTCTGGACAAAGAAGCCGTGGCCCACAACCGCAGAATCACGCACGGCGATCACTGCTGTTGTTCGCGATTATGTCCACGATTGGGAACGCAAGCCAACATTTTCTGAAGAAGGCACCGAGTATGAGGTCAAGCTCCGAGAAGGAGAATGGCCACATTTCGCGTGGTTTCCGAAGAAATATGCCGTCGATTTCGTGACTGATCATGAGAAGTTCCAGTTCCGTGGCAAGAGGTCAGTAGCATCGCATTTTTTGCCCTTTTCAAATTCGGCGCTGAATAACAACCCAGATACGTGTATCGTCAAGTGCCAGGGGGTCCTATATTCGACCGCCAAGAGGAAGACGATGTTTCACTATTTCTGCCACCCACTCCTTCTGATGCGTTCAAGAACCGTCATAGCCGCCCATTCCTCCAGGAGATGCTATACAATCATTTCCAGGTTGAGAAGTATCAAGGTGAACTTGCCTGTTATTGTCATCATCGAATTTTAATCTTACAAAAGTCCTCGCTAGATTGGTGGGCTCTACCAGATGAGACCCTCAAGCCCAACGAGCTTCTTCTGGTTGACAAACTCAATGGTGCTCAAATGTGGGACTTCGACGGAAATGTCTATTTTGAGACGAACTCCGAACGTGCCAGCAGTGAATAAGCGCTGCCTAAGGGTATCGTCTTCAGTTTTCGACTCCACTGTCACATGTGTATCCTGAGCAATAGCTGTAAAGGGGTCTTTATTTAGACGACACAATTTGTGTCCTTGTCTGTGACATCAATGTTGTACTACCCATGATGTAGTTGCAGAAGATTAGTCATAGTTATCGTATTTATACATAGATCTTCCCCGTAGACGTAGATAGTTTTTAAAAAAACAATAGCAGTGATTGAAGTAGCCACCAGCGCACTACTATGTCGTGCAGTAAGTTGTGGTAAAGGCACAGCCACTGAGGTAATGAGCGCTAAACGCCACTGACATGACCAAATTGTATGTCGTGATCCCCGATAACCTTCGGACAGAGCGTGTGACAACGCGTCAGGTTCATCTTATAATAAGTAGGTGCAATACCACATCCATGCCGCAACGCCTCGTCACTCCCAATGATGCTGATTCAGACACTTTCCATTCAATTATTTAACCTCGGCCAATACTACTACACAATCTAAGAAGCTCATCACTACAATGTCCACTTTCATCATCGGCGGGAACGCGAAGACAAGCAGCAAGCTTTCCCAGCTCCTACACGCCTCTAACCATCCTATCGTCATCGGCTCGCGTTCTGGCACTGTGGCCCAACCGGAAGGTGTACCCACAGTCAAATTCGACTGGGCGGATGAGGGCACATACGGGAACGCGTTCGAGACTGGTGCAAAGATAGAGACCGTGTTCATCGTGTTCCCTCCAGTGTACGAGGTTATGAAACCTTGGACGACTTTTATCGACCTTGCCAAATCGAAAGGCGTCAAACGGATCGTACAGGTCACTGGTACTGCCAGCATTCCAGGTGCACACGACAATGCTGCGGTACATACATATTTGGCGGATTCTGGGATGGAGTATGCGATTCTTCGTCCGACGTGGTTCATAGGTAGGGATTCCCCTTACATATCGATGATAATACCTTTTATATTGCGGTCAAGCATAGGAGCTGACAGAACTTTTGCTACCTAGAAAACTTCAGCACCTTTTTCTATCACTCGATTCGTAACCGAGACACAATCGTCTCTTCTGCTGGTGATGGTCGCATCCCTTTTGTCGGCGCTGGAGATATCGCGAGAGCAGCTTACGATGCGATTCTCGCCAAGAAGAGTTTGAACACCGATGTCTTTGTCCTTGGACCCAAGCTCTATACTTACGATGAGGTGCGCTCACCACCTTGGCTTTTTATATACCCGCATTTCATTGACCATGTCATGATAATATCCTTACAGGCCGTCGCACTCCTGAGCGAGGTACTGGGAAGGAAGATAACGCACAAGAGGTTAGCAAAGGAGGACTTGACCAAACTGTACATGACGTTTGGGATAAAAGAAGACTTCGCCACATATTTGGCTGATGTCGAGGAAGCGGCGTCTCGGGGTGAGAGTGAACACGCGTTCAACAGTGACAAGGCCATTTTGGGGAAGGAGGAGTTGAAGGATTACTTTATTGCTAATAAGCAGTCTTGGGTCGTGTAGGCCAAGTCCATAATTGCATGTCCCGCGGACAAAGAAAGTGTATTTGCGGCGCGTCATCCAATCTGCCTGAATGAGGAAACCTGAGGACGGGTACTACTAGGTATGCAGACTACTCTCAAAACCAGGTTAGTCGCTTCGATCTTGAGACTTTTGTGTTCAAGGCTCGGCAACAGCCTGAATTTGAGATCACTGTGGGTCCATGTGTACGTCTTTATCGGGTTTAGCGACGACATGAGGTCGGTTAGAACCCTAGGAGCTGACATGTGCATTATACAACGGGGCAGTTTTGCTACATTTCTTTGGTCTGGGGTCCGCCTGACGAATAACCTGGGTAAAGCAAGGGGAGATAAGACGAAAACGACAGGGTAATTGACTGGCTTTGAACGCCGTTGCCGTGGATCCGGAATCCGATAGGGTGCCAGAGGCCAGTAGACGACTGAGGGATTTCGATGGAAGGTCACCAGTCACTAGTCAATTGTCAAGCCTTCTAGGCTGGGGGAATACCCTTCGTCATGCACCCCATGTGTCGTTACGAGAGTGAAGGAAGTGACGCTTAGATGAGTAGTTTTGGATGACTGGTAGTGAGTTGAGGTCCGCGGGAGGTGATCAGAGTCTCAGAGCTAGAGCTTGTTCATGAGACGGGACAAGGATATCGACTATCGTTCCTGGGGTTGACTGCAGTATAAATAGTTCTGGATTTGTAGGATTTTGTACTATCATTAGACGAAACTTGCGCTATTCTTTCCTCTGTCAAGGACACGTGTGTAGTATGTCAGAAGTCCATCACCGTCGTCATCACTGACAGACACCAGACACCAGAGAATGTTAATAGAACACGAATGCATGACCGATGGAGCCGACGGAGACTAGAGACCAAGGAGTAAAGGTATTCTGTGTAGCCTTCCCAGACGGCAAAGTTGAAGTTCGGTTTGTTACAGAATCCGTGTTGGCCGCGTCTGGAGTCCAGAGTTAAAGTAGTACGGATGGAATAAAACCCATATTTGCATAAAATTAGACGCATTGGACCAGTTAGTAAGATAAAAAGGTACGAGGTACCGAACAATGAAGAGATAAAGCTACAAAGACGTCTATCTGTACGCCGAGGTCGACGGAATTCCAAGCATTGGGTTCTTGGTAGAGTTCAGCAGGCTCAGGGAGTCGAGATGAAGTCGTTGGTATGTTTTAGGACCTGACTAACAGACAAATGAGAATGCCTATATTTGAAAGAACAACTGGGAAAATCAATCCACTACAAGAGGCTTTAGATCAGCCAAGTAGAATGGCAGAGTTCTGTGAATCATTTCGGCGCTCCGATGTCTGGTGGATCAAGCTTTGATCGTACCAGGAGTATTCTGTAACACACACCATGATAAGCCTGATCAAAACAATAGGGCGCCCACTGATATCGGCCTTACCGTCTTGTTTTACTGATCTGCGCCTGTGGTCAGACACTTTACAGTTCGAAAGCTGACTCGGATGGTGAATGTGGACGCGGGGAAGATGAGTAACCGGTGAATACCGGTAGCCGGGGTCCTGTCCCCAAAAGTGGAACCTGGTATTGATCAGGGTCCGGGACTGGAGAATAAAAAATGATCGTACGAGGGTTGGACCACTCTTGTTGTTTCGCCTCTCAACAGGCTCAGCGAACGCGTTTCTCTTTCTTACTGTCACGACCATCGTGGTCGTCGAGGCACCCCATTCGACTCGGTTGCGCAGCTCAACGTTGACGCGACACATCGATACACATCGCCAGCGCCCAGCTTGGGACTGTGCTACCACTCTGGATTCTGTTCGCGAAACAGACCTATATCATTAAATCATCTATAATCACCAATACATAACCGAAAATGAGGGCCCTCTTTCGTCCTTTCGCCCTTCATGCCGCCTACACTCCCATTGAAACAATTGTCTTCTTCTGCATCATTGGAACGCTGGCATATTTCCACATACTCTCGGCCATAAAGCACTCTGCCTTCCTTGATCCAAACGCCCCGTATTCGCCCTATGGCTCTTCATACGGTTCACCGTACACCAGCGGGGCTGGTTATCCAACCCATGGTCACGTCCTGAAACCAGCATATGCTCTTCACAGACTGGGAGAATGGATTGGCGTTCGGGAGGGTTCGTGGGGGAAAGCTGTGAAGGAGCATAACTCGAAAGACACCGTCAAGGCTGTTGAGGTCCAACAAATTATTTTCACAGTAGATGGCGCTGTGGTTAAGGCACGTTCTACTCAGCTCATTTTGCACGACGTGAAGCTAATAATCTCACATCACATACAGAGCTCTAACACAGAGCACACCGAACAACTCTCACTCTCCGCACCACCTCTGTTGACCGCTACCCAAAACCTAACGAAGCATCTCACCACCTCTTTCACCACCCCAAGTGGGGAAACATACACGTCGTTCTGCCACCAAACCACTGAAGACAAAGGGTGCTTTACCCTTGCACACCCGCATACGCGTACATTCGCCCAGACTCTGACCTTCAGGCCTGGTGGGAGAGACGAGTGGGTTGATGCGCTTTTGGGCGAAGACCACTCCCATCCCTCCTCAGTTCACCACTCGGTAAGCTTCACAGGCGAGGACGGCATCCGGTTTGAGGTGGGTCGACACCTTACGGGCGAAAATGGGCACATACCGCTGCCATTGGCCCAGATGAGGAATGGGAAATGGGTGGCATATGCCGTCCGAGCTTTGGTTGTGAGGTTCTGGGATCTGGCCAAGGTTCGTTTCATCCATCCATCCTTCTCATACGCGGAAACTGACTCCCTCTCCTCCACGCTTTCAGAAAGCAGACTCGCTTGACATCCTCCTCATCCTCGCAGGCTACATTCTCATGCACACAACGTTCTACCTGCTCTTAACCCGCTCCCGTTCCCTCGGCTCATCATTCTTCCTTCCACTTGCTATTCTCTCCTCAGCAATCCTTGCTCTCCTACTTGCCCTGCCCATCGCCATGGCTCTGCACATCCCTATCGACCCCGTCGCACTGACGGAGGCCCTTCCGTTCTTGGTCTGCACAGTCGGCTTCGATAAACCACTGAGGCTGGCTCGAGCAGTATTTTTACACCCGCATCTGAGCGTCCCGCCAGCCCTGGTGCCTGCTATTGAGAAGTCTGGGTATCCAGTGCCGTTGTCCACTCTTGCTCCTCCCCCGGCGCTGTCCACTTCGCTCCAGGGAACTTCAAACCTCGCACAACTTAAGCCTGCGCCGAAGATTATCACCGAGTCGCTGAGTCATGTGTACCAGCCGATCATTAGGGATTACGTCCTCGAGATTTTCGTCCTAATGATTGGCGCCTGGAGTCGAGTCGGTGGATTGAGAGAGGTGTGTGCACTTGCGGCGTTGGTGTTGGCCGTGGACTGTCTATTGCTGTGTACCTACTTGGCGGCTATTTTGGGGGTTATGGTTGAGGTGAGCTGATATTTCCCTCTCTTTTTCTTGCCCGTTTCTTCGCATATGGGGTTTTGCCACGAGCCATCGATCCACCCCCAGTTCCGCGTCCGATCTGGAGCGTTTATGACAGGGTTGGACGCGTTTTTCCCTTCACACTATTCACTTGATCTATTCCAACCCTTAATCCACGCACGTGGTGTTGCACAACCCTATTCCGCTGTATCGTCATCGGACGGTCAGACGCGACCCTGGATTTGGGCACACGCGTCTGACTCACGTGCTGGGTAATCGGTCACTGCCCGCCCGAGTTACGCCTCAGATTTTTGTTTTGACTGAATGGTGGCGTGATGTTCAGTACCCGATGGACAAGGACAAGACGGTAGCTTATTGTCTTCATCTGCGGTGGGCACGCTTTTTGTTCGGCGGATGGCTTACTATGGGTAGCTGTGGAAAGTACCCCGGGCACCATGGTTTACACTGCATTTCGCGTCACTTGCGTGTCCATCGCCGTCGAGCATCCGATATTGAATTGCGGGAGGCTCGACAGCTTGAATTTGAGCTATCTTTATGATCGGCAACGGATATTCTGCGATCTCGCCACCACTCTGCATCCTCCCAATGAGGATGCACGAGGTAGATTTTTCGAGAGGATTCGACTTATCTGGGTCGGGCTTCCGCAAGCGAGCAACGGCACTCCGGTTCGGGTATGTGCTCACCCCGGCTATAGCGATGTTGTGCGATCCCGTTCAGTGCTGCGTCCGTTGCTCATCTGGTTTTCGTTTTCGTGTTACTTTTCTGCTTATTACACTCTTCCCTAATTTTACTCGGAGATTTAAATACTCACCCTCTCTTTTTCCTCATTTCTCAAGGTCCGACGCATCAAAACCGTCCGTGCCCTAACGCGTTCCCGGTCCAACTCCTTCTCGTCCGTCGCGTCTTCTGCAAGCACGACTCCTACACCTTCTGCCATGCGGCCCTCGCTTGCTTCCTTGTCGTCGTCTGCTGCTGCTGATGCACTAAATGCATGCAAACCAAAAACTCTCCGCCAGCGTGTGAAATCGGCCCTCCTAGGTGGAGAGAAAGGTGCCGGCTTACCGGGCTTTGGAGAGGTTGTGGTCAAGGGCAGAAGGATAAAGGTTGGGAGTGCTGGTGCAGGGAGGGGCAGAGGTGGAAGCAAGACAAGAGAGAAGGTTGATACCAAGGGCAAGGAACCTAAGGAAGTGAAAGAGAATCCTGTTGCGAGGTTGAAGTTGCTTTTGGTATGTCATGGTCCCTCTCAGTTCTTTCATCTTTGCTAACTCATTTCCTCAGATTACGTCTTTCTTAATCTTGCATATTCTCAACTTCATTACGCCTCTCACGCCATCCAAGCACAACCACTCTTCATCCACCTCGCTTTCTGCTCCCCAAGCTCCCCGCAAAGTGGATATCACCGCACCTGGGCTGAGAAGAGTCTTCACTGCTTTAGTTGATGCCGAAGGCCTCGCTGTCTCGAACGATGTGGACTCCGATGTAGAAATCATTGACGGCAACAGGACTGTCGATGTTGACCTTTTCGTCAAGGTTTCCCCACCAATTTACGTCCGCCTCGTCTTACCTACTTCTATGCTACACCATTCATTACATCCATCCTCCAAATCTGCTTCTCGGTCCCTCTCCGCCTTCTTCTCCCGTTCCACTGCCAGCCTGAAATCTCCTCTATCCCCCTCATCATCTTCATCTGGAGTACCTACCTCAGGAGAGTCTACCTCAGACTTCATTGACCAGTTCATGTCCTCGTGGACACTCCTCGTCGGCGACCCGATTCTCAGCAAGTGGATAGTGATGATGCTCGCCCTGAGTGTAGCCCTTAATGGGTACTTGTTGAAAGGGATAGCTGCTGGCCTCGTCGGTGGGAATGCTCCAGGAGGAAATGTTTGGGGACCTCTTTTCGGCGCTGGGAAAGGCGAAGTAAGATTTGCCGAGGAAGAGAGTGAAGAGGAGGAAGAGGAAGTAAAGCCGAAGTTGACCGTCAAGGTCACTAGACCTACTTCAAACGGGAATGCGGTTCCCGCCATCAGTGAAAAAGTTGCACCTCCTTCCACGGCGACCCCTTCTTCCACAACTAACGGCTACGCTAACGGCCACATCAACGTCAACGGAGATGCACCCAATGGCGCTCAGCCTAAGAAAGCACCCGACTCGCCCACTGCCCTTGCTGCTCGTCAAGCGAAAGCTACCTTCACTCTCGAGGACGTGGACAGGCGTTTGGTGGCGGCCGTCGGTGCGGCTGGACCATCTACCTCTAGCACAACTTTCGCCGTCCAGGACGCCGCATCCACTGTACCAACAGACTCTTCAGCTCGTTCTCTTGCTGAATGTTTGGACATATTCGAAAACGGGCCTCGTCCTCTCGCTGAGTCACTGGCTCTGTTGAACGACGAAGAGGTGGTGATGCTCGTACAGAACGGCAAGATCGCGGCCTATGCTCTCGAGAAAGTCTTCGGTGGTACGATTCCAGGAGAAGGCCAAGTGGAAAAGCTAGAAAGGGCTGTTAGGGTTAGGCGCATGTTGATTTGTGAGTACTACCTTTTTCAATTGTGAGGAAAATCTTGTACTGATTGCGTTTCGCAATTTTAGCAAGGGCTTCAAGGACCAAGACGCTCGAGGCTTCAGATATTCCTCTATCGAACTACGACTACTCCCGTGTCTTTGGCGCCTGCTGCGAGAACGTCATTGGCTATATCCCTATTCCTCTCGGCGTCGCTGGACCACTGATCATTGACGATGTTTCTTACCCAATCCCAATGGCCACGGCAGAAGGCACCCTTGTCGCATCCACCTCGCGCGGATGCAAAGCGCTCAACTCTAATGGAGGTGTCACCACTGTCATCACGCAAGACGCCATGACCCGTGGGCCGGCGATCGATTTCCCTAGCGTCAAGGAGGCAGCCAGGGCCAAGATGTGGCTGGACGCTGAGGATGGTTTTGCTGTCATCAAGGAGGCTTTCGAATCCACTAGTCGTTTCGCGAAACTCAGAGGCCTTAAGACCGCTCTGGCGGGACGGACGCTGTATGTCCGTTTTGCGACCGCGACTGGTGATGCGATGGGAATGAACATGATCTCGAAGGGTACGGAGAAGGCTCTTGAAGTCATGCGTGTATCATACTTCCCTTCCATGGTCGTCCTCGCCCTCTCAGGCAACTACTGCACCGACAAGAAACCCGCTGCTATCAACTGGATCGAAGGTCGCGGAAAGTCCGTGGTTGCTGAAGCTGTTGTGCCAGGGAAAGTGGTGGAGGGCGTCTTGAAGACCACCGTACACGCGCTAGTGAACTTGAACACGAAGAAGAACTTGGTGGGCAGCGCGATGGCTGGCAGTGTTGGAGGGTTCAACGCACATGCTGCGAACATATTGACTGCTATATTTTTGGCCACGGGTCAGGATCCAGCGCAGAATGTGGAGAGTAGTATGTGCATGACCTTGATGGAGGCGTGAGTTACTTGCCATTTTGTTCTGTCGTAACTTATTTCTGACTTGTCTCTCCTCAGTATCAACGACGGCAAGGACCTTCTAGTAACAATTTCCATGCCCTGCATAGAAGTGGGAACCGTTGGTGGAGGCACCGTGCTTGGGCCACAGCAGTCGGTGCTGGAGATGATTGGGTTCAAGGGCGCACATCCTACCCACCCTGGTCATGTAAGTAACTCTTTGCTCGTCGTGGCTTCATGATACTTATTTCCTCCCTTAGAATGCACAAGGTCTCGCTCGCCTGATCGCAGCAGCTGTTATGGCCGGCGAGCTGAGTCTCCTTGCGGCACTCGCGGCAGGTCATCTCATCCGTGCACACATGCAGCACAATAGGAGCGTGGTTGGCAGTGTGGCCGCTAGTGTTGCGCCGACTCCTGGCGGCACTTTGAGTGTAACTGGTCCTGTGTTGGCGCCAACAGAAGCGCAGACTCCTGCGGCTTCGCAAGCGGCTGTATTGGCAGCTGCAGCTGAAGTTAGTAAAGCAAATGGGGAGGCACTGGAGAAAAAGAAGGAGATGATGGGACAGGCAATGGAACAGGACGACAAAGGAATGACTCTTGTGCCGATGAGCGTAACGTCGTCGACTTCGAGCCTGCCACCTTATTCACAGTGATCCGTCATGCGTGGAAGGTCATGACCACGCTTTTCTCTACTTGCAGGATGCGATTCCGGCATCCCTCGACTGCACCCGAACTCTTCCGTCTCTAGACGTCCAGCTGTTTATCGTGGCTAGCCACATTGGGCTTCGTACGCTTGATTCGGCGCGACAATATTTAACTTACCCGATCACCACCCATAATGTCTACACGCCACGCATTGCTTACCCACATTCGACTTCCAATTTCAAGTGTTACTTTTTACTGTTTACAAACAGCTCATATCTTATTCATTGCTTTTATATGAAGTACCTAGAGAACGTACCTTACGAATACAAATTCAAATGCAAGAGGAATTCTAGAATCTGGAAAACTACGGTCAAAAGCCAGGTAGAATGTGGAATGTTTCCAATGTCAACTGAAGTGGCCGGAGCAGGGCAGAATGTATAAGATTTTTTTCCAGTACTTGTGCGAAATATGCAAATTTTTTGCTATGTTCCGTAGTCGAACTTGAGCGCAAGCAAGGACTCGAAATAGAAGGCTTCGACTGGCTCGGAAAATCTTCACCGTTCACTGACCACAGGTTGACTTTCGCTTTTTCCTGAGCGATGACGAAACACGAGGTGTAAGCCTGGCGCCCAGGCTTACTCGCGTTCGAACACTTTAGTACTATCACATGATTCGTTGGACTCGTATAAGTACCAGTATCGTAACGATCGCATCTTCTCAGAATATGCTCACCTACAGTACACCGATTGTTACCTGCACCCCGATGAATACACCATGCTCCTTACAAGCTTGCGACGGTGCCCAGTGAGCCTATAGATGTCGGGCTTCCATGAGGTTCTCCGTTTGAAGTACTTACTTTCACTTTGACCAAGTTCGCGTAAGGCCGGGAAACGTATTATATCCTCCCAAGAACATATCCCTGGTAACACGGAAGATATGTCCTGATCAAGGACATTGACACGACCATGACGTCAATTGGTGCCTGAGCGTATGTTGTCGAGCTAGAAAAGGATACCCAATACACAATTTCGGGTTGGAGCCAAACAAGGTCAATCACCGTGGGGGAGTATAAGAAAGGTCCCCCCTCATCTTTCTCTTTCCATCGCCTCTTGGCTTCTCCCCACTACCACCCAGCCTTCCAAAGGCGATCTCGCCGGTGCTTGACACACATCAACCCCTCTTGAGCTCGCCTTACATCCTTCACGTCGCTCAACCTCGCTCGGCACAGTACTCAATCAAGCCCCGCCTTAGCCCAAGATACCAGCTGATACACATCTCGCCTAACACCAACGGCTATCTCTACTGCCACAAGACTTCACCTGGTCCATGCACGTCTGAGGTGAGCACATTCCTTTGCTGTGCTGCCACAAACACTCATCGCCCAACTTTAGGCTACCCAGCACGAATCCTATGGTGAGTCATCTCGCTCTTTGTAGATGCGCCCTATCAACTAATATCTCAACTCGCCTAGTACTAAAACATCTCGCCTAGCAGCAATTTACACCAACGCAAACCTGGACCCGCCGCGGCATCGACCTCTGACTTTCGAGTCTGGTAGCCAGCCAAACGCAACTGTACACAATGACCGCCAGGCTTGTCCTGGTAT
>Ga0247741_1000768_pt1 | contig 17578 bp, 13 predicted proteins | sample UWRJL213509R2_FD_180945 | JGI IMG/M metagenome (GOLD analysis project Ga0247741, IMG submission 180945) | Plant litter microbial communities from Arlington Agricultural Research Station in Wisconsin, United States - UWRJ-L213-509R-2 | ecosystem: Environmental > Terrestrial > Plant litter >... | reverse complement strand
CCGGTGATTTGTCAAGCTGCGTGCAGCGGATGGCGTGGCGCGTGGCGTCGCGGACTATGCCGAGGCAGGTTTCCATCGAGCGCGTCACGGAAAGCGAGCTGTTGGGATTGATAACGAGAATATCTGACAAGCGGGTACCTGCTGGTGCGGCGGTGCGTTTATGAGGATTGTCTCTTATTAATATATTACGTAGTATATCAGAAAGCGGCGCTTGTCAAAGTTCTGTTGGTGCAACTGCGGAAGGTGCCAGCTTGGCGTGGAAATTGCCGAGGCGCTGACATATGCTGTCTCCGGCTAACAGGCTCGTGCCGCACGAATCGGAAACTGGAGATTGATTTTGAACAAAGCGGACACGTCGAGCGGCAAGCGTGGCAAGTCGCTGACGGAGACGGCCTACGGCATTCTTCGCGAACGCATCATCACTGGCGATCTGCCGCCCGGAACCGAGGTGTCGGAGCCAGAGCTTGCGGAACAGTTGTCTGTCAGCAAGACGCCAGTGCGCGAAGCCCTGGCTCGCCTATGCGTCGAGGGCTTCATGGATGCCTATCCGCGCCGCGGCTACCGCGTGACGCCGGTGACGGTCAAGGACATGAACGACCTGTTTGCCGTTCGCGGCATGCTTGAGGGAACGGCAGCCGCGCTGGCGGCAAGGAATCTCTCCAATGACGAACTCGATGCGCTCGATCAGCTGGCCGATGTCAGCTACGTAATCGGGGAGGACGTCAGCACCAAGACCTTCATCGATTCGAATCAGGAGTTTCACTCCGCGATCGCCCGCGGGTCCCGAAACCCGCGTCTTTATGCGCTCGTCATGAGCCATCTCGAGGAATGCGCCCGGCTGTTCTACATGGGCGCGCGCGTTCGCGACATCAATCCGGAAACGAACGATGACCACCATCGTATCGTTGCCGCGCTGCGCCAGCGCGACGCCGACAAGTCGCGCGACGCGATCGTCGAGCACAATGAAAATACTCGCCAGGGCATTCTCGGCGCACTGGTCGCATCGGGACAGGGCTGGCTGACGTTGTAGCGGCGCCTGAGTTTCTACGCGACCTTGACGAGGTGTCCCGGCGTTGGCTCGGCATAGTGCGCAGCCGGCGGCTGGTAGCCGAGCGGACGCACGGCGCTGCCGATCTCCCCACCGGGGGCGGCACGGCGCAGATGCCGGCGCGCGGGGTCGGCGATTGGCACGGCGCTGAGCAGGCGGCGCGTATAGGCGTGCTGCGGATTGCCGAAGATCTGCGCCCGCGTTCCGATCTCAACGATCTCACCAAGATACATCACCGCGACGCGATGGCTGATACGCTCGACGACAGCCATGTCGTGGCTGATGAACAGGTAGGCGACCTTCAATTGCTCCTGCAGTTCCATCATCAGGTTGACCACCTGCGCCTTGATCGACACGTCGAGAGCGGAGACCGCTTCGTCGGCCACGATCAGAGCGGGATTGAGTGTAAGCGCCCGCGCGATGCTGATGCGCTGTCGCTGGCCGCCGGAAAACTCGTGGGGGAAGCGCCGGGCCATGTCGGCCTGCAGTCCAACGCGTTCCATCAGGTCGGCAACCTTGTCGCGGGCCTCGCTTTTCGAAGCAAGGCCATGTGTGATCATCGGCTCCATGATGGCGTCGCCGACGCGCATGCGCGGATTAAGGCTTGAGAACGGATCCTGGAAGATCATCTGCATCCGTTGGCGCTGTTTCAGCAATCTTGCCTTGTCGAGCGCCCTGATATCCTCGCCGTTGATATGAATTGAGCCGCTGACCGGTTCGATTAGGCGAAGCACGGAACGCCCGGTCGTCGACTTGCCGCAGCCGGATTCGCCAACCAGCGACAGCGTCTCTCCCTGATGGAGGTCGAAGGATACATTCTCAACCGCGTGAACGCGACCGCTGATACGGCCGAGCAGGCCGGACCGGATGTCGAAACGGGTCACGAGGTTGCGCACTTCCAGGATCGGCCGCTTGTTCGTGTCAATAGTCTGGACAACCTCGCGCTCGGGGAGCACCTCGCCGCTGTCGGTATTCGTCAGCGGGAAGGTCGCCGGATGATCGCGCCCTTCCATCGAGCCCAATCGCGGCACGGCCGAGAGCAGAGCCTTGGTATAAATGTTGGCAGGCTCCGCGAAGATCTGTTCGGTCGCTCCGGTTTCAAGCGCCCGCGAGCGAAACATCACCACGGTACGGTCGGCGATCTCCGCGACCACGCCCATGTCATGGGTGATGAACAGGACGGCCATGTTCTCCTCGTCCTGCAGAGTCTTGATCAATTGCAGGATTTCAGCCTGCACTGTCACGTCGAGTGCCGTTGTCGGTTCGTCGGCGATCAAAAGCTTCGGCCGGCAGGCGAGCGCCATGGCGATCATTACCCGCTGCAGCATGCCGCCGGAAAGCTGGTGCGGATATTCGTCGAAGCGGCTGGCGGCTGCCGGAATCCGAACGCGCTCAAGCAGGCGCACGGTCTCGGTGCGGGCCTCGGCCTTCGAGACTCGACGATGCCGGATGATGGACTCGGCGATCTGCCTGCCGACCGACAGCACCGGGTTCAGCGAGGTCATCGGCTCCTGAAAGATCATCGCGATCTCGTTGCCGCGAATATCTTGCATCGCCTTTTCAGGCAGGGATAGCACGTCGGTTCCGCCTAGCGTGATCTTTCCGGTCACACGCGAGGTATGCTCGGGCAGCAGCCGCATGATCGACATCGCAGTCACGCTCTTGCCAGAGCCGGATTCGCCGACGATCGCAACGGTCTCGCCGGCCGCGATATTGAAACTCACATCGTTGACCACGGGCGTCCACGCGCCGTTCCTGCGGAAGCCAGTGGTGAGATTTTCGACCGAAAGAATTGTCACGCTGGCTTGCTCCGGATGATCGTCAGTCTGACATCGCTATATTGCAACGCCCAATGCCACAAAAGTCAATTAAAAATATTTCGTGGAATATCACGTGGAATACTATAGGATTTGGATAGGGAGGATGATTGGCGGCTCGTCCTTCGATATAAACAGCGGCAATCCATTCGCCACGGACCGATCAGGAGACTGACATGACCGACGACCTGCGAACATCCGTCTTGCTGACGCCGTCCCAACTGCAGAGCATGCGCGAGTCCGGTCGCGATGTCACTGTTATTGCCGTTCATTCGATCAATCCGTACACCGGGCAGCAGTCTTTCAAGGGTGAGCGGATTGAGAACGCGGTCGATACCCAGGCTTATGATGACTTCCAATCGCCGGCGACTATAGAGGGAGGGCAGCGGCCTCTGCCCGAAATCGCGGCGCTGCAGGACAAGGCGCGTGCCTGGGGGCTCCGCATGGAAAGCACAATTGTGATCTACGATGCCGATCGCAGCATGACTGCGGCGCGCGCATGGTGGATATTGCGCTGGGCCGGCCTACCGGATGTTCGCGTACTGGACGGCGGCTTTCCGGCCTGGGTGGAGGCCGGGCTACCGGTGACGGACAAGGTGGCCATACCCACGCCGAGCAACATTGCGCTCAGTGCGGGCCATATGCCGGAGATCGGCGCCGAGGAGGCGCTGACGCTTGCGGTTGACGGTGTGCTGCTCGATGCCCGCATTCGACCGAACTACATCGGCGGCCAGGCCGCGGTCGGACAACCGCCGCGCGGCCATATCCCGCACGCCATCAGCGCGCCGGCCCCCGACAATGTCACCGACTATGGCAACTTCACCGATTCCGAGACGCTGACGGAGATGTACCGGGCGCTAGGCGCCGATGGCCGCAAGCCGGTCGGCGTTTATTGCGGCGCAGGGATGTCCGCTGCTCACAGCGTGCTCGCGCTGGCGTCAATCGGCATCGACGCGGCCATGTATCCCGGCTCATGGTCGGCCTATGTCAGCGACCCCACCCGTCCGGTTGTCTCCGGAGCCAATCCGGTTTAGGGGATTTGGTGCCGAAAATTTCTGCGAAATTGATGCGGAGCGGAATAATCTTTTCGCAAATGCACAATAATTGGGCGGTATTGTCTACTTGTTTAAAGCGTCGGCACGACGGGCTTTACAGCTCAAAAAGCAATGATATATTTCGTGGAATATCAGGCGAAGATAACCCTCTGAGACGCTGATACAGAGAATCTTCGGAGACGCGCGTTGCGCCTCCGTCAGACCGCGAAAGGGTCGTGCAAATGAAACTCTTGAAAGGCCTTGCCGTCGCCGCTGCCGTTGCCCTGCCGCTGTTGGCTGGCGCGGCATATGCACAGAGTGACGAGCAGCTAAAAACCCTGGTGATCGCGGTTCCCTCGGACCCGGTCAGCCTCGAGCCCGGCACCAACAAGGCCGAGCCGATCGGCAGCGAGATCATTCTCAATGTCTTCGACACGCTGGTCGCTTGGAAGGCGCCCGACTTCAAGGAGCTGGAAGGTCGCCTTGCGACCAGCTGGACCGTGTCGGAAGACGGGAAGAGTTTCGACATCAAGCTTCGCGACGGCGTCAAGTTCCAGGATGGCACCGCCTTCGATGCTGCGGCGGTCAAGTTCTCGCTAGAACGGACCAAGGCGTCCAATTCCTATGTCAAGGCGACTTTCGACCTGATCAAGGACATCGCCGTCATCTCCCCGACCGAGGTCAAGATCTCGCTGTCCGAGCCCTATCCGGCCTTCCTGTCGATCCTGGCACAGCCGCAATCAGCAATCGTCAGCCCGGCAGCCGTCGAGAAGTTCGGCGACAAGTTTGCCGCCAACCCCGTCGGTACCGGTCCCTTCGTGTACAAGAGCGCGCAGGCCGACACCAATGTCGTGCTTGAGGCCAACCCGAACTATTTCCGCGGTGCGCCGAAGCTTTCGCGCATCATCTATCGCGTCATCCCCGAGGCCTCGACCCGTCGTCTCGAGCTTGAAAGCGGCGGTGTCGACGTCGTACAGCAGCAGGGCCAGCTGTCGGCGATCGCCGCCGAGGACATCGAGGCGCTGAAGTCCAACAAGGACGTCAAGATCCTCGAAGCGTCTAGCCAGATCATTCGCCAGCTTGAATTCAACAACAGCAAGAAGGACGGTCCGTTCGCCGACGTGCGCGTTCGTCAGGCGGTTGCTCATGCGATCGACTACGACGGTCTGCTGACCGGTGTCTTCGGCGGCACCGCCGAGCGCGTCTACGGGCCGCTGACCTCCAACAGCTGGGCATTCGATCCGAAGGTCAAGGACATGGCGCCGGCCTATGATCCCGAACTGTCAAAAAAGCTTCTTGCTGAGGCCGGTGTCGATCCGTCTACGATCAACCTTAAGCTCTACAGCTTCCAGGGTCCGCTGTGGGGTGCCGTCGCGACCTTCGTGCAGGCAAACCTCGCGGATATCGGTATCACCGCAACGATTGAGCAGACTGAATTCCCGGCCTACCGTTCGCTGCAGACCGCCGGCCAGTTCGACGCCGCTCTCGATGGCCGCCAGCCGTGGTACAACGATCCGGACGCGCACATCACCATCGGCTATCTCTCGTCGCTCGCCAACACGGCCATGACCTTCCGCATGCCCGAGGACAAGGCGCTCGATGACCTGATCCTGAAGGCGCAGCAAACCGTTGATGTGGACGCTCGCAAGACGCTCTATCATCAGGTCCAGGAAGAGATCGTCAAGCGTGTGCCCGGCGCCTACCTGTTCAGCCCGAAGCTGATCGTCTTCACCCGCGCCAATGTCGAGGGTCTGGTGGTCAACAGCGCCCCACCGCTCAATGAATATTGGGGCGTTTCCAAGAAGTGAGCAATTCGGCGAGGCGGCTCTTCCGCCTCGCTTGTCCGCCTGCGCCTGAGGTGCGGCTTTCGATATAGACGTGCTGCGGAACGCCACAGCGGGTTCCAACAATGCGATGCGAGTGGATTGGGCATGGCGAGTTTCATCCTACGGCGATTGATCGCGCTGATACCTGTCATGTGTATCGTGCTGGTCATAGTGTTTTCGCTCGTCCGGTTCATTCCGGGCGATCCCGCCGTAACGCTGCTCGGGCCCGGCGCCACGCAAGCGCAGATCGACGCGCTACGCGCCCAGCTTGATCTCGACCAATCCTTTCCCCTCCAGTTCTTCAACTATGTTGGCGGACTGCTGCAGGGCGATTTCGGCGTCTCGCTAAAAACAGGCCAGCCGGTGGCGCACGAAATCCTGATCCGCCTGCCGGCCACTATCGAACTGTCGGTGCTCGCAGTGATCGTAGCGATTATCATCGGCATCCCGATCGGCGTTCTATCCGCTACCCGTCCGAACTCGATCTTCGATCATATCACCCGCGTCGTGTCGCTGGTCGGCGTCTCGATGCCCGCCTTTTTGCTGGCGCTGATCCTGCAGCTTGTGTTCGCCACCTATCTGGGCTGGCTGCCGGTGTCGGGCCGCATGAGTTCGTTCATCGTCGCGGAACCCGTCACCGGCTTTGCCATCCTCGACGGCCTCATCACCGGCAACTGGGCGGCGGCTTCGAGCGCCCTGCAGCACCTGATCCTCCCCACGGCGGTGCTCGCGGCGTTTCTCGCCGCCACGCTTGGCCGCTTCGTGCGCAACACGATGCTGGAAGTGATGGGCGAAGACTTCATCCGCACCGCCAAGGCCAAGGGCCTCGGACGCGCCGATGTCATCCTCAACCACGGCCTGCGCAACTCGCTGCTGCCGGCGATCACCGTGGTTGGCCTGAAGTTTGCCGAAATGCTGGGTGGTGCGATTCTGACGGAGACCATCTTCGCGTGGCCGGGCATCGGACGCTACATGTTCGAGGCAATCAAGAACCGTGACTATCCTGTGATCCAGGGCACGACGCTGGTCTTCGCGCTGTTGTTTGTGTTCACTTCCATCATCGTCGACGTTCTCTACGGCGTTCTCGATCCGCGCGTCCGCAAGAGGATGAAGTGAGTGTGATGTCGGAATTTTTCAGCTTTCTGCGCAAAAACACCCTGGCGCTCGCCGGTGGCATCATCCTGCTGCTGCTTGTCCTCCTAATCGTCTTCGGACCTGTTATCACGCCCTATTCCCCGACCAAGCTCGATGTGCTGCACAAGCTCACAGCGCCGAGCTGGAGCCATTGGCTCGGCACGGACGCTTTTGGTCGCGATGTCCTGACGCGCATCATGCATGGCGGTCGCGCGACGCTATCGATTGGTGTCGGAGTTGTCGCGATCGCCTTCGTGGTGGGCGTCTCGCTCGGCATGCTCGCGGGCTTTGCCGGCGGCTGGACCGATACCGTCATCATGCGCATCGTGGATGCCATTCTGGCCTTTCCGGCGCTGGTCCTTGCCATCGCGCTTGCCGCCGCCTTCGGGCCGAGCCTCGAAAACGCCATGCTCGCGGTCGCGATCACGCTGGCGCCACAGTTCGCGCGCGTCGCCCGCAGCCAGGCGCTCAGCATCTCGGTCAAGCCCTATGTCGAGGCAGCCATCTCGCTCGGCCTGCCGACGCCGCGCATCCTGTTTCGCTATGTATTTGTCAACGGTCTCGGGCCGCTGCTCGTGCAGTCGACGCTGGCGCTCGGCAGCGCTATCCTGCAGACGGCGAGCCTCGGATTTCTCGGCCTCGGCGCCCAGCCGCCGATGGCCGAATGGGGCGCCGATGTTTCCGCCAACCTGCAGTTCGTCCGTGCTGCGGCCTGGGTGGCACTGGCGCCCGGTATGGCGATCCTGCTCGCCGTTCTCTCCTTCAACCTGATCGGCGATTCCCTAGCGGACTGGTTCAACCCGCGCCGCCGCAGCGAACTCAATTGAGACCTGACATGTCCACGCTCACCATCAGCCTCGAAAAGGTCGACTTCCTGCCGCCGACGCGCGTTACCGATGATACCAGCGTGCTGACCTTGAAAAACCTCGTGTTCGAACCGCTCCTTAAGTGGAACGACGGCGGCGTTCTGCCGGCGTTGTTTTCGCACTGGACGCACAGCCCCGATGGCTGCGAGTGGCGGTTCGTCATTCGCGATGGCGCCACCTTCCATGATGGAAAGCCTTGCGTCGCCGCCGATATTATCGGCTTCATCGACGGCATTCTCGACGCGGTGGATACCTTCGGCATGAAATGGTCCTACGCCCGCTATCTCGCCGATGCAAAGATCAGCGCAGAAGACCATGCCACCGTTGTGGTTCGCAATCTGCGGCCGATCGCTGACATTCTCGACATCTTCTCGGAGTTCTACATCTGCCGTCTTGCGCCGGATGGGCACGCAACGCTGGGCACCGGCCCTTTCCGTGTTCGCGCCTTCGAACCGAAGGTCCGGGCCGAACTGGAACGGGTGGCGGCGACCGGTGTGCCCCGGCGCATCGTTGCCATCGCCGAGCCTTCCGCCGAGCGTCGCCTGTCGGCGCTGATGAGCGGCAGCGTCGATGCCGCGCTCAATCTTGAGCGCGTCGAAAGCCGGCTCGAGATGGACCCGCGCTTCCAATGGGGCCGGGCGGTGAACACGCTGTCGGTTATGTACTACCTCAATTGCCAGCAGGGCGTCTTCCGTTCGCCCGAGGCACGGCTTGCCGCCAATCACGCCGTCGACACCGCCCGTATCGCCAATGAGATCTTTGACGGCCTCGCCGTGCCGTCGTCGAGCATCGTCAGCCCGTTCCATCTCGGCATGGCGGCATCAGGCCTCTCTCCGATTGCCTACGATCCCGAGCGGGCGCGGGCACTGCTGGCGCAAGTCGATGGCGCCAAGACAATAACGCTGCGTACCCCGACCTACATGCCGGAGCGGGCGCCTGAGGTCAGCCGCCTGGTTGCCGCGTCGCTCAATGCCGTCGGGTTCGAGGTCGAGATCGAAATCGAGACAGATCGCCCGGAATATGCGCGCCAGATCGGCCGCAAGGAGATGGGCGACATGGCAATCTTCGATTCCTCGCCGCACAGCACCTACCGGATCCTGAACGACAAGATTTCCAGCCTCACCAAGGCCGTCTGGTGGCAGGGTTATGACGATCCAAAGGCCGAACGGCTGATATCAGCCGCCAACGATGCCGTCGAACCTGAAGCCCGCGAACGCGCCTATGCGGCCTGCGTAACCTATCTTAACGCCAACCCGCCCTGGCTATACCTCGTGCATCCGGTCGATGTTTTCGCCGCACGAAAGGATATCGCCGGGCTTTCGATCGATCACAAAGGCACCTTGAACGTCGCCTGAGACTGTGAGGACAGACATGAAAAAAGACTATTCGATCACCTTCTTCTATTACGAGGATATTCACGCCGTCGTTCCGTTCTATGAAGATGTGCTGAAGTTCGAATTGGTGCTCGACCAGGGCCTCGCGCGCATCTACCGTATTGCCGAGAACTGCTATTTCGGCATCGTAGACGGCAATCGCGGTCACCTCAAGCATCAGGAAAAAAGCGCGGTGTTGCTCACCATCGTCTCGCAGGACGTCGAGGGATGGCACGCCCGTCTCAAGGAGATTGGCGTTGCCGGCCAATCGGAGATGTTGCGCGGAAACTTCTGCGAGCACTTCTTCTTCGAGGATCCTGCCGGCTACGCGATCGAGATCCAGCGGTTCCACAATCCAGACGTGGCAAAGCTATTTCAATGACCGACCGGAGCGTCCCGCCTTCAGCCATCGCGGCATCCGACCCCGCGCTCGACGGCCTTCTTGCCGAAGCCCGCGCCTTCGCCTCGTCACCCCTGCTCGCCCTGCCTGACGGGACGGTCGCGGATCTGTCGACCGGCTACATCCCGCTGCTCGTCAACTTCACCTTCGAAGACAAGGCCGCTAAGGGTCTGCGAAGGCTGAAAGAGCAGGCAGCTCCCGAGCCGGCGGTCTATTTCTCCGCGCTCGAGATCGTCCGCGACAATCCGGTGGTGATCCTCGCCGGCGAAACCGGCAGCGGCAAGACCAGCTTTGCCCGGCATCTGGCGTCGGCACTTGCGGGCGGCGATGCCCCCGTCGCCGCGGGACCGTTGGCGCGCAATGACCTGGGGGCCGTCCATGCAGAGGAGTGGACGCTGGCAGACGTCGTGCCGTTCTACCTCGCCGTCGGCCCCGGCGTCAGCCTGGCGGAGATGATCGCGGCAACCCTGCCATCCTTCGACGCCGCGAAAGGGCTCGCCGGAGAGGCAACGCCGCTCGTCATCCTCGATGGCATCGAAAAAGCAGGGGCGGCCGGACGCGAGCTGCTGGCCGATGCTCTGACGCTGCGCGAGCGGTATCCCAACACGCGGCTTCTGGTGCTCGGTGACGCCTCGGTCGTCAAGAGTTGGCCACTGCCTGTAGATGGTGTTCGACACGATCTCCTGCCTCTCACCAAGACCCAGCGCCGCGACGCGGCAAAGCGTCTGGTCGACCTTGATCTCGAGCAATCCGGCATCGCGCTCGGGGACGCCGGCGCCAATCCGGCGCAGTTCGTCATGGCCATGGCCTCGGGCGATGCGGGCGACAGCGCGGAAGCGATCACCGACCGCTGGCTGGCGCGCATTGCCGGCGATGACAAGACCGCCCTCTTTCTCTCTGGTCTTGCCTTTGATGCGCTGCGGGGTGAAATCGACGACGAGACGCTCTTTCCGGTCACCCGCATCCGCCAGCTTCTGGCCGCGCGGCATCTGATGTCGCAGCCGGCCGATGCGGCCGTTGCGCCGTTCCGTGCCGCTCCCGATCTCTGGTCTCCCGTCCTGGGCAGCCTCGCCCGCCGGCTTGCCAGCACAGATGCCGCCGATGCGCTGGTCGAGGCACTGCTCTCCGGCGAGGGCGTTGATGTCAGGCGTGGCGCGCTGCTTGCGGCAAACCTTCTCGATCAGCCCGGGCCCTTGCGCGAGCGGATCAAGGCTCATCTGCTGTCGATCGTCGTTGAGGGCGCGCTGTCGGCGCCGCAGCGCGAGCAGGCCGCCCGCGTGCTGTCGCGATGGGGGGATCCACGCGACCTCCAGGCCTTGGCCGAAGTCCCAGCCGGGACCGTCACCTTCGGCTCCGATACCCATCCGAACTCGGCGCCTCCGGCTCCTGTATGGGTCGAGGCGTGCCGCATCGGTCTCTATCCGGTCACCAACGAAGCCTACGGCGCTTTCATCCGTGAGACATCACGCCTGTGGCGCAGTCCCGACGGCTTTGCCGAAGACCGCCGCAATGCGCCGGCAACCGATCTCACCTGGCGCGACGCGCGAGCCTATTGCGACTGGCTGACCGAGCGCTGGCGGGCAGAGGGTCGCATCGGCGCAGACGAGAGCGTCCGGTTGCCTACGGAGCCGCAATGGGAGCGCGCATCGCGTGGCGATCAGCCCGACCATGGCGCAACGACGATCGTCTATCCCTGGGGTGCGGAATGGCGCGACGATGCGGCCAATTCCGAGGAAGCCGGTTTCAACAACACCTGCGCCGTCGGTCTTTTTCCGAAAGGCAGATCGCCCTACGGCTGCTATGATATGGCAGGCCAGGTGTGGGAATGGGGAACGACACTCTGGGGCGACGACATGGCGACGCCGCATTTCAAGTATCCCTATGCCGATGACGGGCGCGAAGCGCTCGACGCCGGCCCGTCGATTCGCCGGGTGCTGCGCGGCGGCTGCTTTTCCAGCGGCAAGCAAAAGGCCTGCTGCACCTATCGCGGCAGCCTCGAGCCCGATGGCTTCTGGCGCGGCAACGGCTTTCGCATCGTCGTCGCCAAGGTCGTACGCTGAGACGACAGGAACCGACGATGACAACTTTGCAACGCCCGCTCGTCGAGGGGTTCTACGGCTAGGGCGTTTCCGTGATTTCTGAATCGAATGCGATTCCGAAATCAGTTTTGTTTTGATTCATTGATGCTGGTTGGATAGAGGCCAGCGTCCGATGACCGCACCTATATCGAATGATCTTCGCGAGCGCGTTATTGCCGCCGTGCTGAGCGGCGAAAGCGTTCGTTCAGTGGCGACGCGGTCGCGTCTTTAGTTTTGAAATGGTCGCAGCGCCATCGTGCGACCGGATCGGTTCATCCCGGCAAGATGGGCGGCCATCTCAAGCGGATAACGGCCGCAATCCTTGATGTAAGGCGGTTAACGCTCCACTCGAATTTCGGCCACAAGCTGGATTGCCAGATATAAGTCATATCACACGATAGAGCTCATCTGCGGAGAACAGCAATATTTTATCTCCGCACCACCCGAAGCTGGACGCATCAAGCAGAACCGGTTTCGCCATCCTGGTGCAGTGTCTCTCTCTATGAGGGCTGAAACTTGTTGACCAATCCCGCTTTATTCCATTGATCGAGTATAGTTGCCAAAAATGCAAGCGGATCGATAATGTGTAGCCTGCGGGGGCTATGCATCTGAAAAGACGCAAGCTTCAATTCGTTTGCCGCAAGTTCGAATCTGTTCAAGACCTGACGGCTCGCTGCACATGCTATGCGATAAGGGTGATCTTACCGATTTTCGGCTTTCTCAGAGCGACTTGCCGGCACTTCACTTATTATACTAGATTTGTGCAAGCGGTATAGTAGTCAGCAAGCGGCTCACGTGAGTACGAGCATGTTGCCTGCGGCCGGACCCACAATCGTATCGTGAATACCGAAGCGAGGTATCGCAGCGGGGAAGGAGCCCCTGCGCCTTGCTAATCGCAGGTGACTATACTAGATCTGTGAAAACGATATAGAGGCCGCCGTGATCAAGCAAATTGATCTCATGTTCCGAACTATGGTCGCGGAACTTCAGCAACGAGCATTTGATGACGACTGGGCAGAGGACTTCCCTCCGTCAGGTAGGTTCGTGCCTGTCGCAGTCGATGGGCGACGTTATTGGTATTTTGACCAGCCCGATGGTGAGGGCAGGCAAAGGCGCCGCTATGTCGGGCCGGCCGACGATCCCCTGATTGCGGAACGTGTCGAGACATTCAAGGGTGAGAAGTCGGACTATAAGGCTCGCCGCAAGTTCGTTTCGACGCTGACGAGGGAAGCCGGTTTAATCGCGGCCGATCGCTTTACCGGCGATGTCATACAAGCGCTCGCCAAGGCAGGTCTCTTCCGGCTGCGCGGAATCCTCGTCGGCACTGTCGCCTTTCAATGCTACTCGGCATATCTTGGCATCCGTCTGCCATCGGCAGCGATCCTGACAGGAGATGCGGACCTAGCCCAGGATTTTGCGATCTCCGCCGAAGTGGCGGATTCACTGCCGCCGATTCTTGATCTCCTGAATGAGCTTGATCCTACATTCCGGGCCGTGCCGCACATCAGCGGTAGTCCTCGATCTCACGCCTTCCGGAATCAAACCGGCTACCGTGTCGAATTCCTGACGACGAACAGGGGAGCGGAAGAATATTCGGACATACCGGCCAACATGCCGGCTCTCGGCGGCGCCTCGGCCGAGCCGCTAAGATTTATGGATTTCTTGATCCGTGATCCCGTTCGTTCGATCTTGCTACATGGTGCTGGTATCTCGGTGGTCATCCCCGATCCTTGCAGATATGCAGTACATAAGCTGATCATCGCCGGTCGCCGCCAAAACGACGCTGGCGGCCAGGCTAAACGGGATAAGGATCTAAGACAGGCAGGCATGCTATTCGATGCCCTGCCGGTGACAGGTCATGGGCCGTCGCTTGCTGATGCCTTGGAGGAAGCATGGGATCGCGGGCCTGCCTGGAAGTCGGCGATCTCAGAGGCAGCCGAGATCATGCACAAGGAATATTGGGACGCCGTCAATCGAATGGTTGGCGTTCTCGATAGATAACATCGGCCTGCGCCGGACGGCATAGAGGGTTCAATCTCCGCGCATCACGTTCACACCTCTTTATCAGCAGGGCATCGCCGGCGACGATATCTGGAACGAGCCGCAACAGCTTTATTGCCGACGAAACGCTTCAATCATCGCCGTGGTTACGTCTTGAGGATAGCAAATCGGGGGCATAGCCGCCGGGTTTTGAGTAGGCAGTGCGGCTTCCGCATCTGCGGCCGCCACGATCAGCGCTATACGGACAGGCGCAAGATCCGGAATAATTCCCAATCGAGAATGCGACGATGCGTTGAATGATCGCCCTGTCAAGGATGACCGGGGCATTTGGCTCAGGCAATTTTTGAGGCAATCCGGTGTCTTTGCGCGGCTCCTCGGGGCGTCTAACGGCGCCGGCCAGAAACCGGGTGGCTACCTGCATTGACAATCTGCCACGTATTCAAGACGCCAAGTCCGGCGCCAAGTAGTGCAACGCCAAGGGTAATCGCTTGTTTCCACAAAGACGTGTCGGCAATGCGCCTCCTTTTGATCTCGATGGATTTAATGAACTGTATTCAGCGCCTTGGTGTCAACTGCGCCAAGTGGTCAGGGGTTCACATCCGTTTACGGCGGGAAAGCCGACGCCGGCTACCTCCCGGTGCGGCCTCGCCAACCACCTATCTTTTGGCTCCTTGACGGAAAGCCAGGAAGATAAAGTAAGGGCATCCAATAAATGACGCGAGAATCCCTGCTGGGATTTCGTACGGAAAATCGACGCTTCGGCCGATCCAGTCCGCGAGCATCATCAGCAGTCCACCGATGATACTCGACATCAGCATAAACGAGCCGGGTCCGCGTGGACGGGACATGCGAGCTATGTGCGGTGCCATCAGGCCGACGAAGCTCAGTGGCCCGACAATGAGTGTGGCGGCAGCAGTTAACGTTGCGGAAAACAATAGAAGCGTGGCGCGTACGCGGACGGTGTTCACGCCGATCGACCGCGCGAGCGAATCCCCCATTGGCAGGATTTCGATCCAGCGGCAGAAAAGGGGTGAAAGCAGAAGCGCTACGATCGCAATAAGAGCGGCGATGATTGCGACGAGACCTGTGGCACGAAAAGTGGGCCCCATCGTCCATGCCAAGACGTATGTTGCGCGCGGATCGCCACTGGCAACGATGACGGAGATGACCGACGTGACCAACGCGCCTACAGCGACACCTGCGAGCATGACCGGGCCAGGCGCAAAACTGTGACGCTTGGCGACGAAGAGAATGATGGCCAGAGCAATCAGTGCGCCAATGATGCCGCCTGCCAATGGCATCACCGGTGAACTCATGCCGCCGAGAAACAGGGCAGCGATTATGCCCAAGCCAGCACCACCGCTTACACCGAGTCCTTCCGGACTTGCCATGGGGTTTCTGGCAACAGCCTGCAGCACAGCTCCTGACAGAGCCAACATGGCGCCGGCAGACGCCGATGTCAGGACACGCGGCCAACGGCCGTTCACCAGAACCGACATGTCAATATTGCTCGAGGAGACATGTTCCGTCAGCGAGAGGCCCACAACCAGGATCATCAGCACGACCAACAACGGCAGCGCACGTTTTCGCGTGATAGGGGCCATCGGTCGCAGGGCACTGTCGGAAGTTCCCTGAAATGGAGCCGCAGGCACCTCGCGCAGCATGAACAGCATTGCGAGCGCACCGGCGAGCGCCGTGATCGTTCCTGTCGGTACTTCTCCCAGATAGGGCGTGATGACCAGCACGATACCATCAGCCAGTAGCAACAACGCACCGCCGATCAACGCTCCCCAGAGAAGTCGTTGCGGCAAGGTACGAGCACCGCACATGCGTGCGATGTGAGGAGCCGCCAAGCCAATGAAGGCGATCACGCCTATCCGGGCCACGACCATCGCAGACAGTACCGTCGCCAGAAACAGCACCGTCAGGCGCAACTTCGAAGGAGATATTCCAAGGCTTCGCGCATTGGCGTCATCAAGACCGGCGATGGCGAGCGGTCGGATGAATATCAGGAGCGCAGGAACGAGTACCAGCATTCGCCACCAAAGCGCGCCGGCGTTGGAAAAGTCGTTCTGGATAAGCGAACCGCTTCCCCAGATGAATACGCTGCGCAAGTACTCGTGATGGAACAGCGCCATGATCACCGAGGCTGAGCCGGCCGCAAAGCTGACGATCATTCCTGACAGGAGCAGGGTCACCGGGGCAAACCCGCTCCGGAACGAAAGGCCGCAAACGAGCGCGACTGCAGCCAAAGCGCCCACCACGCCAGCGAGTTCGCGCTGTTCGGCAGAGACGCTGGCAAGAGAAAGGGACACGATCGTAATGGCCAGTTGAGCGCCGGAGAGAACGCCGAGCGTCGATGGCTCCGCCAGTGGGTTTTTCAGGATTTGCTGAAAGATCGTGCCTGTAAAGCCTAGAGTCGTTCCGGCAAGCACAGCAACCGCCATGCGTGGAAGAAGGGAGAAATGAACATAGGCCTGGCCGAATGAGGTGCTGTCCGGATAAAGGAACGCCTCAAGAAGACGATCCGGTGCGACGTATCTCAGTTGCCCCAGGACGCATAAGGTAAGCGCGAGGATCATGGCCAGCCAATACACGCGGGCAGGCGTCACGAATTGGTTCCTATGCAAAACCAAGAGCCTTTCGAAGAACGTCGGCGAAGCGTATTGCTGATGGAAACGCTCCAAACACCCAGGTGGGCGGGATTGTGGTAACATCGCCGCGCTGCACCGCAGGCAGAGACCGCCAGAGCGCGCTTTTCAGGAATGCATCGGGTGGGCCGGGTTCGATGATCAGCAATCGTGCCTCAGGGTGTCGGGCAATGGCATCGAGGCCTGCGGTCGCAAAGCCCCAATTGTTGGTGGGTCCGTTCCAGGCATTTGTGATGCCGATCCTTGCAAGCACGTCGTTAAACAGGCTGCCGGTTCCATAGACATCGATTATGCGGTCATCCGTGAATTTGATGATCAGGAGAGGACGGTCGTCGTAGGCGCTCATTTCCCTCTTGATGGCGGCGAGCCTTGCGTAGCTCTGGTCAAGAAAGGCCTCCGCTGCCGGGGAGCGGTCGATACGCTTTCCGATCGCGACCAAAGCCTCGTGCGATCGCCGCATGGGCTGCTGCTCGGCCGTGTAAAGTGGCAGCGCCATGGTCGGCGCTATGTCTTGCAACCGCGCTTGCGAGACCCCGTAGTTGGCCTGCGACAGGATCAGGTCCGGTTGCAGCGACCTCAGGAGTTCCATGTTGGGCCACGAACGCAGGCCGAGGTCGATGGTGCCCTTTGGAAGCGCCGGAACGACGACGCGATCACCATAGAGAGGCGCTTCAGCGACCGATTGCGGTGCAACGCCGATCGCAAGCAGGCTTTCCGCCCATCCCCAATCCAGCACCGCAATCCTAGGCGAAGCGAGTTCAGCTGATGCTGCGTTCGGTATCATGAACGCAGCTAACGCGGCAGCAAATTGCCGCCGCGTCAGTTGACCATCAAGGGAATGTTGAGGTTCTGCCACTGTCACCAGCTATATTTCAATGTGGCGTAGACGGTGCGCCCTTCGCCCCAGTAGCATCCGGTCGCGGCAATGCAGGTCGACACGTATTTGCGGTCGAACAGATTGCTCACATTGAGCGCCGCTTTCAGCCCTTCGAGTTTCGGGTTGGTCTTGCCGAAGTCATAGCGCACGGCGGCGTCGAAGACCGTATAGCTTGGGATATCAAACTTGTTGGCATTGTCGCCGAATGTCTGGCCCGTGTATCGCGCCCCGGCGCCGACGCTCAGGCCATCCCAGTTGGTCGAGCTCTGCAGGGTGTAGTCCAGCCAGACGGAGGCCTGGTTGCGCGGCACGAAGGCAAAACGGTTGCCTTCGTTGCTAACGCCTGTAGCATTCGGATTGTCCTTGGTGATTTCGCTGTCCGTGTACGCGTAGGAGGCAATCACGGAGAAGGCATCGTTCAGCTCTGCCTTTCCTTCAACTTCAACGCCCTTCATGGTGACCTGGCCTGTCTG
>Ga0247741_1000767_pt1 | contig 17612 bp, 16 predicted proteins | sample UWRJL213509R2_FD_180945 | JGI IMG/M metagenome (GOLD analysis project Ga0247741, IMG submission 180945) | Plant litter microbial communities from Arlington Agricultural Research Station in Wisconsin, United States - UWRJ-L213-509R-2 | ecosystem: Environmental > Terrestrial > Plant litter >... | reverse complement strand
ACAGCCCGCCCACAGCCTAACTCCTAGAATTCCATGAGCTTTTGTTGGATCACGCGAACGTTCGGATGCGATCGTAAAGCAACTCGTCAATAAAGTTTCACCCACTCCATACCCTGATGTGCCTGTGAGGCTTATCTTTTCCCCCTCCTTGAGCGCTGGGCAGCGGACCGCTCGGAGCCGGGAAGCGGCCGGCGGACCTCGAAAGTCGCTTCCCGAAAAGGCCTGCAGCGGGCGCGTTTCCAAGGCAATGCCGGAGGATTGCGCCTCTGATCGCCCGTTCTAGTCGGCCAGACCGCTCGGCGCTTTCCTGCTCATTGAGGTGACCGGAATCCTGCGCGTTCGTCCTTAGGCTGCATTCTCGTGCTTCAAGAGGCCATGCGTCGCCCGCGTCAGATCGCCAGCCCTCTCCTCAACGATCACGCATGGTGCTATCGTGTTTCCGGTGGTGATCCGCGGCATCAAAGAAGAGTCCGCGATGCGGAGGTCCTCGATCCCGTATGCCTTCAGCTCGTTGTCGATGACCGACATGTTGTCGCGCCTTATTTTGGCGGTGCAGGATTCCCCTGCCCGACACAACAGTTCCGCGGTGGTTGATATGAAGTCTTGGGGCGCGAACCGAACGTGCGCTCCGGTCGGGACGGCTACGTTCCGTCCCGACATGTCGAGGCGATCATCATTTCGTTTTTGCTGAAACTGCTTTGGCTGCCTGATCGATGGTGTCGGCAACGACCGCCGGCTGTGTCATGAACAGGGCGTGGCTGGCCGATACCTTAGTGATCTTGGCGTTGATGCGTTTTGCCATGTGGATCAACATGGCTTGGTCGAAAGCCTTGTCTTCGGTGGCAATAACAGCCCAGCTCGGCTTGGTGTGCCAGGCGGCGTTTTGGAGCTTGGTGCCGAAGGCTGACATGTTGATCGGAACCTGCGAGTCGCGCATGAAAGCGACGTCGGCGTCGCTTGCGTCGTGTGCAAAGCCTGCCTTGAACTTCGCAGGACTTACGAAACCAAAACCGTCCTTCGAAGTTTCGATGACGAATTCCTTGGCCGGGGCAAAGCCTTCGTACTGCTGTCCGGTCGTCTCACCGGCATCGGGCGACAGTGCGGAGACGTAGACCAGCCCGGCAACCTTTTCGTCGACGCCGGCCTCCGTGATTACCGTGCCTCCCCACGAATGACCAACGAGAATAGCCGGGCCATCCTGACGTTCAAGCGCGCGCTTGGTGGCAGCGACGTCGTCTGCCAGGGACGTAAGTGGGTTCTGGACGATGGTGACGTGATAGCCGCGCTTGGTGAGGTTCTCGTAGACGCCCCTCCATCCAGATCCGTCGGCGAAGGCGCCGTGAACGAGCACGACGTTCCTGACGGCCTGGTCTGCAGGGATGGCTTCGGCGGCAGTTGCCGGGACCACACCAGCGAAAACAGCGGCGGTTGCTGCGGCCGCAGCGATTGCATTCTTCGTTTTTACAGTCATGTCATTTCCTCCGTTTCAATCACGATAACCGTTATCGCGATATATGTTGTGTCTCAGATGTGGCTTTTGTCGTCAAGATCTTTTTGTATTGCGATATTGGTTATCGCGATATCGTGAACTATATTGTGATCAGACAGGAGCCTGTGATGACCGACCAAACAAACAATCCACCACCACCGCTGCACGATCAGCTCTGCTACGCGATCTACAGTGCGGGCATCGCCATTCAGCGTGCCTACAAGCCTTTCCTGGACGAACTTGGGCTCACATATCCGCAGTACCTCGTGCTTAATGTCCTATGGCAGGAAGACCAGCAGACTGTTGGTTCGATCGCAGGGCATGTTGCCCTGGAGTCGAGTACCCTGACGCCACTTTTGAAGCGCCTTGAGACCGGCGGCCTGGTGCACAGAGCCCGTGACGTCACGAATGAGAGGCACGTATTAATCGGGTTGACCGACGATGGACGGGCACTTCAAGCGAGGGCTGGTTGCCTTAGCGACGCCCTGCTGGCCGCTTCGACGCAAAGCCCGAAGGCACTTGCTGCCTTGAACGGCGACGTCAGGCACCTACGCGATGCGATCTATTCACAGATCGGCGGGTGGAACGCACCCGCCTGACTTGGCGAGACCTACGCCGTGGGTACCGTACCACCATCAATGATGTGTTCGGTGCCCGTGATCGATGAGGCACGATCCGAGGCGAGGAACGCGATGAGATCGGCGACTTCTTCGGGTGCGGCCGGTCGTCCGAGTGGTATCCCCCCGAGCGACTTCATAATGACGTTCACCGCGTCGTCGTAGCTGATACCGGCTTCGTCGGCTATGCGAAGGGCCAGACCATTCGCCCCCGGCGCGGCGATCCAGCCGGGAGAAACCCGTACCACTCGCACGCCCTTCGGAGAGACCTCCTTCGAGATGCTCTTGCTGTAGGTGTTGAGCGCGCCCTTGGCCGAAGCGTAGCCCGTCGTCGCCTCGGGCAGAGGCAAGCGATTCTGGATCGATGTCACGTGGATAACGACGCCGCGCCCCTGGGCGATCATGCCGGGGATGAGAGCACGGTCCAACCTGACCGCCGGGAAGAAGTTGAGGGCGAGCTCCTTATCCCACTCCTCGTCCGTCAGCGCAGCAAAGCCGCCAGACGGAGCGGACGAACCGCCCAGCATGTTCACAAGGATATCGAGCCCGCCGAACTCCTCATGCACCGCGTCAATGACGGTTTGCACTCCCGTCGCGGTGGTCAGATCAGCTTCGACGAATGCCGCGCCTGAGACGTCCGCAGGCTTAGAGCGAGCGGTGGTCAGAACACGGGCGCCGAGTTCCTGGAAGACCGCCACGGTCGCGGCGCCGGCACCAGAGGTGCCTCCGGTGATAAGGGAACGACGGCCCTGCAAGGTCAGGAACTGTGTCATACCGTGATCTCCAGTTCGGCGACCTTGTCGCCCGCGAGGACGAAGAAGAACCGCAAATCGATGGGACTTCCGGGGAAGTCGCCGACGGCGTGGGCCGTCACCAACGTCTTGCCGTTTTCGATGGCGATCAAGAACGGCTCGACCGTGTAGCTGTACTGCTGGCTCTCGTCAGCCATCCACGCACGAACGGCATCCCGGCCCTTATGGGCCTTGCCCTTATCCTTGACGATACCGTCTTCGGTAAAGGAGGCGGCGACATCCTCGGGTCCTCCGTCTCGATCTGCAGCGAAATAGGCTTCGATGGCCTTAGGCAGTTTGATGCTCATCTGATTGCTCCAATTTTCCAGCCTTACCAGGCTGCGGCCCCGATCCTTAGATGGTCGACAGGTGCACTCTAAGTTCGGATGATTGACTTGATAATTGGGACAAAGCAGGATGAGGAATTACGAAAAGAGGGATAATGACCCGGTCTGTTCTCGCTGACCTTGATGCTGTTCTCAGCATCGCCCGCTTGGGCTCGTTTCGTGCTGCCGCGCTAGACCTCGGCATCTCGACGACAGCATTGAGCAATGCCGTTGCCAAGCTTGAAAAGCGCCTGGCCATTCGCTTGTTCAATCGAACGACGCGAAGCGTTTCGCTTACCGACGCGGGTAGGACGTTCGTTGAACGGATTGGACCGGCAATGACCGACATCCACGATGCCATGCTGACAGCTCAGTCGCTTCAGAAAATCCCCACCGGCACATTGCGTATCAACGCATTTGCGTCGGCGGCCCGCGAAGTGATGGAACCGCTCATCCTCTCCTTCCTGCAGCGCTACCCGCAGGTGCATGTCGATCTGGTCACCGAGGGCAAGCTCGTCGACATCGTGGCGGCGGGCTACGACCTGGGCCTGAGGACGATGGACCTGGTCCCGAACGACATGATCGCCCTGCCACTCGGCCTGGATCGCAGCAATGCCGTCGTCGCATCACCGGAATTTCTGCGCACTCACGGTACTCCCACCGTACCCGCTGACTTATACCGATTCCGCTGCATTCGTGCCCGTCTTCCTAACCACGCGTTGTTGCGGTGGAAATTTGAAAAGGACGGCAACACCATCCAGATCGATGTCCAAGGCTCCATCACCCTTGACGAGTCAAGCCTCGTAGGAATAGCGGCTCGGAAGGGCGTCGGACTTGGATACGTCATGGAAGCAGACGTCCGCGAAGACATTGCAGCCGGACGGCTGGTGCGCGTTCTCGAGGACTGGACGCCGTCTCTCGCTCCACTGGCGCTATATTACCCTGGTCGGAAAAACCCGCCGGCTGCCTTCAGTGCATTCATTCAGGCAGCGCGCGACTTTGCGAAAGCCGGCGCGTAGGCTATTACTACTCAGAAGATACGGCGCCGTCAGGATCGGCTTTACGACGCTCTCGGGACTTGGCCGTTCGTCTAGCCTCCCGCAGCTCGTCTAGTGTCGGTTGCCACCAGCCTCGGATCTTCTCGTATTCGCCCGGCGCTTCGCGTGACGGCCAGGTGTGGACGAGTTCCTCCAACGTAGCCGCGCGCCATTCGGACCACACGTGTTCGTCACTCGCATCCGGGTGGTGCTCGGCGACCTCTTGCGGATCGACGATCTCGCCAGTGATTTCAGTGATGACGACGATCCCGTAAACAGCGGTCGCCACCGGCCTGCCAATCAGAGGAAGGTCGTCGCTCGACACTGGAAGCCTACGCTTCTTTCGCTCCGTCGTTCGACGTTTCGCCTTCGCTTCATCTTCGGTGCCCCTGCGGGCCTCGGCGCGTTTTCGTCGCTCCTCCGGTTCCGCTCTCTTCGCCGCCGCCTCGATGTCTTTCCATCGGGTCTGCAGGTCGTCGTAGGACGCGAACGGGATCTCCCAGACCTTGTCGTCGCCGTTCCAGCGCGCGAAGGGTATCTGCCGGAGCTCGTCGACAACAGTCCGGGAGAACGGCGTCCTGATCCGGAAACCGCGGTCGTAGACCTGCAGGTAGGGACTGAGGATCGGTTCGAACTGGTAGGCGTCGCGGCCGCGCTCGTCTTCGTATGGCGAACGTCGCGCGTTCTCGGAGGCCAGCCACCGGTCGATGCGGCGGCGCGCCGTCCTGCCTGGTACGCTCCAGGCGTGGAGAGCGTCGCTCCAGCGGGCGTTGGGGAAGACCTCCCTGAACCTGGCAACGGTCATCCGATCAAACGCAAAGGACACCGTTGCCTGTCCGGGTTCGTCTTCTTCGGGTTGCTGGGCCTGCTCGTCTATCATGGAAGGGAAACGATCAACCTGGCGGGCGGTTTCTTTCAACGAAAGTTCTTCTTCAAGAAGGATAGCGCTTTCTGCGCGCCGGCGCTGGAGATCGTGTGGCCTGTTGCGCGCTCGATTTCCAGCTCGACTTTAAAGCCTGCTGTCCCGAGCTGAGCGGCAGCCAGTCTGGACGCCATTGCCGGAATGGTCGCATCGCTCTCGCCATGGATAAGCAGGACCGGCGTACTTTTGCTTGCGGAAGAAATGGGCTGCGGTGGAAGAAGACCAGAGAACGCGACGAGCGCGCCGACATGCCAGCGACTTGAGGCGACGGCGTCGAGTGCGACGATGGCACCTTGGGAAACGCCGACGAAAGCGATCTTGCCATGGGCGTCGGCGAACCCTTCCCCCCGGACGGTGTCGTTCATCAGCGCATCGAAGGCCTCGCGCGCGGCGCGGATGCGGACGGGGTCGAGAGGATTGCCTTCCGTCGAAAACCACTGGTGCCCGTAGCGATGATGCAATGGGGCGTCTGGAGCGACGAACCGGCTATTCGGAAGCTGCGCGTGCCAGGAGGACGCCAAAGGCATGAGCTGCGCACCGGACGCCCCGATGCCGTGCAGGAAGATAACGAGGTTATCGTGGGAGGCCATGGTTTTCCGTAGGTTGCCAAAACAGTCATAGGCCGCTCAGCTGAAGATTCTCAAAGAGCACTATATCGCCACGAAGCGCGTGATTGCGTCTGCAAGATCGCCTGGATTTTCCTCCGCCACGTGATGACCGCTATCGATCCCGTAGCCTGTAACGTTGGTCGCCCAATTTCGCCAGATCGTGACCGGGTCGCCATAGATCTGCTCAAGGTCGTCTCGCAGCGACCATAAACAAAGCATCGGACAACGGATCTTGCGCCCGGCGTCGCGATCCGCCCTGTCATGAAGGTGGTCGATGCGCATGCCAGCGCGGTAATCTTCGATCATGCCGTGGACGGTCTTCGGGCGGCGGATCGCCTCGAGAATGTCCGCGTAGGCTTCATCCCCCATGCGGTCGGGCGAGAGCTTGTCGTACCAACCTTCCGGGTCGGCGGATATCACGCGTTCGGGCTTTTCGGGCTGCGCAAAGAAGAACCAGTGATACCAGTCCCGTGCAAACTTCCAGTCAGCCCGCTCAAGATGTTCCAGGACCGGGAGGCCATCAACGAGGACCAGCTTCGTCACCGCCTTAGGGTAGTCCATCGCCATGCGGAATGCCGTCAGGCTGCCGCGATCGTGGCCGACGAGGACGAACTCGTCATGCCCCAATCGGTTCATCAGTTCGATCAGAGCTTCAGCCTTCGCTTGCTTGGACGAGTGTCGACTGTCGGGCGCGTCCGCCGGCACGTACGAACGACCGAAGCCGGGAAGATCCGGGCAGACGACGGTGAACAATGGAGCCAGCAATTCGGCCACCTTGCCCCAAGTCATGTGCGTCCGCGGATGACCATGCAGCAGCAGCACGGGTGGTCCGCTGCCTCCGACGCGAAGCCGAATTGTCCCGGCATCGACATTCAACGTTCGCAATTCGAAGCCCTTGAACGCCATTTCGTTTCCATTGTTGTCACCGTCGGCGGCCGCAATCGCCGCCAACCGGATAGGAGCGATTTTTAGCCGTTTGGACGAATGACCACCTTCACACAGCCGTCGGCCTTATCGCGGAATGTCTTGTACGCGTCGGGCCCTTCCTCGAGGCCAATACGATGGGTGATCAGGAAGGACGGGTCGATCTTGCCCTCGAGGATCAGGTTCATCAGCGGTTCAAGATAGCGCTGCACGTGCGTCTGCCCAGTCTTCAGCGTCAGACCCTTGCCAACAAATGCGCCGAGCGGTGCTGGTACTGCCGGTCCGACGAAAACGCCCGGAAGCGAGACCGTACCACCCGGACGGCAGGCGAGGATCGCCTGATTCAAGGCGTACGGCCGTTCCGTCGACGTGAGCTTCGTCTGCATTGTTTCCATCATGCCGCCAGCTCCATGGCTTTCCATGCCGACGGCCTCGATAACCGCGTCGGGACCATTCCCGCCGGTCATCTCGACGATTTTCTTCTGCAGATCCGCGTCGGTATAGTCGAGCGTTTCAGCACCGGCAGCCTGGGCGAGTGCAAGACGCTCTGGGACGGTGTCGATGGCAATGACGCGCTCGGCGCCCAGCAGGAAGGCGGACTTGATCGCGAACAGACCCACGGGGCCGCAGCCGAACACCGCCACGGTCTGTCCTTGCTTGATGTCGCAGTTCTCCGCGGCCATGTAGCCTGTCGGAAAGATGTCGGAAAGGAAAAGCACTTGCTCGTCGCTCAAGCCATCAGGAACCTTGATCGGCCCGACATCGGCGAATGGTACGCGGAGGTATTGTGCCTGACCACCGGGGAAGCGACCGTACATGTCGGAGTACCCGAAGAGGCCAGCTGTCGGATAACCGATCTGCTCGGCCTGTTTCGCCCCCGAGGGATTTGACCGTTGGCACAAAGAAAACAGGCTGCGCTGGCACATCGAGCACTCGCCGCAGGAGATCGTGAAGGGCACTACGACGCGGTCGCCGATCTTCAGATTCGAGACGCCGCGCCCCAGTTCGACGACCTCGCCCATAGTTTCGTGACCCATGACGTCGCCGGCATGCATGCCGGGAACGAAACCACCGTAGAGGTGCAGGTCTGAGCCGCAAATCGCACAACTCGTCACCTTGATGATCGCGTCGCGATCGTGCTCGATGATTGGATCGTCTACTTCTTCGCAACGGATGTCGCCGCTACCATGCCAGGTGAGTGCTTTCATGTCGTTTTCCTCTTGGAATTGTCAGATTTGAAAATAGCGTTTGTTAGGGCTGACTGTCGCCGCCCGCGGCGCCGTAAACGGGCGTGTCAAATGGAGGGCGCTCTTCATTGTTTTACCCGTGCGGACCTCGGACGACGGATCGCCGCCAGCGGTTCGGAAAGTTCAGTGCGCGGCCACGAGCTTCATGACGTGCATTTTGTGCATCGCGAGCGTCGGCAGCGTTTCGGCCGCGAAGGCCTTGACGGCGGCATCGTCTCCGCCCTTCGCGTAAGTCGCAAACAGCGTTACCGCCTCCATGTGCGCCACTGTCTGCATTTCGATGTAAAGCGCCTGGAAGTCCTGTTCCGATGCCCCCTTCAGGGTCTCGAGCATGGCGGCATGTTTCGGCGCGAGCATTGGCGGCTCGTCGCGGAGCTTGGCGGCCTTTTTCAGGCCTTCGGTCGCCTTGGTATGATCGGCGATCATCTGCTTGGCAAAATCCTTGATGTCGGCATCCTTTGCCTTCTCCTCGGCGAGCTTGCCGGATTCGATCTCGAAGGCGTTGGCGCTGGTGACGACCTTGACGAACGAAGCCTTGTCGACGTTCATCGGGGCGGCCGCCGTATCGGCACTTTTCGGCATCGCGGCCATTGCCAAGGCTGGTGTCAGCAGTGAGATCGACACGAGCGTTGTGAAAATCAGTCTGTTCATGTCGATGTCCTCACTTCGCTTTGTTGAATGCGGCGGTCAGATCCGATACCGCAAGATCGAGAGCTTCCTTGGCTTGCGGGACAACCTTGCCCATGCCAAAGAACTCGTGTGTTACGCCGTCGTAGGTCTTCAGATCGACAGTGACCCCGGCGTCTTTGAGCTTGGCAGCGTACGTCTCGCCGTCCGACCGCAACGGATCAATCTGCGCAAGGATGACGGTCGCGGGCGCCACGCCGGCAAGGTCCGAACGACCATTGAGGTTGATGCGTGGATTCTTGGCATCATCCATCGATGAGACGGTGTTCTTGACGAACCATTCCATGTCGGCCTTGCCGAGCGGCTTGGCATCGGCGTTTTCCTTGTAGGACGCCGTGTTCATGTCGATGCCGGCGACCGGATAGACGAGAAGCTGATGGACGGGCTGCTTCGTCTTCATCTCCTTCGCCATCAGCGCCACGTTGGCTGCGAGATTGCCACCGGCGCTTTCGCCGGCAACGGCGATCTTGTCAGCGTTGCCGTTCAGTTCATGAATGTTTTCGACCACCCATTTGTAGGCAGTCCAGGCATCGTCGTGCGCGGCCGGAAACTTGTGTTCAGGAGCATGGCGATATTCGACCGAGACGACAATCGCGTGGGCGCCGAGCGAAAGTGCACGCGGCGCGCCATCATAAACGTTGACGTCGGCGACGACCCATCCGCCACCATGGTAATAAACGATAACGGGGAACGGCCCTTCCCCGCCTGGAAGGTAGACGCGCGCGGCCAGCCCGCCTTCCTTCGACGGGATCGCGATATCCCTGGTGGCCACCTCAGCTTCGGGATTGGACGAAACGCGCTTGTCCCACTGGACGGCGTGCGCGGCGTCGGCGGGGCTCGCCTGCGTACGCGCTTCCGGAACCGTCAGGGTGGAAAACGGCTTCGATCCAAGTGCGGCCAGCTTGTCGAGGACAGCCTGCATTTCCGGAGCGGGTTTTGGTGCGTTTTGAGCATAAAGAGGAAAGGCAGCCGATAAGAGCGCGCTGGACAGCAGCGCCGCTTTGGCGAAGTTCTGGAGGGTCATCGGACATTTCCCGTTGGAAGACGCAGGGCAAACCAGCGTCGATGCTCGTTGTTCCCAATGGACCGAAACAAAGGCAGGCGGCGCCCTCGTCCCGTTATCTGCTGGAGAGCATTCTCTTTCTCAATCGATGAAAGGTTGTCGGCGGAACTTCCGCTGCCGCTGGACCTTTAACTGTCGACTGCAGCGAGGAGCGCCACATGTTAAACCCTCCAATCCCCTACACCCCTCAGGTCGAACGCTTCGAAGACGACGAGCAGACGACCGTTGCGGAACTGAACGACACCTTCGACGTCATTCTAAAGAAGACAGCGGAAGACTATGGCCACGCGGTACGCTCGGTACACGCCAAGGCCCACGGAATCCTTGAAGGAACCTTGACCGTGAAGGGCGGCCTGCCGCCGGAACTTGCCCAGGGTCTCTTCGCGGAGCCTGGCGAATACAAGACCTACATGCGCATTTCGACCAATGCCGGTGACATTCTTCCGGACGCGATCGCGCTGCCGCGCGGGCTGGCGATCAAGGTTGTCGGTGTGAATGGAGACCGGCTGCCTGGCGCGGCGGGTGATACGCAAGACTTCGTGATGGTCAACGGGCCGGTCTTCCAGGCGAAGACCTCGAAGAAGTTTCTCGGCAGCCTCAAGATGTTGGCAAAGACGACGGACCGGATGGAAGGCACGAAGGAGGTTCTGTCCGACGTGCTGCAGGGGGTGAATACCGTCTTGCAAGCGGTCGGCATTTCAAGCTCCACGGTGCAATCGATAGGGGGCGCGCCGGATTCCGATCCTTTGGGCGAGACCTATTACAGCGTGACGCCTTTCCGCTACGGCGACTACATCGCCAAGTTCAGCGTCCGCCCGTTCTCCAAAGACCTGACCGAACTGACTGGCAAGGAGATCGACACCAAGGATCAACCGGACGCGATCCGCGACACCGTGCAGGCGGAGATGCGGCACCTGACAGGCGCGTGGGAATTCTGCGTCCAGCTCTGTCGCGATCTCGAACTGCAGCCTGTCGAGGATCCAACAACGCAGTGGGACGAGGAAGACGCGCCGTTCGTGCCCGTCGCCATCCTGCACGCAGGACCTCAGGATAGCTGGTCGGCGGACAAGGTCCAGAAAGTCGATGAAGAAATGCGTTTCAGCGTGTGGACGGGCATCACAGCCCACGAGCCGCTCGGCAATATCAACCGCGCCCGCAAGGTGACATACGAACACTCTGCGCGATTCCGCGAGGGCTTCAACCGCTGTCCGATCCACGAACCCGCTTCGTGAAGCTCGAAACGTTCTCGGGGCCGCGCGGGTGATCGCGCCGCCCCTTTCTGATCGATCTATCAAGGATGACGGCTATGGCAGACACAATTTCAAATCCAGAAGGCGAAGGTCCGTCCGGTGGCTGGGGTTCGCTCAAGGGCATCGCAAGCATCTTCGGCGAGAGCTGGCCGACACCGGCGGCGCTTGGCACCCTCGCCCACCAGAACAAGCCGGGCGGGTTCATGTGCGTCTCCTGCGCCTGGCCGAAGCCGGTCAACTATCACCCGTTCGAGTTCTGCGAGAACGGCGCGAAAGCGACCTTATGGGAGCTGACGTCGCATCGTTGCACGCCGGTTTTCTGGAACGAGCACACTGTATCGGAGCTTCGCGACTGGAAAGATCACGATCTTGAAATGACCGGGAGGCTGACCCACCCGCTTCGCTATGACGCCGGCACCGACCGCTACGTCGAGGTCACATGGGACGAAGCCTTCGCAGGTATCGCCGAGATTTTGCAACGACTGGAGAAGGAAAGTGTCGTCTTCTATGCCTCGGGCCACGCGGGACTTGAAGCCTCCTATCTGTACGCACTGCTCGCCCGCCTCTATGGCAACAACAATCTCCCTCAGAGCTCCAACATGTGCCACGAGACCACCTCGGTCGGCCTCATGAAAGTCATCGGTTCGCCAGTGGGCACGGTCGTATGGGAAGACTTGGAAAAAGCCGACGCCTTTTTCTTCTTCGGCCAGAATCCCGGCTCCAACAGCCCTCGTTTCCTCCATCCTCTTCAAGAGGCCAAGAAGCGCGGTGCTCGGATCGTCACGTTCAACCCGATCCTCGAGCAGGGGCTGATCTCCTTCGTCAACCCGCAGAGCCCGGTGGACATGCTCACGGGCCACGAGACGCAGATTTCTGACCAGTACCATCAGGTGAAGGCCGGCGGCGACATCGCCGCCATCCTCGGCATCTGCAAACATGTTGTCGAGGCCGACGATCTTGCCACCGCCGATGGTCGAAAACGCGTTCTCGACGTCGACTTCATCGCCGAGCACACGGCTGGGTTCGACGCGTTCATCGACATGGTTCGCGCTACATCGTGGACCGACATCGAGCGGGAGAGCGGATTGAAGGAAGCCGACCTGCGTCGATCCGGCGACGTCTATATCGGCGCGGAGAATGTCATTGGCGTCTACGGCATGGGCCTCACACAGCATAGCCAGGGCGCTCTCAACGTCGCCATGGTGGTCAACCTCTTGCTGCTTCGAGGCAATATCGGGCGCGAGGGGGCAGGCTGCTGTCCAGTTCGCGGCCACTCCAACGTACAGGGACAACGCACCGTCGGGATCGCGGAAAAGGCCAAGCTCATTCCGATGGACAAGTTGAAGCAACTCTTCGATTTCGACCCACCGACGAAGGATGGCACGACGATTGTCGACGCGGTCAAAGGGCTGATGAACGGAAGTGTCAAGGCCTTCATCAGCCTCGGTGGTAATTTGGTCCGGGCGGTGCCCGATCAAAAGGAGATGGAACGTGTCTGGGCCGCGCAGGAGCTCACGGTGATGGTTTCCACAAAGCTCAACCGCAGCCACCTGTTCCCAGCCAAGGTCGCGTACATACTGCCTTGCCTGTCGAGAACCGAGATCGACATGCAGGCAACCGGCAACCAGGCGGTCACTACCGAAGACAGCTTCTCACACATCAGCGGCTCCGTCGGAAAGCGCACGCCGGCATCGAAGGCGCTGAAGAGCGAGCTGGCGATTGTGACGGGTATCGCCAAGGTGACGCTTGCCCCGCATCCGAAGTTGAAATGGGACGAATGGACTGGAGACTACGGCCTTGTGCGCGCGCTGATCGAGTACAGCTATCCAAAGGACTTCAAAGACTACAATTCCCGCCTGTTTCAGCCCGGAGGCTTCTATCGTGGCAACGGAGCGCACCAGCGCGAGTGGGAGACGCCGGAGAAGAAAGCGTTGTTCACGACGCCCAGCCAGCTCAACGCCCTTTCCTTTGCCGACGCGGAAGGACGTTACCGGCTGGTCACCATTCGATCCAACGATCAGTTCAACACAACGATCTACGGGTACTCCGATCGGTTCCGAGGGATCGAAGGTACTCGCGACGTCGTTTTGATGTGCGAGGCCGATATCGCGTCGGCGGGGCTTGTGCAGGGACAGCGTGTCGCGCTGGTGAGCGATTTCGAAGACGGCAAGCGACGTGAAGTCGCAGGGCTAGAGGTTCGGAGGCACGATCTTCCCAGTGGCACGATCGCCGCATACTATCCAGAGTGCAACGTGCTGAATGCGATCGACCATCATGACGAGCTTTCAAAGACGCCGGCGTCAAAGGCGATCCCGGTCAGGATCGAAGCGGGAGGCGCTTCAACCCGAGGCGCGATCTGAGCACCTGTTCCGTTTTACTGCAGCCAACCGCGTGTCACGCTCCATTGCTGGTGGCCGCGTGGCATACAACCTTATTTGTGGAAAGGCCGGCGTCTCAACAACCCGTCGGCGGTTGGTCGATTAAGTGCAGCTAGCGGTAATCCTCGATTGCCCGACCGGTGCGTTGCCGCTCCGGGGACGATGGCGCAGATGTGCTCACCATCTCTTTTCATGCGGCATTCGGCGCGCTGGACATCTCTTTGCTGGGGCGGCGAGCGCGTTACGACACGCGCTACAACGTAAGCCCACTGCGCATGCCGACCACTAGAAGCATTTCCAACCGGCACGCAGACGCTCCTCGGTGGTCGATGTTCTTAGGTTCATCCTAGTTTTGTCGTGCGTGGCAGCGAGTTTGAGATTGCTGGATTGGCGATCCATTGGAAGCCGGTCGGTTCAAAAGCGTCATTAACCAAAGGAACGAAGCGCGGCATCGACGAAGTCTCCAGCATACTTCGAACCGTCACCCGGCACCGCGGCCGTCGGCTGAGAGTCTATACGGGTGTGGCCTGCGCGGGGTCAATCGCCGTTGGCGACGATATCTTGGTTGCCTCTTCAGACCTATCAAACTGAAATAGCCGCCCGTCCCGTTCCACCGAAGAGAGGATAGCTCGCGCGACACGCGCGCCCATCTCGTGCGAACTTGTAATCCCTTGGACAAAGGGCAGCTTATGCAGCAGAAACGGCACCGAGACGCAGTAGAGGTGATTGGTGAGGTTCGGGCCTACGCGAGGACGGAAGTCATCATCGATGTCTATTCCCCCAGTCCTTCGGGTTAAAAGCATCCTTCCGTCGAGGTCCCCGGTTCTTGTCTCCGCCGCCTTTAGTCCATCTGAGCGGCGAAGGCTCGGGAATGGCAGGTCCGCCGCCGACAACGCATGTTGACCCGTGGCATCGATAAAAGCAGCGAACCTCACCGTTTCGCTTCCCCTGGTCACGGTAGCCCCGGAGTCCTCGCCGTCATGCTGAATGTTGTACTCTTCGCCTAGCGCACGGACTCGCAGCGTCCCCGCGTTATGCAGGGCTAGCAGGCGCTCCACTGATTGATGAGGAACTGTCGCGTAGTCGTCGACGAAAACAGTTTTGAAATGCGCGTGGAAGCACTTGAGGTCACTTTCATTGAAGTGCGGCACCGCCAGTGCGATGACCTCATGCATGCGCAAAATAGCATAGCGCCATTGAACGGTGGTGCGGGTCGTCTTGTGGGCCTTGGCTTCCGAAAGATTTCTTGCGGCCCACACGAACGGATCGGCTTGCTCTCGCTCACCGAAATACCTCTCCGCAATATCCTCCAGCGTTGCCAGCCCCAGTCCGATTTTTGCGGCGTAGTCGGGATCGGCCAGGACGATCTCCTGCTTGAACAGATTGAAAACCTCGACCAGCAGCCGATCAGGCTTGTCCGATATCAGCCGCTCAACCGCATCCTTGGTGCAGACGACCAGCGGCTCATAGGGCATCGGACAATAGAAGTCGGCCTCGGGGAGCAGCCCTTTGCGTGACATCATCGTGATGCGGAAACGTTCGGCACCACGTGCAGGTTGATAGCCGAGTGTACCATTCTGGTCGCGAAGGAACATGCCGTGAGCCGTTGCAACAGAGACGACTGCGTCGATGCCGCTCAACGAGGTTCCGAGTACACCTACTTCCACCGGCCCGATCCGCTTGATCGCGGATGCAGGCCATGGAGATGAAAAATAACCTGGCGAAACTTCGGTGTCATCAGGCCAGTCGTGGCCTGTGGCCATTACGACGTGATCGAAGGTCGCGTCGCCATCCTCGCCACCCCGGCGTGTGTATTTCAAGGCAATGTCTGCATTTCCGAGTACTATGTCTCGGATCTTGTGGCTGGCCTTCACGTCAATGGTGTGTCCGCCGGCGATGCCGCGCTTCACAAGGGCCCAGAACTGGTCTGCAAAATAGTCTCCAAGGACGACGCGGGGGTAGAATTCCCGGTCGCCGATAGCCTCGCGTGCTACATCGAGAGCTTCAAGTTCGGCGTCAGATTTTGAACGGAGCCATTCGACTAGGCTTTGGTTGATCGGGGGTAGCTCGATACTCGCGATATTGGCGAGCATCGCTCGATCGTTGACTGCTGGATGATAGGGCGTTCCTTTTCCCGCATCCGGCGTTTCCTCGAACACGGTAATGCATAGCGGTTGAGTAGAAGCGATGAGCCCCTGCAGGGTATAGATGCCGGTGGGACCGGAGCCGATGATTGCAACGCGGATCATGTACACTTTCAGTGGGGGCAAGTGAGTAAAAGGGTGGAACACACCGCGAAGGCACCTCAGCCGTGAGCCAAAGCCGATGGGTGCGTGGGAACAGTCTTGTCGATTTCCTCGAGAATAAGCCTTATCTCCCGAACTGGCCTGCGTTGATGATCAAAGACCTCCACTGACAGCATGTGATAATCGCCAAGTGGCAGCCCGTCTGCCGCCATCTCCGCGAGGGCAGTTCGGCCTTCCTCTATCGCAGCCTCTGGTGTGTCAAACTCGTATGCTATCTCAGTCGGCTGCACCCCGTCATGATCGACCAACTGAAAAAAGTACGTCGCCATTTCAAGCTCCTCGAATGTGCTAAGCGAATTCGTTGCCAGCCAATGGCTCAACCTCGATAAGCTCGCTATGTTCCATATGAGTTGTTCATGCAGCAGCCCATCGGCACCCAAAATTTCAATACCTTCCCGCCGCAGATCCGGTTGAAGGGTTTTCCCGGTTGAAAGGTGGAGTGCGGCGGCGAGCGCCTGAACAAAAGGTTCCTCACGCGAAACGCGAGAATTGGCGCTCGATGGTGGCGGCAAACTTCTCGTCAGAAACGGATCTGAAGTTCGAACCGACAGAAGAACCCAGTAGACCGTTTTGACAGTCACGGTCGTCATCCCAGCCTGGATGGTTCAAAACGGGGTATAGGCACACGCCTTCCAATGGCACGCCGGCCGCAATCGCCGCTGACGCTTCGCCGGCGACGTAAGCAATCCATGGTGCTCGTCGATCTCCCTCGATGCCTGTTTCGGCTATCAGCAGTGGACGACCGTAGCGCGCATACGTCTCACTAATGATATTTCGAAGCGGCTTGTACTGCCGATGTCCGACATCGATCGGAGACCCGCCGTGGATCCACTGATTGTTGAAGTAGTAATTTATGCCGATAATATCGAGGTAATGGGGCTGCCCCCCAATCTGTGGCCAGATCCTGCCTTCTATCAGGTCCCAACCTTGAAATTGCGCAAGCCGGTGGCCCTCCGCGGCGCCTGCGTCCCAGGGGCGGGCGGGATCAGCGACAACGTTGATAACCGGGTCGCAGTGGACGAAACGGGCGCGGACATCCACGTCGCGGATCGCGTCCATGGCCGCTATTGCTGCTCTTGCCAACTGTACTTTCAGTTCGAAACCACGTCGGCGCGCAAACGGGTTCAAGTACGCCGCATCTCCCCCGCCCCATGCAAAAAACGAGATTTCGTTTACGGGGCAGTAGAACGGGACAACGTCGGTTTCATCTTGCACGACCGCTGCACATGCTCCGGCGAATTTTGCGAAACGGTCGACAAACTTCGGCGACCAGATGTCCAGATCGTCGGGCCAGCCATAGTGGAGCAGGTCCCAAATTACCTGCGTGCCGGAGATTGACGCCGCTCTGAGCATCGAGCGCACGCTGGACCAATCATAGCCGCCAGCCCTGTCGATCAGATGCCATCGAAACCCATCGCGGACTGTTCTTATGCCGAAATCCTGCAGCCGAAGATAATCCTGGTACGTGTGGTTGTCGTGCTGGGTCGACTGAATGAGGTCGAGGCGACGCCCCTGCGGTTCGCCGTCCCGTTGGCGCAGACGGTGTGTAGAGCACTCGAAGCCGCCCTGTAGAAAAGACTTGAAGATCTGTTTGGGTTGCCCGGCCTTTCGTTCCCGCAGCAAGTCGTAAAAAAGCTTCTCCCACAGTGGGACGACTGCCGAGGCACTGTAACTTATCTCGACTTTTGATCGAAGTTGCACCCCTAGGGAATTACGCGCGCTCGGAGCGTCAATCAGTCGCTGGATAGCCGCCGCCGCAGCCTCGGGATTTCCATGGGGAATCAGGATCCCGGAAACTCCGTCTTCAATTTGTTGTAGGACGCCATTATCCGGCGTTGCGATCACTGGAAGAGATGCAGCGCCAGCTTCCGCGATCACGTGAGGCATCCCTTCACCCCTGGCAAGCCAGACAAAGATGTCCATTGCTGACAGCAGGTCGGGAATGTCTGCTCGGTCACCCAAAAAAG
>Ga0247741_1000766_pt1 | contig 17618 bp, 22 predicted proteins | sample UWRJL213509R2_FD_180945 | JGI IMG/M metagenome (GOLD analysis project Ga0247741, IMG submission 180945) | Plant litter microbial communities from Arlington Agricultural Research Station in Wisconsin, United States - UWRJ-L213-509R-2 | ecosystem: Environmental > Terrestrial > Plant litter >... | reverse complement strand
TTTGTTTCTAGAATTACTACACTTATTACACAGAAAGGCACCGACGGAGGTACCGCTTTTTTAGGCAGTAAATCGTCGGACCTTCCGCTTTTTGTATACAGTCATTCACTGGCTAATGGTACACCCAAAATGATTTCATCATTCATGTTCGCTGAAATACAAAGTTCACAAAAAAATTATATTCTACGTGTAGCTACAGTAATTGTACACATAGTCCAGAAATTTTTTATACGAAAACATAAGATACGAGGTGGGTATATACGAAACAAGGGAAATGATGTGAAAACGGCCCTTACCACTCAACGGTACACCGGACCACGGATGATGGCTGGGCAGTTGACAGGCCGTTTCCAGCACTGCTAATCGTCATCCTCATTGTTCTCTCCGTTGCTGGGGTTGCTGCTGCTCTCAGACCCGGATTCTGACTCGACAGAAGCCTCCGCAAAGTCCTTGAGCTTCGGTTGAGGGGTCTGCTTGGGAACAGGGCCCATTTTCGGCTTTGGAACCTTGAATGCATTGGCACCATGATGCCCGCCGGGCGCTATAGCAGCCTTTGCCTTTGCCTTCTCCCATTTTGCCACCGATGTCTTGTGGGCATCAACTGCCTTCGCCTTCGAGGCCTTCCGTACAACCTCCTCTCAATCCCACACCTGTTTTGCAGCCCGATATAGCACCCTCGCACTTTCTCTATCTACCTTCTCCCTTTCCTCAACTCGTTTCTGCTTCTCAAAAGCCTGCCGCTGCTCGTAGAATTCATCCTCAGATAGGAGGACTGGGAGGCCAGTGAGAGTTCCGCCTACCTTCTTTTTCTTTCTTTTCTCGTCTTGTGCTTGGAGCTGGGTCCTCGTGTTTCCGCAGTAAACTTCATTGAGTATGTTACTGCACTGTAAACCAATATTTCGTCTTCGAAGTGCATCGTTTGCAGCTTCTGATTCTCTGAGTGCGGCGAGGAGGATGGTTTCAGTTTCGGTTTGTGGTTGAATAGTGAGAAGTGGCTGGGCTGGCAGGAGCGGGATACGTTGTGGGAGCGTGGCTGGCATAGCGTTATGGTGTGTTGTTGAAGTGGTGGTGAGAAGGTGAGCAAGTGGTGTTTGTGACATTGCGTGAACGGCCTTGTTGATGATATCGTGACGCTGTTTGTTCCCGCTTGAAGGCCCAGCTTCTGGGCCTATGGGAACAGGTGCATCAATGTCAACGTCAACCCCTTCCTCGTAGATTGCGGCAAGATCTTGGAACATTGTGACAAGCGTGTCTGTGGCCGGATTAGCGATGATCAGAACAGGTAAGTGGGCCTGACCCAATGTGACCTTGCTTGGGGCAAGCATAGATTTAGTAACCACAGCAGGGTTAAACGGCCAGACGCCGGTTGCCTTGAAGGCAGCCTTAACATTGGCTGGTGTGAGTGCATGGATGTGGGCCCGTCCATAGATCGTAAGAAAGTTTGTTTTGTCCATAGCTGTCCCAGTTGTTCAGAGCCATCTATCCCGTTCTTCGTTAATAAATTTCTTGAGGACTGAGAAAACCACGACATCAAGGCCCTGGTATACATGTGTGGTGTGAGAAGAATAGCAGAGAACGAGAATGTTGTGTGTGCGTGCGTAGAGAAGGAAGTCAATGGTGTAGTGAGAGTTGTGTCCATCCATGAGTAGCAGCCAGTATTCCCCATCCTTTACCTTGTGTGCAGTTTGTTCATCGAATATCTTGATCCACTCGGCGCCTATCTCTCCGTCCGTCCAGCCCTTCCTCTGATAACCGATTCTAGAAGATGTGAGCAAGATAACGTGATAAAAATAGCACAGGGATACTCACGATGCATTAATAGGGTTGTCATCCACCCAATTAACCTTGTAAGCAGCACCTTTGAAAATCACCGCAGGGGGAACAGTCGTACTGTTGGCACAGATAGTGACAAGGACTGTGGTGTTTTCATGAGTGCCCGCAGTTTGCTTGTATTGTGGGCCTTTGTGACCAACTGGGGTGAAAACGCGCTCACGGTCATCACCACGCGGTTGAACACTGATCTCGTCTGTGCCGAAAGTAGTCTCCGGCGTAATCTTGTATTTTATGATGGTGTCCTCCAGTAGGGTCCAATACTCGTCGTTGGTTGTGGGATTAACAGCACGGCCACACTTGTCCTTGAGCGGGTGCGTATCCGCCATTTTGATGCGATTGGAGTGCCGAAGAAGAAAGCGATCTGTGAACCACTTGCCCAGTCCATCCTCAGGAAAATCAGTGCCTAGACGACCATAAAGAATCAACTCAGCATGCTCCTTGAGCTGCCGATGACTGAGTGCCCATCCACGAGACGCCATTTCGATCATAAAGTCAACAATCACATCTTCTTCGGTGGGTGTCAACCACTGTCGTTTGGCCTGAGCCTCAATTCTCGTATGTCGGCCCTCGGAACGTTTGCTGAGAGTGGTGATGCTGAGTTTAATCACAACCCCAGTCTCTTCGTAACAGATTTTGTTGAAATCGGTGCAGACTTTACGCAGACCAAAGCCCGGTTTCCCCTTGTTCAGGCCGTTGAGTATGGCTAGATAAGCATCAAGGGCATGTGTCATCATCTCCTCTTTGAGCTGTGTTTCGTCGAACCCCTTCTGCGCCTTAGATTTAGCGCGTCCAGGCATAGTAGTGGGGGGTATGTGATCAGAAAGAAAGGTTACTTTAGAAGAGATACTTTTCTAGCCTTTAAACTAATCAACTGTACAAAACACGACCTTTACTCATTTATTATGGTGAGTTTCACACAGTGTTTCAAGCACTGCTGGACCGAAAATGCATGCTACATCGTGGAATTCATATGGGAGAACATCCTCGATCATAAGCTAATGAATTGGGGCCATTTTCATGCCTCAAATTACATAAATACAATGCTCAGATATGAAACTAGTTTCGGAAATCAGTGAAATAACAAAATTCTGGCCATAGGTAATCAAAAATTGCCACATTCAAGGCGAGATTTGATTTTTTTGTTCGCTAAATATGGTTTCATTAAGCAGTCGCTTGAGTTTCCAGTTTGTTTTGGAGCGAAATGTGTGCTGGTCATTGCAGGAGATTCGAAATATGTTTTGGTGTAACGTTGGGCCGGGGTGTACCATTTGCACATGATTGACTGTACCTAAATTTGCAGCCTTCTTAGAGGTTTCACTTTTTTAGATAGTAAATTATTGGACCACAGGAGATGCCACTTTTTTAGGTGGTAAATCATCGGACCCTCCAGAGGTGCCGCTTATAGGTGCGGAAAGTCCGTGGCAGCCCACTTGATTCAGCGGACCTCCGGTGGACCTGTATATAACCCAGATGGATTTATCTGGACCATAGCCTTTGATACACTGCACAGCCTCACTTGAACCGAATACTCTGCTACTATAGTAGGTAATCAAGTGATGGCATCTCTACCGTGTGACAGGTGGCAGTGTCACTTTCATGGTTACCATAGGTTAGGGTATTAGTCAACTGTCCTATGTGCTTCCCTGGAGATGTGCTCTCTGGTAGCGATTCGTCTGTGCTATATGGCGATCGCTGTTGCAGAGAATGGAAGGTGAATACTACCTCCATCTATCCATTGACTCATCCAAACTTACTGCTTTGTAACTACCCCGCCAAGCACGGCACTACCCAGGTGCATCAACTGGTAGAACTTCCATCTGCCGCGCAGCACTATGGCCCCCTCTTGGATATGATCATGAATGCCGCTGAACCCGTGTGTTAGTGATCTCAACCAATTTTTGGTCTTCTAGATGAAATTTCTATAGTCTGAAAGCCCTGTCCAAATTATATTTGCTACGAATGACCGCGATCCAAATAAACGTAAGACATGCGTTGAGCTGGTATTAAGTTGAACATCAGGAATCTCATGTAACGTATTGATCGAACTACCTATCAATCAACAAAAGAGGAAAGAAAGAATACCGTGACTAGCCAGTGTGTGCAAGACATGCGTCCATCCGTTGGGGTGTACAATTTATTTTCAAATTATATCAAGATGTCAAGGGATTTTCATTCTTCTGCATTACTTACTTGAGTAGACAATAGGGCGTAGAGCATTGGCCTTGTATTGAAAAAAGAGTCTTTGAATCACAGAGGAGTTCGAAAAATAATGAGTTTCCCATTACAAGGTAATGGAAGAAATTTTAACTCATACATGTTTCTATCAATAATCATGAGGCCTGTATATGTCGCTTGACATTCTTTTTCCAATTTTATATTGAGGCCATAGTCTTACTTCTTTCTGGCCATGGGGAATAATAGTTACCATTTAGTACACATACTCGACAAGGATTTCTTGACCGCTTACCAAGGTGGCAAGTATTGCAAGCACTATTTACTAAGATAACATGTATTGTGACACCTTACGACGCCGATGCAATGTATTGTAAGGCAGTACAACCTATGCTAGTAAGGTGCATATCCTAGCTCTTCCATTTTGTCCTCAGGTAGCTCTTCATTATCCCTCTCTCTCTCTTCATCCTCGTCTTTGTCACCACTGCCTTGGTTGTGGTACCCATAATCAAGCTCTTCATCTAGTTGAATGCTTCCCTCATCCATCTCCTCTTCATCCTGCTCCTCCTCTTCATCATCCAAACCACCTTCCTCCTCCTCGTCATCGTCCAAACCACCTTCCTCCTCCTCGTCATCGTCCAAACCACCTTCCTCCTCCTCGTCATCATCCAAACCACCTTCCTCCTCCGATGAGTCATCCATAGCCGCACCCCTAGTACCACTTTCATTGACCAAACTATCATCGTGCTCTTGCTTGCCTTTGTCAGATTCATCAACATCGCTGTCAACCACCATGGCAGCGTCAGAGGCTGCAACAACTGCGTGTACATCTTTCGGGTTACAGTCAGCAAGAAACATATTAGTGGCCTCTCGTGTGCTCATATGACCGACGCCGCCACCACGAAACCTCATTAGTATATCTCGATCCACAAATCTAGAAAGTTGTTAGAATGATTCAAATAAAGATTAACTTATTGTACGAACATATTCACATAAAAGAAATTCCAGTCTACATCGCCTTCATCTAGTGGTCGTGCAATGGTGCTGGGTCCTAGGAGATCATCCGTGAAGCTGTGGTGAAAGGCTGGAATAAGGTGAATAGCACGAATGACATTTGTGGGGTCGATGAAACCAAACGCAGGCGATGCTAGTGGATCATTGGTGTCCTCAACAAAGCCTATACGTGGCAATCGGCGAGCCTTCCAACCAAACTTGTACCTGCGAGAAGGCTCCGTGCCATACCATCAAATCCATAAAAAGTGCATGAGGATTGGCTCTGAGAGGGATGGGTGACTGACGACCGTGTGATAAATGCCAACAATCCGTGCATACCAGTGCAGATGTTCTTCTCCCTCTGGAGAGAGAACCATCACATTGGGATTGGTGCGAGGATTGAGTGAGTCTTGTTTGCGCCTCATGTCGTAAGTAGTGTAGTTCACATGAAGAGTCTTGTGCTCGTAGATGGTATGGTTTCGAAGGACAACTGATGCACGTTCTTCTTCCGAGAATGGATCATCGTCACCGTCATAAGATCGCTTCAGTATACATCCAAGCAGGTGGTCTTGGAGACGAGGAAGAAAGTTCTACAGCCATCAATGACGAAAATCAAGTCTAAACAGATCAAAGGCCTACTTTTGTTGCCGGGTCATCTTCATGTTCTGAAAGAAAGTGTTTGACCTGCAAGGGATTGCGTGTTTCATCCGAAATTTGATAATGTTCAGTAGCTCGGGAAGGTTTGAGAAGCTTGTCAGCTGCTTCCTGTCGTGTGTGTAGTGTATTCCTCTTTTGCTTCTTGACGGGGTGGGCCATCTGGATACCGGAGGCAAGGGATAGATTGTGAATGCAACGTTCACAAGATATGTGCTTTGCGATGCCAAGGGCAAAGTGCTTCAAGCCTTTGTGCACATGTGGATAGAAGTGTTTGCATCGACGGTGCTCGAGTTCGCCCTATCAAATAAGATCAGTACATTGGAAAGAGAGAAGCTATGGTCATACCGTTTGAGAGTTATAGCCATCTGTGGCACCGTAAAGACGAATCATCTCTGCATAATCACCTAGAGCATGGGGCTTATAACTAGCCAAGTTGAACTTTCGGGTGGCTGCTGGTTGTGCCTTGCCCTTTCCTTTCAGATTGGCATGCGATGCTGACTTCTTACCCTGTACGTTCCGACCTGTCGTACCTGCTTTCTTCTGGACTGCAGCTTTCCGTCGTGTTCTCGCTGCTTCCTCACTTGGGAGGTCCACTGTAGGGAATTCATTACATGTCACATTTTGGAACTTGCGCAAGGCTGCCCCGAGCCGAGTTGTGGACGCTTCGAGTGATGAGATGGTGGATGTTGTATGCAGATGCAGTTTCGCCAATCCATGCCATGTTGCAAGTTCAAAGAGAAGGTCTATGACAATGGCGTTGTTCTTGTCATTCAAGAGACCTTCGAAGACAGGGATTGCACACTAGAAAGAATAAGAGGGGCATTATACACTGACAAAATATACTCACTTGAAGAAGGTCCTCAAAATCACATCCTGCCAACTTCTTCATTCCAGACGCATTCGAAGTAAATTTACGTATTGCTCAGCCAAAAGTCGGTACCTGACAGTATCTGATTGAAATTGAGGTGAAACTGAAACTGCACAAATATTAACCATGTTACCTGGAATTCAATGTCTGCATGGGATCTCCACCTGCTACGAATAAAATCCGCATCAAATGGGTAAATGTAGCTTTCCAAACCCCTAGTTCAAACTCATGGAGTAGATCAACGACAAACATGGCATGAAAATCAAATCCATGAGGTGCCAAACGTTCGGAAAATGTGTTCTGAAGGAAATTATCAATGGAATGGATTAAAATTTAGATTAATACACACCCGAGTTGGGGTCAATGACATCAGCCCAAGCAAGTTCTTCACTTGGGCTGATTGAACAGACAACCCTTCTCTATAGATTAGCTGCCGTGCAGCTTTGACACGATCCTGTCTGTATTCATTGTCAACTCGTCTCTTGTCACTCCAACATTTTATGTCCCTGACACCGCCCAATTCAACCACCTGATCTTTATGGACTTGACAGCGAGGACAGGGCAAATTCCCGAGATATCGCACACAGGTGAGCAATATTCTGTTGATATATTTAACATGGCTTGCAACCGATGCAGGCGGTATACTCACTTTTCTGGATAATCGGCCGAATAAGTGAAAAGCATGGAAAGACTCGACGCTCAATGCCATCGGGGAACATGATGACAATCCCATTTTCGTAAGCATCCATAAATTCACCGTCAAGCAGTAGCCTCCAGACGGCATGTATAAGCTCTCGCCGAAGGTGGGTGAGGGTTTCAGGAGAAGGTTTTTCGTTGAATTCACGCTTGTAAGCGTCGTAGATGGCGTCGTTGAGCTGGGCGGAGTGGACGTCAGCTTTCATTAGAACAGGTCATCGAAGCTGTACCTTTGGGATGTACGCGATATGATGGGCAGCAAATGATGTCAGCTTTGCACGAGTATACTTCAACTGAGCCCCATTGAACATGTAAATTGGCCATAGTGATGCGTTTCCGAAGTTTGTAAGGTGAGTTGCATCCAACCAGAGCATCATGGGCATTATGACAATCTGGAGGTTGCAATTTGGGTGAGGCTGTTTGCAAATAGTTTCGTGCACTTTTAGGAATGCGTTGCTGTTGTAGAGCTCCAAATATATTCTTTCTGATGGGGCGTCAGGACTCGGCTTCCAACGCTCCTTGAAGGGGGATAGGTGGAATTCAGTCGCAGATTTCTCCTGGAAGGCAGCTTTTATGACGTCGATGAGCTTTCTGTGTAGCAGGCCTTCAACAAGATGAGTCGGTGCAGCCGCCTCAGATGGGTATTTGTGCTTGGGAAAGGGCATGGATAAGGGAATTGAAGAACACTTCCAACCATCCTTCAACGGTGAGCTTGGGTTACCGGCCTCGTTATCCAATGCTTTCATTGCCTTGGATGCATTGAAGCCCTGGAGGTCATCCCGATTAAAGTCATCAGCCAGTATGACATTATGTGCAAGGATATTGAGATCCTGCAACAACTTGGTATTAGAACCAGCATAGTACCATGCCATAAGCCTCTCAGTAGTCTTTTTTTTGTAAGGACTATCAGGATCGGGGTCATCGCAGAATGGACCCGGCATGGGCAGAGGAAGATTTGGCTGAGCACCTGTGAAATTTGGGTCATCAGCAACTTTGTTCAGGTGGAAGTCCGCATCTGGACTGTAGTCAGGAATGCCGCTTCTGTAAATACAGTACACCCCAAAGCTATTTGAATCTGTCTGATGGGGGGGTAGAGACAGGACTTCCACTGGAGATGGATTGGGCACTTCCTCAGGTGGATCAAGCGGTGCTACCTCAACTGGCAGTGCAGGAGGCGGCCAATCATCATAATGTCGTGGTAGACAAGTGTTCCTACGTGGAAGACCAGATTGTCGATATTCCTGGATGGGTTCTTGTTCGGACACAGTACCCTTTATTTCACACACATTAAAACCACATTAATAATTATTTCAGCACCGGATTTTACGCACCTGAACTGCAGCGCTGTTTGGCTCTATGATCCGTTGATCAACTGCGGCGACATCAGGTAAATGAGGTGATGCAGGTCCAACAAACCCCTCTGTCTGATGTGGTGCGCTATCTGGCGGAATCTGCGTGGGACCTGCCTGCAAGTCTGGTTGCGTCAATGTTTTCTTGTGGGTTTTCCATTTAAAGCAGCGGTTTCAATGTCCTTTCAGCGCGCCAAGGGTTGTAAATGAGCGGTTACAAACACAGGCAAGTTCATTGGATTCAGTCCCCAGTGGCATAATGAAAAAAAGCAGAATAAAACGATAAGTAACGCTAGTTTCATGGCATGAGCGGTGAGAGAGTGATTAGTCGAGTTTCGTCAGATGAATCGAACCCAAAATGGATGGTTTCTGGCGCGGAGTTTGAAACACTTCTCTCACCTGTTCTTCCACCATGCCGGCTCGAAAGTCCTTGACGTCAGTCATCCGTGACAATTTCGTCGAGATTCTTGAAAATCTCGATCTAGAGAAAGATACAAGGCAAGTTCAATATCTTTCAGGTCCTATATACCCACTAATTCTACGTTCAGTGACTTGGCCAACGAGATCATCCCCAAGTTCAAGTGGATAGCACGTTCGATCAGCCCCTACATCGATATACAACGGGTGATCGTAGCGCATGTATCAAGAGATGAACACCCGTAAGCCGTGATTTACACTACAATATGCTCTCATTGATGGTCATTCACATTTATAGTGCGACGGACACAGAAAAGGATCAATATACAAAGATCATCAAGCTCCATCCTGAACTTCCCAAGATCTTTGAGCAAGCAGCCAATGACAAAAACGCTGCTGATGCCCTTGCGGCTGTTGTAAGTGCTTTTTATTGCATATATGTGCCATATGTACCCATGTATCCCTTCGAACAGATCGATTTTCATATTGGGGAGGCTAAAAACAGTGACACTAACACCATCAAGTATACTATTGTCAGTTTCATCCCGTTAGACCCTAAGAAGGACATTGTCGACCCACCTATCACTGGATCAGGAAAGGACAATTGAGGGTTCAATCATCTTGTGACTGGGGCCGCACTTTGCCCACTGAAAGACCGCGAGAAGTATGAGCAAGATGCACTGTGAGTATTCCATCTTTTCACGCATAATTTCTCTACTTATAATTTGCAGCAGATACTGTAATAAAGTCAATTCAGGTCAAACCATTGTCTCCGATCGTGATTATGCCGCGTTTTTCTACCCCAACGGTACCCAACATGACCCCGAGAATATTGACAAGGACCTTTTTTGTGGCCATATATTCATCCAAGTGAGCCACCTCCTCTTCCTCTCCTTTCAGTGACTGACAATACTTTCATTAGACGCTTCGGTCGCTATATGCAGGTAAAAACGCCAGGTTGGATGGGAAGCGGACTGCTCCAAAGATGTCACAAGCTGAGATGCATGGAATGGTGTCAGTAACACCAGAGGCGGTCGCTTGTGCTGCGATTCATGTACGTCAACCCCACTTAATATTCAAGGCCTTGTCAAGGCCTCGTCCTGACCATTTCCAGTCACACTTTGGGATGACCTCCCTTGAGAATTGGTCGCATGCTCCCGCTGACTCTTTCAACTATCCTCGATTCTTCAAAAATGTCCTTTCGCTGTTTCGGGATCCTCAAGACCCATGGGTGATCGATACCCTTTCTTTTCTGACCAAGTACGCTGAATTGTAACTTCAAAACCTTGCTAACTTCAATCCCCCCAGACAATTACCTGTTATGACTTGAGTTAAATACTAAGTCAAAGACGAAGTATTAACGACAGTCAAATCGTCTAAGTTCTGTAGCCGACTTAAAGAATGCTGCTGGAGGCAGTATTGTCTTTGAAGTGCAAGTAGAACGTTTCCAGTTAAGAATTAACTAAGTAACATGCTTGAGTATTCTACCGTATTTATACTGCAGTCATTGGTCCATGCAAGATAAGGATCGAGTCACTAAGAGTCCATACGAGTCATGCATAATGGTGGCGCAGCCACATGAGTCAGAGTGAGTCACATAGAAGCGAGGCGAGTCAGAGAGGAGCAAGATAAGAGAAACGAGGTAGTGCACGTGTGTCACGTGCACGAGAAGTGTTGTACAGTAAAGAAAGAAATGAAATTCGTAACATTTCCTACACTCAGGTCTCGAAAGCGTCGGTATGCTGAGATTGACGATAACGAAGATGGTGGCCCCGATGAGACGGAGATAATACTCCAGCGACGTGCAGCAAGGCTGTTGGCAGCAGGGAGTGGTACGAATAGAACTGTGGTATGTTGTTGGAGCTCTAGACCTGTTACAAAACATCTGACACCCCTTGCTAGACCCCAGCTATTGAACAAGATCGGCCATTGTTGCCACCACTGTCTTCACCACCCCCGCCTTCGCCACCACGACACTTTTCACCACAGCGGTCTCCGCCAACACCTGAAGAACGCCCACCTCCTCCCCGTCCGCTAGCTGCTGGCCCATCTCCTCTATCGAACATATCCAACTCGGGCGCAAGCGGCACCTCAAGCAAGAATGCGCCAACTAGGGCATCATCTCAAGCATTGGACAAAGAAGCAGGATCTTCAAATAACAGACCGAATCCCACACGTACAACCAATGGAAAATCAACTGCCGCAAAGAAAACCACTCGACCGCGTAGGAACTGCTAGTATGTATGCTTAATTCTGTCACCCTTGCTCTTACCTGTTATACATTTCCGCATTCATGTTTTCCCTTGCTCGTTATTATTGCTGCTTCGTCATGTATGCCTACTGTGTGGTTCAACTGTATTCTGTAAACTTCAATGACATTGCACCGTCATCAACCAGTACGATAGCGAGCATTGCGTGGATTAACTTGGGAAGTATCTGGCCACCTGGCAACCAACGTCTGATAAATTTCAATGGAACAATTGGGTGTAAAGATAATGAAAACTTGTCATATCATGCATGGCCGTCTCACAGGGCAAGGCAATAAAATTCATTGAACGACTTCTTTTCTCGCATCACTAGACACATTCTTGTGCCACCTTTTACGACGGTGTCTTAGCTGGAAGCCAATACACTGAGGCGAAATATTTTGGCTGACTTCTCTGGTCATGAACCTCACTCACTCCTTGACACTGTATGTTTCTATCACATGGCCATGTAATAGCCTACAATTCTTGCCTCAATTTATTGATCGACTCCATTCCAATACTGTGCGGTCTTTCCACCGAATTGCGGCCCGCATAAAGACTTTTAGTTGGTGTTTACTACCTTCCATGATCATTTCACTAACCGGTTGAATTTTGTGATGAAATCCCATTCAGGCTGTGAGTTGTGTGCTCCTCTGCTCAATTTCGACTGCTGACAATGCCTGCATGAAATCCCATCCAGCGAGTAAGTTGTGTGCTTCTCCTCTGCTCAATTCTGATCGCTGACAATGTCTGCATGAAATCCCATCCAGGCAGTGAGTCGTGTGCACCTCCTCTGCTCTATTTTGATGGTTGACAATGCCTGTATGAAATCCCATCCAGAGCGTGAGTCATGTGCGCCTCCTCACTCGATTTTGATCGCTGACAATGCCTGCATGAAATCCCATCCAGCGCATGAGTCATGTGTGCCTCCTCTGCTCGATTTCGATCGCTGACAATGCCTGCATGAAATACCATCCAGGGAGTGAGTCATGTGCACCTCCTCTGCTCAATTTTTTGATTGCTGACATTGTCTGGATGAAATCCCATCCAGGCCGTGAGTCGTGTGTTCCTCTGCTCGATTTCAGCCGCTGACAATGCCTGCATGAAATCCCATCTAGGAAGTGAGTTGTGTGCGCCTCCTCTGCTCCATTTTCATTACTGACATTCACTTTAGAGTCAGTTCGGATACCATAATACGAACATATTATGATTATGATGGGAATCCGTATTATTCCCACCGGTCCAAATGCAGATCACCGGTCGCATGGTCGCGCGACGGGTCCATCCGCATTCAGACGTGGGACATTTGCTCGCAGTCACTTTTGATGCGAGCTCATCGTCGACAACAGCGAGCTTGCATATCTCAATGGATACTCCCCTTTTTTCTCTGAAATTTGGCCAGTGCATTAAAATATGCTTTTATTCATATTTTATGTATAAGAAACAAAATTTAACTCAGAAATGTGACGGGAAATGTGCCGCCATTATCACAATTAATGAGTAAGATATGGTGGTAGTGTAGGCCTTTATGTAAAATATATAAGTTGAATCGAGTAGCCGTACATATATTGTAAAAAACTGAAAAAAATTTCGAAGGATAATTTCCACTTCAACCAGAGATATGCGAGCTCGCTGTTGTCGACGATGAGCTCGCATCAAAAGTGACTGCGAGCAAATGTCCCACGTCTGAATGCGGATGGACCCGTCGCGCGACCATGCGACCGGTGATCTGCATTTGGACCGGTGGGAATAATACGGATTCCCATCATAATCATAATACGTTCGTATTATGGTATCCGAACTGACTCTTATGCATCCCTAGTTTGTAGCTACTCTCACATGCTATCTTCTGCTCACTCTTTTACCATGCCTGCATTTCACAGGCAACTTGTGTTGAGGATGTTGTTAGTGCTCAATTCAATGTAAGATCATCTCACCTTCCTCATTTCTCACCACTCATTGATTCTAATTCCCGTAGATGCCATCCTTGTATGCTTTTACATCAGCAAAACCTGGTTTTCAGGGTCTTCGAACCCTAAATTTGGTTGCTATGGGCCGTTATGTAGCACTGCATAGCATGCCATAGCATCGTAGCATAGCCGCCTATGTGCACAGTGAGCAACCCTTACTATGTTGTGCTATGGAGTACTCCATAGCACTCATAGCAAAATCGGGTTCTGCTGATGTATAGGTTCGATTACTCACATCTTTCCTCCTGTGATTTTTTGTTTCTTATCGTCGTCACATGTCTAGCCATACTCATTTGTCTCGAACATTCTTTCTGGCTTACCCAGCAGGGTTCTAGTCCTACCAAGGGCTTTACTGAAGCCTTAGATGCTTATCTCAAGGATAAGCGTGCGCTGCTTGATGAAAGATTGGAAGACTATTTGACCTCGAAAGGGAGCAACGATTGGTTCATCACGAAATATCATCCAACTCACGATGAGTTTGCTGAATTTCGGAAGATCATTGTTGACAATCTCCTTCGTAAGGCTGCTCCTTGTCTTCTTTAAGTTTTTTTACTGACACGATATCTTCAGCCCGCCCTAAATCCTCCATTTGATATTGGGATCTGCATCTCAGTTGCGTCCCTTGCACAATCCGGATCAACAAAAATCTGAGATTCTATACAGCCACCACCAATATCTCGTCTTTTCCCATTGTATTTCAATTAGACATTTCATTTACCTCATCCATGATTCAAGACGGCCCAACGCGTGAGTTATAGTCATACATGGGGGACATCGGAGCATGGGACTTATACCACCCGTCGACCCGCGCCTTTCCTTTTCCATCTCAAACTCCGCGTGGAATTCATCTGTCGCCCAACGCAGACACCTCCGCTCTCATTTCTTCGAATTGACGTCAATCGAAGTCTTTGCTCTCGCTCTATTCGTACCGAATCAGAGTATCACCCTGGGAAGTGCCTTTGATGTGCATGTGCATGTGCATCGAAAGATGGTTTCTATATTGGTGTTCAAATATCCAACTTGAAGCTTCTGGTTACGAACGAGCACCCTGCTATTGGCATGGAACCCTCCCGGACAGTACTCGAAGAAACTCCAGGTCCATGTCCGCTTTTTTATTCTAAAAAATCAGGCCCTTCTCAGCCATATCTGCGATATATTTATCAGACCAACCATTCTCTCAGGCCTTCATATGCGCCTGGAATCTTCCTCTCGGGATCCGGACACATTACTATGGACTCCGTCTCCCATAAGTAGTTAATTTTGCTTACACGAGCAACTGCTATCGCCTTTGGTCCTCGTGCTGTCGATGACCGGTGAATATTCAAATATTGAATGCTGGTAGTGACAGTCAAGGCAGGCACACACCTAGACCACCTCTCTCGAGTTCCTCGCCTATCTCCACTCTACTTTAAAGAATTAAATAACCCCTGACCTCAGTCTGACCATCTTTTCACCTTGGTCCAGCATGATTTCGTGGGGCGGGTCATGAAGCCTCCGGGCGTAAAGATTTCAAAGTAGAAACCCTGGAAATTTCCAAGCCAAAAAAAAGGTCTATGTAGATTGAACGTAGAGTATGAGTAGAAATGTGGTCGACGAGAGGATATACCAACAGTCCGTGTGACGATATACGTAGACTATGATGTTCAGTGTGGGGCAATACTTACACTGAAGACAACAAATGAAAAGAACTCAGTGACCAAAATGAACGTACGGTACCCAAGTCAGAAGAGCTTGCTCTGTATCACCGAGTGTCATTCGTACACCTTGGATAGCATGGTGAAGAGCGCATGCAGCATGACTGCTATCGAGACGTGGCTGTCCCGAGATCTTTCCCTTCTCCATAAGATCCTTGTAGAAACTTTCCGCTACAACGGGACCGAACTGGTCCTTAATGGACCACATAGTCGCCACCACGCTCCGATATCCAGCCGCGAGCATTCCAGCGGCCAGGTGGACTGCCTCTTCTGAAAGCTTTTCGTCGCCAGTACTCGTCTGACATGCCGATAAAAATGCCAACTCGCGAACGGCAACTTTCTGTTTCATTATTTCCGAAAGCTTCAATCGTCCGTCGTGGAGGTAGAAGCCGCTTTTGAGAGGGTTTTCGAGAGACTGAGTGGCATGGCATGCGAAGTGGATCGAACCATGCGATTCCATTTCGAGTTTCACCTGGCTGACCGATGCAGATTCTCCTTCAAGACGATTGCATTCGCCATTATATGTCTGAATTGTTTTCCAAATGCAATTCATCTCCGCCGTGGTTGCAGGAATCGGAGAGCACCCTGGGGTGTTTGGTTGGCTTATGATAAGGAGTTTTGACGATGCGGGCTGTTGTATGGTATTGTCAGATACATTGAGCTTTTGGAGCAGCGAGCTGACAGTAGGCGTATATGAAGAGATCGCAAAGTCGGAAATGCAGGAGCCTAGTTGAGATCGCCCATTCTGACCATAAGTTCCTGCGGCGTGGAGTGGAAGAAATGCAAGGGATCCGGTTGGACACCACCAAATTCGAGCTAGGTCCGAGGGTGGGGTAGACTTGGAGAAATATATCAACAAAACGATAAATAATGGACTGAGAAAAACTCACAGTGAATGAAAGACCATCCAGGATTGGCCTCACCACATGCAGCCAGAGTGCCTCGAGAACAGAATGTATTTCACTCTGCTTTTCGGAATTGGGACGCTGAACTGGGCCTCCGCCACGATCAACCTCCCTCATGCGAACCCTGTGCGACGAAAGGAAGTGCCGTAGACGCTCTCTGAGTACTGACGCCTCCTTGTGATTAAAATCATTAAGAGCGATATGGATAGGGACGTCGAAGCCAGAGACGAGAGCCAGGGCGTCACAACGCGCTTCGTGAATATTGATTAGAACGATGATGCCATCCCGCGGGAGGTGTTTCAGAAGATCTGCGGTCTGAGGTGGCCGAAGAAAGTTGTGGAATTGGGGAATGCTGCGAATTTCATCGAGGAGCTCGCTCCATTGGCGTGAAAGCATGATATGACGGTGAGCTTCATCTTGTAAGCTTATTTTTTGCGACAATGGAGCATCTACGCCAAGACCTCCAGATCCACTACGAGACCCAGAAGCCTCCAATGCACCTGAGATATCCGAAAAGCGCTGAGCCAAGTGTTCATCATGTACGCGAAGTTGGTCTAGGGGTGTACGGAGCTGATTAAGTTGGCTCCAGACTAGGCAACGACCTTGTTCAAGCCATTCTAGAGCTTTCTTGGTCTCACCCTGAGCAAAGGCGGCCGAAACGGCGGATGTGGTTAGAGTCGAGATGTCGATGAGGTGTGTATGGCGTTGCTCGATGGTGCTGTCCATACCTGCGATTTCAGAGATGAGATCAACTGCAATTCCATAGGCCGTTAAGGAATGCGGAAGATCATAAGCGATTGAGAGCTCCGCCCATTTTTGAGCAGACTTAAAGCGAACTGATGGTGCTCCAAAAGTAGTTGCAGATTTCTGAAATTTTGATGCGGCGGCATGAATATCTGCGAGACTTTCTGTATGGTCAAAGCGACTCTCTAGTGAAAGACCAAGGTTATTCAACCAGATCGGCACGTCAGGGTGGCCCTCGGGGGTGAGTTGGATCGCCCGCTCCTGGATTAAGATGGCCTCCGAGAGGTCAGAGGGATCGCCTGTGAGTTTGAAGCGACTTTCATATGAGACCCCAAGGCTATTCAACCGCATCGGCATGTTAGGGTGGCCATCAGGGGTGAAGTGGACTGCCCGCTGCTTGTTGGAGATGGCTTTCGAGAGGTCAGAGAGATTGTCCGTACGTTCAAAGAGACTGTGGAATGAAATTCCAAGGTTATTCAACCACATTGGCATGCCGGGATGGCCATCAGGGGTGAGTTGGACTGCCCGCTGCTCATTTGAGATGGCTTCCGAGAGATCAGAAAAATCGCCTGTACGTTTAAAGCGACTGTGAAGTGATGCTCCAAGATTATTCAACTGCATCGCCATGTCGTGGTGGCCATCGGGGGTGAGTTGGACGGCCCGCCGCTTGTTTGAGATGGCTTCCGAGAGGTCAGAGAGATCGCCTGTAAGTTCAAAGCGCTATGTAACGAATTTCCAAGGTTATTTAGCCACATTGGCATGTCTGGGTCGTCATCGGGGGTGAGGGCGACTGCCTCCTGCTCGTTTGAGATGGCTTCCGAGAGGTCAGAAAGATTGCCTGTATGTTCAAATCGACTCTCAAACGAGATCCCAAGGTTATTCAACTGCATCGACAGGTCAGGGTGGCATTCGGGGGTGAGCTGGACGGTTCGCTGCTTGTTGGAGATTGTTGGAATCATCCGATTATACTCGGACATTCCTATCATTTCTAGTATTTAATTTAGCTTACAAATAACCTGACTCGATACGACGTAGTATATTATAGATTATTCTAGTTACAATTCTTGTACATAT
>Ga0247741_1000765_pt1 | contig 17630 bp, 14 predicted proteins | sample UWRJL213509R2_FD_180945 | JGI IMG/M metagenome (GOLD analysis project Ga0247741, IMG submission 180945) | Plant litter microbial communities from Arlington Agricultural Research Station in Wisconsin, United States - UWRJ-L213-509R-2 | ecosystem: Environmental > Terrestrial > Plant litter >... | reverse complement strand
TGCTCGAAGGGTTTGTCGGTGAGAGGGGGTAAAGCACGGAGGATGACCTCAAGGCGTTCATCGGGGCGGTGGTAACAGTCTGCACGCGATGCGACATATGCTATAATGGTTTTTGCATAGACGAACTGACCTGACGCCTTGTCAACGAGTTGAACGACAACCTCTGAGCCTGGCCAATCTTCGGAGAGTATCGTTGGATGATCCCTCCGGATCTCATCAAAGCCTTTGTCCAGATAAAGTTTGATGTCGCGTCGTGCATACTCGTCCTCCGTTAGTCTTAACGTCGACAGACAGTTCTCTGGTAAAGTTGCCGAGAGGTTGTTGAATGCTTTCAGAATGTGTGGTTCCGGGCGGCTGGCCAGGAGGAAGCGAAGTGGGAGGTGGAGGTCTCGAGCAGCATTGCCGATGATCTCGACAATATTGCTTTGGACAGCGTCATCGGCGCATTCATCCAGGCCATCAATAGCGATGACGATAGGATACGACCTGATTCCGACCCAACTGAGAAAGCGAGTGAAAGTTGAGATGCGTTGAATGGGTTCCAGAATCAGCTCTTTCATTTGCACTGAAAGTGAGCTGGTGAGGAGGTAAGGGTTCTGACGTATCGCCTCTCGAACGTAGTACTCAGTTTGAGGAATAGCCTTTATGAGCTGGATAGCTAGACTTGGGAAGAGAAGATGGCCGTCATTGCAGTTTGCTGCTGTGCGAGAGAAGAAGAACGTGGCAACTAATAATCCTTCCTCCTTGCAAATTTCGGCAATCGTGTGCTCCAGCGCCGTCTTCCCATTTCCAGCTGGTCCTTCAAGCAAGATGATTGTGGCGGAATCGATTTTGCTCTTGATCTTGTCCATGATCCACGCGATAATTTCTTCGCGAGTGCCAGGCAAGCAGCCGGGTTGGTCGTGCGGCGTAGCATTTGAATTGTGCAATGAAGCGCTCGGGACGGATCGGATGAGGTCGTCGATATCTGTAATTTATTCAGCGCCTAGTAGAAGAGGTTAACGCCGACGACGGCGTACCTTTGAGGGCTCCCGAATGGATGTCGTTTGCTGTTGGGTGGTTGTGAAATTTCAGAGTTGGATGAACTATTAATGTAGAATACGTACCTTTGGGTGAAGAGTAATGATTGTGTTGATCTCCAACGACCACAAAACCATCACTGTTATACTGATCTCTTCCAGCTGATTCAATAGTTAGATATTTCTCGAAAAGAAGATGGATATAAGACTGACCGATATTTCCATTGAGTGCAAGATTGTTGCAGCCAATGTCTCCACCACGCGCGCCCTGTCCGCCAGCGCCAGTGCCTACAGTTGAAGATGATTCTGGGACCTCGGTATCGTCATATAGGCGAGAGCTTACTCGCTGTTACCCCACTAAAGTCCTGAACAAAAAGCCATTCGTCGACGGGTGCACGATGGTCCCCCTCTGCTGGCATGAGATCTTTCCGAAATAATGAGAGAGTTCAAATCGAAGCGAAGTCAGAACCGTCTTGCTGAAGGCTATGGTCATGACTCAAGAGGCAGAGGGTTTCCCACGTGCTTCAGTCGCGATGTCCAATTAAGTGGAAGGGGCTGACACTGGGCGGCCATGGACACTGCTTCATCATTCGGGTCCTAGCAAGTTCATAAACAAGAAGCGATACAGTCTTCACAGCCAAGGTTTCCGACTATGTACTGCCTGCATAATTACATTGTCTGCCTCTGAAGATACTCTGCTAAGCTTCAAATTCCAAAAATCAGCGACGTGGCCCAGACCGAAACCATACATTTCTGTACTGGTTTGGACGTAAGGACTTCTGTCGCCGACACCGCTATGGTCTGGAAAGGCGCCTGAGATTAGCTACCCATACGACGAACGACGACGAACGGACGACGCACCGACCAAAACTTCGTGTCCCGACTGGGCGTCTTGTCCATGTCAGCGAGAAATATCAACCGATGCGGGGATCACCGCGAAAGATTAGCGTTGTGCGAATTCTGACAGACCTCCTTCCAAGACGCGAATCTTCGTTATATAGAATTTGTTGAGAACTCCCTAACGTCAAAACAAGTCATGATGATCAAAGAATCAGAACTAATTATCCAGCATCGTACTAGACATCGTGGGTGTAGTGGTCGGAAAAGACGACATCCATCAACGCTGGTGTCTCGTTCTTGTCGCTGCAAGCACCACAATTATCGTCGACGCGTCCATAGAAGCAGCCGTAGGACTTGGGGTCTTGGTTGTTATCGTCTCACGTCTGGCACGCCTAAACGCCTGACTACCTCTTTAGGCTTCATTTTCTCTGTTTGGACTTTAATAAATAGGGCCATGCAGTGGTTGTAAGAGTAGTTCATAAGTTGTCTATGTTGTGGTCAGTTTCAAGGTCACAGGAAGCAAATACCACAATCAAACGCACTGATCAACTCCTGGCCAGTTATCCACGCGCTTCGGGTACCTTCTGAACCAGGAGTTTGAGGAGGAGAACCAGCGCTCGTGTCGCATAATGTTGCAGCTACTCCGGTCGTTGATGAGCGCTGAGAATAAGAACTGAGAAACACAAGAGCAACTTACGAATGTGGAGGAGATCAAACAGTTTCCAACTACATGAGTCAAACAAAAACGTGCTGATTTTGAACTGCTCTTCGAGGTTCGAGCCGCTAGCGACGATGACCTGGTGGATCGGCACTTCACCATAGGTTTGCGGTGGTAAGACGAAGGGATGGAGCAAGCGACAGAGACTTAATTGTTGCATTGAAGCTAGGGAAGAGTCGGCCAAAAATGTTAATGAGTTGCTCTACATGTACAGTTTGAGAAGTACATGCGTTCAGTGTTGCCGATTTTGTGAGGGTTTTCTGTACTGTTCGAGAGAACTGCAGCAATGAAGGGTAAGAACATATGTATAGAAACACTAAGGTTAACATACCTTCCTGTTCGCCTTGCACGAACCGTTCTGGTTAGGTTTCCTCGTCGCATTCACCGAAAGCCACGAGATGCCTATGTTCTTGACACCGTTGAGCACCTTGATTTGAACTTTGACGTTTTCGTTGCTATATCGAAACGTAAGTCATTTAGGTAACCAAAATATTGTCCACTTACTGGTCAGAAACTGCCACAGAGCACTGAGAAACGTTAGAAGAAAACAGGTGAGCGGGGATTGCGTCTTCGAGGGATTCTTCGGGTTCCAAAAAGACGCGCTCGAGCCGTGCTCTCATCTGCTGACACAGATGAGGCGTTGTGTGCTGCAAGGGAGAGCGTCAGCATTGTACAACCTTACATGTGACAAAAACACTCACTGAGGATCCGCTTGTTCTGTCTGTCCAGTGGACGCGCTTTCCAGAAAAGACGCGACAATTCGGGTGGCTAAGGAGCAGTAAAAAAAGAAATATACCAGGCCATCGTTGGATTCTGAGATTGATGAATCTTCGAGGAGTTGTGGCCGCCTGATCGTAATTGGTACCCGGCCGCGGGAGAACCGTTCAAAATTTCTACATTGAACTTGAAGGAAAGGTGGTTCGAGAATAAGAGTGGTCGATGGCGCTACAAATGGTGGAAGGAGAAAGAGGACCCGTGAGTAGAATGTGATTGTACAAATAATGTCCCAGTCTCTTGCTCACTGCGACATTAGCTCTTCAGAGTCGTGTTGAAGATCTTGCTCCCCTCTTGTCTCGTTCGAACACTTGTTCTCTCTCTCTTGGGCCACTTCTTCACTAGCCTTGATGACGGCCTTCCGCAACCAGTCCCAACCGATATTTGGAGGACGGCCCGGTCTATCGTAGGGTAGGTTCCTCTCGTCGCTTTTCATCTTTCTGAGCTGATCTGACCTTTTCTCTCGCCGCCCAGATGCTACCAACGTATCAATAGAAGCACGTGAATTTTACGCCTCTCACTTTCATCCACTGGACCTACGCCTACCCTGGCCGCAGCCTGTTAAACCAACCTCAATATCCGACCACCGTCCTGGCTCTTCGCGTCTTTCTGCTCCGTCGCTATATAAGCTGCTGGAGATCTCCCTACACTGCATCATGCGGCCAACCTATGATTGGAATAACGAAGTTGGGCAGACCTTGGAAGGGAGATATGTGTACTCTGGTTGATGCAACCCATCCATTCTTCCTCATTTCTGAGCACCGAACATGGACCTCTGTTCCTCTCCACTCTCCACTCTTCTCGATACAAATTTCCAGCCCTCTGTAACCCATACGGACGTCATGGCTCGTGTCCTACCACTACGCCCTCTACTCCTACCATAACCGCCTTCAAACATCCTGGTAGAAAGGCCATCTTCATGCGCTCAACGTTAGGCAAAGACGGATATATTTGCCTTTGGGAGGCAGTCGGTGTCCCGTCTATCGAGGATCTACGACGCGTCCGCATTGTCATGTAATGCAAATGGTAAATCCTGCATCGTATGTGTCTTCTCTTTTCTGACAAACTACTTGCCAGACCTCCCGCAAAACGATCTGGTTCCAGCGCCCATTCGCGTAAAGATCACTGACTTGGGCCTACTTCTATGTATAGGCCGATTGTCTTCGAAGCGACGCACCAATCCCATTCAAACAAAGCTCGAGCCGCCATTTCGCCTCATTAACCTCGTCCAACAGTCACCAAAGGCGCTCATGCATGAAAACCGGGTTTTCGCTGTTCAGATTCCAAGTACATTGCCATCCGAACCAAACCGCGAGAGGCAAGGATGGGTGGGGGCATATATCCCAACCTATCTCGAACGAGATTCGAAACGCTTTCCTCCGACCGAGCCGAGCCAACAGCTCCAACGCGAACAAGTATACAGACCTTCAATATCATGGAGGATTGGAATGGACAGAGCCGTCGGCTTGACTTAGGAACCCTACCCAGCTCGCCGTGTTAACCTTTAGCGTTAGCTTCGGTGGTGGACTCGTGTGGTCAAGCTTAGGTGCTTCGAAGCGTAGGTCGCTGAATCGTTTATCGGAAGTGCTTGAGGTAAGCCTATTCACTGCTTCCCGTTTGTTCCGGACTGAAAGTCGCAACTCTTCAAGTAGGACATTCACGACCCCTCTGGTGCACATGGATTCATACAAGCTCTAGACCTGCCTCTTGGAATCTGTTCTGTCGTGCACGACAGCTGTTCAGCCGACCGACCGATTCTTCTTCAACGCCGACAATGGTATATGAACGCCAAACCGTCAGTACCAACAACGGACCTCCGCTTAAATTGAAGACACATATGACGGCTCCATACGTTTCCAATACCTCAACTGATCTTCCAGCGTCATCAGGCGCTTTCTCATGAACCTCAAGTCGGATATCCAGGGTGCGCATCAATCACTACCTGAATGATTTCGATATTGACCAACGTACCTCCAGGCCCGATACCTGAGGCTGAAGATCGAAGTGTACGGCGTAGACATAGCTCTGACCTCCTCTCATTTTGATACTCGTATTGGTGTGATTGACGGGTTCGGTTGAGGTAAAGCGATGACATTGTCTCGTTTCGATATGAAGTCCATCTGTCGAGTCGAGGTTGGATAGCTTGAGGACTGCTTATCTTGCTTCTCCGGAACAAAGGCGATCATTCTTTTCCCAAATTCATTCATTTCTGGTGGCTGTGGTTGGAAATCATCCACGTATTGGAAGGGTATCATATTGGTTGAGGGAGGGCTATAAATGTATATAAGTACTCCTAAGCCGCAGCGCCTAAATTGACGCCGACAGATATTCACTCATCTGCCTACAAAGATGGTACTAACGTCCTTGCTTAACATTGAAGGCAGGCATCAAACTAAGGTAATCCGTTGCAGCGTTCTTGGTACAATTACAGGATAGATACACAACCAGAAACAATCAAATAAGAAGGCTACACTAGTCCCTTGAATATCTGGACAATAATAGTTCCTATGATCGATAACGAAGTCTTGGATGAGATACTCAAACTTAAACCCCAATCTAGGCTAATGGACAGGAAAAGAGATACCATATTGAAAATGAGTTATTCGAGCCATGATACGGCTAATCTACAGCAGAAGGTATACACACTACCTCAACCACTCACACTGCTGACAAGCAGATGCAAGCATCTCCCATGCCCAGGCCTCCCCTTTTTCTCCGGGACCATATACCTGGGGAATTTCTACCTCACACAATGCTGTGTCTGACCAATCGAGGAAGTGAGTTTTATCTGAAAACCTGTTTTAAATTCAAGAACAAGAACAATCAGGTAAAACCGGGTGCAAGAGGGACTGTATTACCGGAATCCAATGTTTCCATCTTTGATATCTGATGTCCCCCAAATACCAATGCGAACCATGGTGTCATCTTGATTAGGAACCTTGAGCTCGATGTGGTAGTGATTCTGACTGTATTCAGACAGGTGAGGAACCTTAGAGTTGGATATGCTTGTCAAGAACTATTTCAAATTTGTTAGAGTACATCAGGTTGAAGCTTTGACATTCTATACCTCCAGTACTGAGCTATAACCTTGATCTTGGTGCACCAGCCTAATAGGTGAATGAGTATAAATACAGAAGATCAAATCAACCTGACAATACTGTATGTTCAATCTGGGTTGAACAGCCATGTTGGAGTTTGGTACAACCTTCCAGGTGAAGGTATTCCAAAAGGCTTTCAGTTTTGCATCAACATCGGATTCTTGGAGACTGGGACATCCATTTTCCTAGAAGCGAGTTGGCTCGCAAAGCACAAATAGTTTTTTTTTAAAAAAAACCCACTGCTAAAAGTGCATAGATCTTCTTTATAGTCAAGGTAGCAGGATGCCTCTTCCAAGGCACTGAGCACACAAATAACTGATATTGACCAATAATATCTGCACTTTTCAATCCTTCGGAGAGTTGTTTGCTCAGGCCAGCTTCTGTACAGTATTTGATAGCTGAGCCCAAATATCGTTCTAATGTTCCGGCTTGCTCGAAGTAAACAAGGCTCGCAACTGATGACATGATCCGCAAACGCGATACAAAAGTCAGAAAGGTACCTTGAAGCTGTAACTTAGACGTACAAGAGGGGTTGCAGATGGCTCGAATATACCCCAATCCCAGCATCCTGCGACATTCTGAAACATCGACAAAGAAGTCCACAGATCTTGAGCGATCCAAGAGAAAGTCGGGGAATGACGCGTGGAGCAACTTGAGATCATCACCCACTTCAATGACTGAGTGCAAGGTGCGCAGCAGCCTCTTCACATCACCGTCCCGCAGGCCAAGGATAAGTTTGATCCTTGAGGCCTTGGATAGCACGCCAATGATGTCCTGTTGCTCGGTCAAGTCCCTAATGACAATGAGCTGTCCGAGGACCTTCAAGACTTCAACACGATGCTTCACTGGCACAGAACGGACTATGTGTGTGTAGATCTGGTCGAGAGTTGCATAAGGGGCATCGCCAACTGGTGTTTCCAGTAGTTTCAGGATGACCTTGAGGCGGTCGTCTGGTCGATCGTCTGGTGAGCCGAAGTAGGCGATGATAGTGGTCGCAAAGATAAATTGCCCAGATGCCCTATCCAATAAGTGCGCGATAACATCCAAGGAGGGCCAATCGGCTGGCAGGTAAGGATGCATAGCACGAATCTCTGCAAACTTCATCGTGAAATAGTGTCGTATATCACGGTGGACAAGGGCATCTCGGTTCAAGTCAGTGACAAACACGCGATCGTCTGGGAATTGTGATTGAAGTATGCTGATGGCCAGGCAGATATGAGGTTCAGGGCGGCTGGCAATAAGGAAGCGAAGGGGCAGGCGAACATCTTTCATCGCAAGGCCGATGATCTTGATAATGTCGCACTGGGCGTCATTTCCATTAACTTCGTCAAGACCGTCAATGACGATCAGAGTTGGATATGACTTGAGCCCAAATGTGACAGCATTAAGGAAGCGCGCCATCGTCGCGATCTGCTTAATGGGTTCAATGATGAGCACCTTCATTTGCTCTTCTCGTCCCCTTGAGAAAAGAAAGGGGTCTGCATGAATTGCCTTGTCAATGTACTTCTTGGTGGATGGGAAGGCCTGCATGAGTTGAATGGCCAGCGTGGCGATAATTCGATTGCCATCGCTGCAGTTGGCAAACCGATTTGAGGCGAAGAAGGCCCCGACTGAGCGTCTATGGCGCCTGCAGAGATCCGCAAATGTGAGGAGTAGAGCTGTCTTTCCGGTGCCGACGCCCCCGTGTACCCACATCATGGTGGCGGAATCGATTTTACTCCTTTCCCATTCATCTAGCTCCTTGCTAAGCTCCATTCGTGTTTCTTCCATGCACCTTGGCTGGTCGACCCTGGCGCTGGAATCTGGGAGGGCAGCAGGTGATGCGTGTTCATGGAGGCGGTCCACGCCTGATTTATCGTTGCCAGTTGTTAGACAAGATTGCAAGATATACGATCTAGCGCACCTTTGATGGAGGAGTAATGGACGTGCTGGTCTCTGCCAACTATTCCATAGAACCCAGTAATGAGTAATATTCTTGAGATAAAGACAAATAAAAAACCAACCAATAACGTTTCCATTGCCGACAACATTGCCAGAGGCAATGTCTCCGCCACGTCCACCTTGTCCGCCATCGCCAGCCCCTGCGATCAAAATGAATTTAACACCAGAATATCATCAGGTAGGCGAGGGCTTACTCGCTGTTGCATCTCTCAAATCTTGGACAAAAAGCCCACCAGATCCGCCGCCAGGTGTTGTGTCTCCCTCAGGTGACATGGGTTTCGAAGAGGAAATGCGAGAGCCAAGATTGAAATTGAGAGCTGTCTGACCAAAAGTGAGAATGTCGAGGAGCAAGTCAATGTTGAAGGTGTAAGGGACCAAGGGTAAGAGTGTGTCAACGATGTGTTCAGAAGGATTTCACAACGTGCCGATGTGCTCGGTTCAAACAAGTGAATGTTTTGACATCGGCCGGCGATTGGTGCCGTTGTCTCTGAGCGATGCAGGCCGAACGAAGGAGACGGCAATACTAAGGGAGCCAATGAAATTATTCGTGATTGTAATAACATTGCCAGCCCGATTGAGCTTCAGGATAACGTAGAGTGAGGGCCGCTGCGAAACGCACGGCATGTACGAGTCCTTGGTTTATCTTTGAATTAATTTTTATGCCCAGCTCTTCAAGGGTATAGTTTGATTTCTCACCCGAGTTTACAGAAAACACTTCGTACATATAATGCTGCTGCCACTGTCTTTCCCTCCTGTTGACGTAGATCAGGTGTATTCTGATACAACGTACCTCGATATTTCAGCTTGCCCATATCTCTCACTCCATCATAGAACCACAGGTTTTCAGTCTTAGAGACAGTGACTCCTACAAATGACCTGATCCAAAGTAGATAACACCTCCAAGCAAATACCTTACCCGGCTCCTGTCTTGCAACTTGATACCATGTGATCTCCCTAAAAACAATGTAGACCAACGTCGACGACAAATATGTCGTGTCTTCAACAGTGACATCACCAAGTCTTCCAGTGAAGCGGCTTATTAAGCAAAGCAAAGTACAGGAGTATGCCGAACCGTGGGATTTTTGTCGTGATGGCGCGTTACATTTTGCTGGGGGGACCTCGCGCATAAAGAACGAGTCCTATAAATAGGACTCGTAATGAGACTCCGTGACCTCTTGTGATAAGTCACAACGCAACGCGCGAGGGTGGGATAGCCCGTTTATCATTAATCGACTGTCATTTGTTGATCATAAGGTCTGTAAAGGAGACTAGCTCCTACCTGCGGCGCTCTCTCCTAGTACCAGACACCTGAAGATGCATTGGGGTTCGCGTTACTGGCCGGACAACCAGCCAATGTTCAATAGGGTATGAAGGAGGCATATCACGATGTTTGGTAGAATAAGTCAGTCCCGTCGCTTTTCACCTTGCCGAACCCGATCTGACCATTTGTATTCGAAAGCTACCAAAGTATTAGCAGAGAATGCATCATCCACGCGTCCACGATGCTATCTTTCTTCCCTGAGGCCCATATTTGAAAGCGCGGCAAATTTGGAGAGAAAAAGTGCGGACAACTTGTACTCTGGTCACAGGTCAGTCAGTCCTATTTCCAAGCCCTATCCTCGTCGCCGAGCCCAAACTGACTCTCTGATACTTTCCAGTTCCTGGCTGCGATTTCACAACAACGTTCCCTTGACTTTCCCAACCATACACTGCCCGGCCTCCATCTTCTACTCGTGGCTCAAACACCTCCAAGGTATCACCAGAAGCCCATGCCATTTATCCCTTGCACTCAGCTTATCACTCACTGAACCCGCCTGCCAATCCGCCATCGACGCCTTTTAGGCCCTCCTCAATATCCATCCATCCGCATCCTGGCTTTTGCGGTTTCTGCTCCATCACTGCAAGGCTCCTGGAGACCTTCAGCCAATTGGCACCATAGAGTTGAGCCGACCTTGGGTGAGGCTGAGGCTCCTACTTTGACTGGGGAAAGTGTAGTAAAGGTCAGTCACATTCTTTACCCCTCTGTTCCGAACACCACTCTGACGATTGACCTCCTCTAGTTCGCGGACTCACATAGTCCTCCATACCACCTTTCTCGTCCTCTCGCCATCTTCCCGCCTCGCGGGCTGACGTCGCTATCATTCGGTTCTGCCAATCATTGAATCCAGACGACTACACGTGTACGTAGGTGTACGTGCACCAGCAGTCACCGCCAAGCCTCGATGTGGCATGTGGCATTTATCTTCAAACAACCGAACGTGGACTTCCCTTCCTATCGGCGCTCTGCACTGGTCTTGATGCACCATATTTCAAGGCCCATGTAGATGGCTCGTGTCCCGCCACTATGCCTCTACTCGTGCCACGACCGTCTCCAAACATTCCGGCAGGAAGTCCCTCTACACCTACACTCAGCATATATTTGCAGCCCTGAAGAGGTTGTCGGTCTCCCGTCTATCAAATCGACTACAAGCTCTCGTCGTCGTGCAAAGGGTACACCCATTCAAGCTATTGCGTCTATCCCTTCTGATGAGCCACCTTTCAGGTCTCCCGCAAACCGCTTTGGCTCCAACACCCATTCGTACAAAGATCATGTCCCACTTCCGTCTATCACATAACAACGACCAGTGAAGCGATGCACCAGCCCATTCAAACTAAGCTCGACTCATGGCATGTCCTCGTCAGCCTCGTTCAGCATCTCGCTTCTTATCGAAATTCGGGTTATTCCTCTCACCGAGCAAAATACCAATCAAAGTTAAACAACCACGAGACGCGAGCACTATCGGCGGTGGCGGGTTTGTAGGCACATCTCGATTTGTATTGAACAGGATTCTAGACACTTCCTCCGCGTTCAACTGATGTCTTCGAGCCGATGGTGCCTGGGCCCTGGATAAGCGATTTTTGAAGGATTGGTGTGGAATAATCTGCACATTCAGCCTTCAGTTTGGCTCGCGGGACACTTGCCATGGTTCGTCTCTGCCTTTTCACCCTTTTGAACCCCAACTTACGCTTTGAACTCTTGCAGTCTTATTCTACATACCGCTTGCACGTCAGGTTCATATCTTCGCGCCATCTCCTACTCCTCTGGCCAAAACCACCACCTTATTGGATCTCTCGTAACCGGTCCACCAAACTCCCCGTTCATCCGTCCGCCGTCCTGGCCTTTCGCATCTACGACCTTTATCCTTCCTCTCAACAGAGTTGGCACTTTCTCCGCTGTCTTTTCGTCACTCGAATGCAAGCATGTTGGGAGAAACACCTGAATGCTATCCCTCGCACCAGCAAGCGCTCATCACCGGTACCCACACCTGCCTGCCCATCTGACATTGAAGCCGGCTAGAGTCCTCCTCGATATTTCAATACCCTTCCTTCTATCATCTGCGTACTGGCTTTTTGTATTTCTTCATGGCGCGTGCTTCTGGAGACCTCCGTACCCTGCATCACGCAGTCATACACGATTGGCGTGGAGAAGTTGGGCCAACGTTGGAGGAAGAGTCTTGTACTCTGGTTGGGGCCGGTCAGTCGCATTCTCCCTCATCTCCGAACATCAATCTGATAATCGACCTCTTCCAGTCCACGATCCCGGTCCCACGTACCACCCCTCTCTTGTTCTCTCCTCGGTGGCTTCGGTCGCCATTGTCTGCCCCTACCAATCATCGAACCCAGACGAATACCCATGTACGAGCAGCCTTTTGGAACCCATAGCGGACCCCATGTCGTTATGCGGCATGTTCAAACTTCGAACTGCTGACATGGGCCTCCCATCCTCGGCAGAGCTCTGCACTGGTCTTGTCGCATCGTTTTCAGGCCCCTTTGACTCACCGCCCATTCGCAAAGGGCATCGTCCTTGGCCTACTTCTGCATATCGCAAGTGCTCAATGAACGACTCTGGTCAGTTATCTGCGAAGCGACGTACCAAGCCAAGTCAGACCAAGCTCGACGCATAACATATCCTCGCCAGCCTCATCCGACATCTCAGCAATAGTACTTGTTATCAAAATTGCCTCTCTCTTGTCGAGCTCCCAAGCACAATCCCATCCGAGCCCAACTACCACGAGACGCGAGCATTATCAACTTGAATCGCGTTGGCAGTGGCAAGATTTAGGTCAAAGGATATCTGAAATGCTTCCTCAGCCTTCAACCAGCGTCGTCGTCGCTGACCCCAACAGCACCTATGCCAACGACTAGGCTGATATTACGGGATTGGTGCTGAGTATATCGAACCGTCGATATCTCCTATGAAGAGCGCATTAACCTTTGGTGTTGGCTTTTAAGGTCTTACGGTGCACTTGCATGGCCATACAGGTCGCTACAATGTGTATCGAGGGTAATCATATTCATAACTTCCCTTCGTTAAGGATTAATATTCATTGTTAGGGCGTTCATACACTACAATAGCTGTCGCGCACGTATCCATAGCTGCGAAATCATCTCTTGGAATCTGTTCCGTGATGGGCAGGGCAGTTACTCGACCGACCGACTTGCGCGACTTGCCCAGTGTTTCCTGTCCCCGCCGAGCAGGCTTCCAGGCGCTTGGGGGTTTTCCCCATGCCTAGCGCTCGTACCCTCTTGAAGCTTAGAAATCGAGCAGATATCGTTCTATATATGTCTAGTATACATGTACGAAATTTCAAGGATTTTTGATAATAGCAAGTACTATGTCAGCCACTGTGGGTCGCATTGGCAACAAGCAGATGCAAGTATCTCCCATGCCTGCGCTTCGCCTTCTGTTCCAGGACTGTATGGATAGGGAGCTTTTATATTATACAGCCGACTTCTTCCATAAGCTTCATCGAAGATCCTGTTCCAAAAATTAGGGAAAATAAGGTGCAGGAGGAGCTGTGAGGTTACCCAAATCCGATGTTCCCAGTTCTGGCCTCCCCAATCTCCCCAGCTTTAATATCAAAGTGAAGCACAGGGAGATCTTGATTATGAGGACCCTTGAGCTCAATATGCACCTCATTATGGTTGTATCCAGATAGGCCAGAAAGATTATGGTCGGATAATTTCGCCAAGAACTGTTTCAATTGTCAGACACTTAGACTACAGCTGTAACATCTCATACCTCGAATACTGGAGCATGACTTTGGTGGTTATCCACCAAGCTAACAGATGAATAAGTGTGAGCACACAAGGCCAAGTCAATTTGACATACAACATCCACAGTCTGCGATGAGCAGACCGTTTATGGTTTGGTACAACCTTCCAGATAAATGCACCCCAAAATGCTTCCAGTCTCCTATTAATACGGGATTCATGGAAACCAGGAAATCCACACTCCTAAAAGCATGCTGGTTTAGTTCAATGCAAAGCGAGGAAGGAAAAAATAAGTACTGTTAAATATGCATAGATCTTCTTCAGAGTGATGGTGGCAGGGTGTCTTTTCCAAGGTGCTGAGCACACAAATAGTTTGTATTGACGAAAGATCCCAGCATTTTTTAGTTCCTTGATAAGTTGACTGATGAGCCCGGCATTTGCACAGTACTGGACGGCTGAAACCATGACCGATAAATCAGGCTTAAATGTTCTGGTGTCCCGTGAGACAGTGAAAGTGGCAACTAAGGATATGAACCACAAACACGGCACAAAAGTCAGCACAGTGGATTAAAGTTGTGATTGCACATACAAGAGGGGTTGCAGATGGCTCGAATGTATCTCAATCCCAACTCTATGCGAGCTTCTGCAATGTTAACAACAAAGGTCTTTGACCTGAAGGGATCAAAGAGAAAGTCGGGGAATGAGGCATGTAGAATCTTAATATCTTCGTTATTATTCCCAATTTTGAGGAGTGAGTGCATATCTGTGAGAACACGGCGAATATCACCAGGGTTCAGGCCAAGAATCACCTCAAGGCGCTTTGGAGAGCTTGAGTTGGCAGGCGAGCCAAGGATATCGACATTGCTAGGCATGTCCCGTGCGATGAGAAGCTGCCCAAGTACCTTCAGGATGTCGTGTTGATTGTTTGCATTGGCAGTGATATAGGTGTACAGAAAGTCGAGTTGAGCGAAGGGGGTGTCACCGGGAGGTGCCTGGAGGAGACCACGGATGATGCTCAGACGCTTGTCAGGACAATGATATCGAGTGATAATGTAGGTCATCACAGTTGTCACATAGATGAAGTGTCCTGAAGCTTTATCAGCCAGTTGGGAAATGATATCGGGGCCGGGCCAGTCAGATGGTACTTCAAGATGCATGGAGCGAACCTCTGCAAACTTCTTCTGCAGGTAAACCTCAATGTCACGTCGTGCCATAGCGTTCTCGCTGAGGTCGATCTGCGACACGCGCCCTGGAAAACACAATTGGAGCTGCCCGACGGCGTCGACAATATGGGGTTCCGGTCGGCTAGCAATGAGGAAGCGAAGGGGTAGGCGGATGTCTTTCATCGTGTCACCGATGATCTTGATGATGTCGCTCTGGACGTCCTTGCCGGTAATTTCGTCAAGGCCATCGATTACAAAAAGAGTGGGGTACGACACGTGCCCAAGAGTGAGGCTTTCAAGGAAGCGCGTCATCTTCGCAATCCGCTGAATCGGATTTACAATTAATGCTTGCGTCTGCACTTGTCGTCCCCTCGAGAAAATAAGGGAGTCGTTACGGATTGCCCTGTTGATGTATTTTTTGGTCAATGGGTAGGCCTGCATGAGCTGGACAGCTAGTGTGGCGACGATCCGATCGCCGTCGTTGCAATTGGCAATCCGGTTCGAGGCGAAGAAAGCGCCAGCCGAACGTCCATGCACTCTGCAGAAATCTGCAAACGTGAGGAGGAGCGCTGTTTTCCCGGTGCCGGCGCCTCCATACACCCACATAAAGGTGGAGGAATCGGTTTTGCTGCTCTCCCAGTTGTCCAGCTCCCTGCCGAGCTCTACTCGAGTTTCCTTCATGCATCTAGGCTGATCTATTCGGGCATTGGAATCGGGAAGAGCGGCAGGCGAAGCCTGTTCAAGAAGGAGTTCCTGGCCTGGGGATCGATAGTTAGACAATCAAATAAGACATAGGAGATGTGGTAACACACCTTTCGACGACAACCCATGGTAATTGTTCTGATTTCCAGAAATATAGTTATGGCCAACTATCGTCACAGAACCACCAGCGTGAGTGTTCTGATTACCACCAATAGCAGTGAGTGTCCCATCATATATGCGGGTATGCTGAGCATTAGGAAAAACGCTCATGGATAGGATGATGGTGCCAGAGTATGGTAGTGTGTAAAGGGGATGAAGTCCAGGACAAGTGTGTCGAGTGGTTTTGCAGCCGCTCTAGGTATTGTAAACTCAAGATGATCCAAGTCAACGCCACCCGCCACAAAGGGATAAGGCATCTGCCACCTGTCAATCTCAACACAGATGGCCTTGTTCGTCTGCAGATAGATAAATTTGGATCGTCAGCGCTTCAGATATGGGATGAAGGACATAGAATGATGGGACGACAGACCTTGTACTTGGTTGTAGAGCGATGGGTCACCGAACCAAGCAGTCAGCCCATTGAGAATATCGTCCTTGAGCTTGATGTCAAAGCTTCATTTTCAAACCTGAACAACCATTGATGCCATCGCCGCTCGAGTTGGTGGCATATGAAGTCGCTTCGAGTATGGCTCTCCTTTGATGAAAATGCTTCTGCTGACAACTTGAACTGTTACATCTTGACATTAACGAAAGCACTATACATATCCGAGGGCCTATGCAGAAGTCGGAGTGATGGTTTTCGGTTTCATACCTGACATTCTGGTGTTGGTAATGGTCAGAAACTAACGACACCTGGTCCTTGGCGAACGAGTTCACACACCACTCGAAGTTATCTACGATACAAGTTAGTCTTCAGGTGACAGACGAAAAGTTATCGAGGAGGCACTCTTCGAATTCTAGGCCCTCATCTAGGTGTCCGTCACCCTAAGAGAGAAGTTTAGTGACGACCTGCAGTTATAAAATAGTCACAGTCGTCTGAGGCAATAAAGCGATAATCGTCGAATATCGAGAAATAGCGAAAGGACGCTACCTGAGCTTATGGAACGGAACCAACTGGCGTCCGACTTGAGCTTGATTGGCAAAGGTTCGGTGCATGACAGTCAGCCTCAGGCGACTTTTCACGGAATCTCTGCTCCGTCGAGCTTGGGCTCGTGGTTGAAGAAGAAATGTCATCGGGGTCAAGAGACCCGTCGGAATCCATAACATAGACTTAGTCTCGTTCAAAAGGGAGGATATATTGATACCAAAAGGTTTACAACGAAAATTAGGCATTCGGTGTTGATCCGTGTTGGATAACTTTGTAATTTCCAAGGCAGAGTAAGAGAACGCTGCGAGGTAGAATATTGAAAAAACGATCTGAAGTGAGGCAGGATAGTCGGCATACCTCTGTAAACCACTCCTTATGCCGAATCCTTGTCCAGCGTAAACTATGGTTATCGAGATCCCCTGCGAGAGGTTTGCTGCCTCTCAAGAGCATTGGCATGATGTACTGTGATTCACGATTGTCATATCTGGGCTTGGGCTTCTTGAATGTTTGACTGGTTAGGCATGAGAATGAGATATTCCTCCTGCACCAGTATTGCGAGCATTCTTCATCTCTTGTTCAAGAGGGCTGTAAACGAGCCGAGTCAAGTTAGTATAATAATAAAACGTAGTACGGCCAACCTACCTTTCGGGTCCACCACGCAGAAACCAGGGTAGGTTATATGGTCTCGTCATGTTCACCAAAACCCTGAAGATGTGAGGTCATCATGGAAGCGCTTTGATCTGAGCTCTGGCGTTCTTCATTAGATCGAACAAGTACAGGTTGAATCGCTTTTATTTAAACCATCAAAAACCCCCACTCACGGGACAAAAGTACTTTCAAATCTTGCGTTTTGAACACCGCGTTGAAAGAGACATTGAGTATTACCATATCTTAAGGGAAATCCTGTGCTCATAAGAACCTTCGAGCTTCGAGAGGAAAGACATGATCCTGCGGGGTCGATTCGTAGTTGGCGCCTGGCTCGGAGAGGGACTAGTCAAGGTTCAACGTCGCTGTTGGAGGTAAAGATGGACTAGGAAGAGGAACGGTCGGCTGTATTTGTGACATGTGGGTATGAACATGAACGTAGGCGTGGGAAGGAGATACAACCCATGCGGATGACTTTTCTCTACTATCGTTGTCTGGGAGTTTGACAAGTTTTGGCCTTCGAGCGATTTCCCTCACTCAGAGAGGTCCCTGTGCCTCAGAATTTTTCACAGTAATATATGTGTATCTCATATGCTTAAATGTATTTTT
>Ga0247741_1000763_pt1 | contig 17646 bp, 20 predicted proteins | sample UWRJL213509R2_FD_180945 | JGI IMG/M metagenome (GOLD analysis project Ga0247741, IMG submission 180945) | Plant litter microbial communities from Arlington Agricultural Research Station in Wisconsin, United States - UWRJ-L213-509R-2 | ecosystem: Environmental > Terrestrial > Plant litter >... | reverse complement strand
CATTTGGAGAGGATGTCATCGATCTTGGCGACGACCTCGGCCATCTCGGTCGAAACGCGGCGACCGAGGTGCCGCCGTAGGGAGGCGACCTGACGCCGGTCCTTCGCCAGCTCTTTGTGCACGGCGGCGCGATACTTGTCGGTGCGCGGATCGCCCTCGATCGCGCGCACGGTGCGGCGCGACGAGAGGATCTCGAATCGGCTGGTGCGCGCCGCGCGACCACCGACGATGTAGCCGCCGACCAGCAGGATCGACCAGCCTCCCCAGGGCCCGAACAGGGCGTCCCCCGCGACGGCCACGCCCCCGACGGCCGCGAGTCCGACGGCCGAGAGGATCGTGCGGGTGCGAGACATGTCGGTGTGCCAATCCTTGTGGGTCCGTGGCTTCCTCTTGTTTCCCTCATTCTCTCACCGGTAGTCCGCGATGCGTTGGGCCATCGCCCTCCGGAGGTCAGATTTTGCCGGCGGGAACCGATCGCACTGTGACTCCCGCGCCACACGGACGCGCATCGCTGCCGTGGCACTGATCGCCGGAGCCCTCGCAGTCTGCGGCCTCGCGCTTCAGAAACTACGCAGGCGCCTCGGGTGAGCATCGGAGCGTCCGCGCAAGACCGACTTGCCAGGAGGCGATCCTTCGCGGATCTCCACGGTTCCGGACCGCCACTTCTCCGAGACAGCGTGGCAGATCACAGTGCCCCCGGCAGGATTCGAACCTGCGACCAAGACATTAGAAGGGTCCTGCTCTATCCCCTGAGCTACGGAGGCGCGCTTCTACGATAGCGCAGCGGTGCGCGGTCAGACGGCCTTGGCCAGCGCCGTCAGCACCTGGTTGACGGTGGGAACGCCCTCCGCCCGGAAGACCTCCGTGCCGTCCGCCGACGCGACCACGATGGTCGGGGTCGAGCGGATGCCCGCCTTCTCGGCCTGGGCGGTGTCGCGAGCGACATCCAGCTCGGCGATCTTCACGTCGGGCAGCAGCATCGCCACCTGTTTGAGCACGCCCCTGGTCTGGATGCAGGGGTCGCAGAACGACGAGGAGAAGAAGAGAAGGTTCACGGGAGGGTCAACCGGGGCGGCGGGGAAAGAATTCCTACTGGTCGGCGAGGCGGTCTTCGGGGTCCTCGAGCGCCTCGCTGGCCGCGGTGTCCCAGGTGTAGTGCACCTGTAGCTGGCCGCCGACGTTCTTCGCCACGGCGTCGCCGTAGACGACCTGCGACTCCTTGCCGTCGAGAGAGACGAGAACCGTCACCTCGGTGTCGTAGCTGCCGTCGGTGCTGACGCGGGTGTCGGTCTGGCCGTCGTAGGGTCCGCCCGTGTAAAAGACGATGTACTCGTCGCCGCGCGAAAGCGTTACCTCGTTGTTTGTCATGAGACAGGTCTACCAGACGCCGAGCAGGGCGATTATTCCTGCTAGGGCGGATGCCGCGCCCAGCGTGAGCGCGACGGCAACGATGACGAGATGCACAGTGAAGAAGGCGGTGGCCTTCCCCGACGCGTCGCGGGCGCGCGGATCGCGGGCCACCCGGCGGAAGAAGGTGGGCCACACGGCGACGTTGAACACGCCGTTGAGGATGAGCAGTACTGACAGGGTCACGGTCATGGTCCTTCGACCCTATCCGCGCCGTTCGCGCTCCGCGAACCGCGCGCATCCGCCGAAGGTAGACTTCCGGGATGGCTACTGCAAGCGACCGACTGGTCTGGATCGACTGTGAAATGACCGGACTCGACCTCGCGGTCGACGAACTCGTGGAGGTGGCGGTGGTCGTCACCGACTACGACCTCGTGCCGATCCACCCCGGCTTCACGATCGTGATCAACCCCGACCAGAGCGCCCTCGACAACATGGGCGACTTCGTGCGCAACATGCACACCGAGAGCGGGCTGATCACCGAGATCCCGAACGGCGTCAGCCTGGCCGACGCGGAGTACGCGGTGCTCGAGTACATCCTCAAGTACGTGCCCGGAGTGCAGGCCGCTCCCCTGGCCGGCAACACCATCGGCACCGACCGCGCATTCCTCGCCAAGTACATGCCACGCGTCGACGGCCACCTGCACTACCGCAGCGTCGACGTCTCGTCGATCAAGGAGCTCGCCCGCCACTGGTTCCCCCGCGTGTACTTCAACGCGCCCGCCAAGAACGGCGGACACCGCGCCCTCGCAGACATTCTGGAATCAATTCGCGAGCTCGAGTACTACCGAAAAGCCGTATTTACCGCGGATCCCGGCCCCACCACCGAGCAGGTGCAGGCCATCTCGGCCGAGGTCGTGGAGAAATTCGCTCCGCACCTGTAATAGAATCATCTGGTTGCTTCTTGAGAGATCAAAAAGCATCCGCTTGGTGGGCGTAGCTCAGTTGGCAGAGCGCTGGCTTGTGGAGCCGGAAGTCGCGGGTTCGAGCCCCGTCGTTCACCCCAATGTTGCACCACGGCAACACACGAGAGGCCCGGTCGTCAGACCGGGCCTCTCGTGTTTCCCCGCTCCCGGCGTATGTCAGGCTTGACGCATGAACCAGACCCTCGAAGGCACCGAGCTGCGCGAGCAGACGGTTCTCGACCAGCCCTGGATCACCCTCGTCTGGAACGACCCGGTCAACCTCATGAGCTACGTCTCCTACGTCTTCCGCAGCTACTTCGGCTTCACCCGCGACGAGGCGGACCGCCTGATGCTGCAGGTGCACAACGACGGCCGCGCCGTCGTGGCCACCGGCTCCCGCGAGGAGATGGAGCGGCACGTCGAGGCGATGCACGACTTCGGCCTCTGGGCCACACTGCAGAAAGCGGATGCGTGATCCCCTTCACCAGGACGGCGACCGGCTCGTACGCGGCCGGCTTCACCGACGTCGAGACCGAGATCATCGCCGACCTTGCCTCGCAGATCGCCGGGATGCTCAGCCCCCTCGTCGGATCGGACGACCCGCTCTTCGCCGCGGTCGGCATCGGCGGCACCTCCCTCCTGAACGACGACCCGGCGATCGCGCGCCTGCTCCCCGACGCCTACGGCGACGACGCCGCGGCCTCGGGCGACTTCCGCCGCCTCACCGAGCAGAGCCTCGCCACCCGCAAGGTGGCGAACGCCCGGGCGGTGATCGACTCGCTCGAGCGCACGGGCGAGTCCCTCGAGTTGAGCGAGCAGGAGGCCCAGTCCTGGCTGCGCACACTGTCCGACATCCGCTTGACCATCGCGGCGCGTCTCGGCATCGAGAGCGACGGCGACGAGGGCGCCACCGGGAGCGACTCCGCGCTGGCGCTGCACGACCTGTACGACTGGCTGGCCTACGTGACCGAGAGCCTGCTCGATGCGCTGGACGACTGAGGGAACCCCATGGACAGCCTGACCCACGACGAGTTCGAGGCGCTCGTGATCGACGAGCTCGACGCCCTGCCCGACGACATGATCGACGGGCTCGACAACGTGGTGTTCGTCACCGAGGACCGGCCGGAGGACGGCTCGCTCGACCTGCTCGGGCTCTACGACGGCGTGGCCCTCCCCGAGCGCGGCCAGTACGGCTTCGGCGAGCTGCCCGACCGCATCATCCTCTACCGGGAGCCGCTGCTGGCGATCGCCGAGGACCTCGAGGAACTGAAGGACCAGATCCACGTGACGCTGGTGCACGAGATCGCGCACTTCTACGGCATCGACGACGAGCAGCTGCACGAGCTCGGCTGGGGCTAGGCGGGGTCCTCCCGGCCGCCCCTCACCGCTGGTTGAGTAGCGAGCGAGGAACGAGCCCGCACCCCACACCGCCGGTTGAGTAGCGAGCGAGGAACGAGCCCGCGTGCCCCACCGCCGGTTGAGTAGCGAGCGAGGCACGAGCCCGCGTATCGAAACCGCGCCCTAGGCGGAGACGACCAGCGGCAGCGCCGGGTCGGCCGACCACTCCTCCAGCGAGCCGTCGTAGACGCGCACCGCGCCCACCCCGACCGCGGCGAGCGTGAGCGCCCCGGCAGCGGCCGAGATCCCGCCGCCGCAGTAGAGCAGCACCTCCTCGGAGCCCGTCCCCACCCCGGCGGCCTCGTAGGCCAGGATCACCTCGACACGGCTCTTCAGCGTGCCATCCGCTGTGAAGAGGTCGCGGCTCGACACGTTCACGCTGTGCGGGATGTGCCCGCGGCGGGAGTACCTCGTGGGCGCGGACCCGTCGAAGCTCGACGCGGGCAGGGAGCAGACCAGCGGACGCTCGTCGGTCTCGGCCCGCTCCTCCAGCTCCTGCCTGCTCACCCAGGCCCGGCGGGCGATCGCCGCGGGCCAGGCGGCGACCGGCGCGCGGTCGGGGGCCTCGCCGGACTCCACCGGCTGCCCCGCGGCCACCCAGGCCGCGTAGCCGCCGTCGAGCACGCGCACCTCCACGCCGATCCAGCGCAGCAGGTACCAGAGGCGCGCCGCCCACATGGTGCCGGTGCTGTCGTAGACCACGACCGGGGTGTCGGCGGCGACGCCGAGGGCTGCGAGCTCGTCGGCGATCTGCTGCGGCTCGGGATGCGCGTAGTGCAGCGTCGCGGTCGTGTCACTGAAGCGGGTGGCCACGTCGACATGGTGCGAGCCGGGGATGTGCCCGGCCAGCCAGCGCGGGCGGCCGTCGTCCTTGCGGTAGTCGCCGTCGAAGGCCGGCGCGTGCAGCTCGAGGCTGGCGTCGAGCACGACGGGAGGGGTGGGGCCGGCCAGGGAGTCGGCCAGTTCGGACACGGAGACGAGGGGGGAGGTCACCGCTCCACTCTCCCAGCAACGGGCGGGTCCCGCTACCGGGCCCGCGAGCGCGGCCCGAGCCCCCGAGCAGCGGGGCAAGCAATCGACCCCCGCACACACCCGGAAGGTCGAAACCTTGCCCCTCCGCCCGCGCACAGGGAGGTGGGGCAAGCAATCGATGTCCACACCGGCCCGGAAGGTCGAAACGTTGCCCCACTGCTCGCGCACAGGGCCCACAGGCGGGCGTGGCCGTCAGGCGAGCAGGGCCCGCCACCGCGCGAGGTCGCGCATCGTGTCCGCGCCGTCGACCACCGCGTCGGCGAGGGCCGCCGGGTTCTCCCGGGTGAGGAACACGTCCTCCTGCGCCGCCCACCCGTCCCAGTGCGGCGCGTAGCTGTCGCCGTCCCGTGCGAGCGCGCGGCGTTTGCGCGTCGCCGCATCGAGCGCCACCCAGATCCCGAAGCCCGCCAGCGCGCGGTTCTCGTGGCTGAGCGCTCCGCAGCCCTCCACCACGAGCGGCCGGTCGGGGTCGACCTCGTGCCACTCCGCGCGGCCCGACGCGGCCCAGTCCCAGCGTTGCCAGCGGGGCGTCGCGCTCGCCAGCACGTTCTTGCGCAGGTAGCGGCTGCCCTCCTCGAGCCCGCCCCACCCCGGGTAGAGCTCGTCGAGCCGGATCAGCTGCGCCCCCGCAACGCCCGCGACGATCGCCCGCCCCAGCTCGGTCTTGCCGGAGCCCGACCTGCCGTCGATCAGCAGCACCGCGGCCCTCACGGCAGCTCCGCCATTCCGGCGCGGTCGAAGCGCACCGCCACTCGGTCGCCGACGGCCAGCGGATGCCCCGGCCCGGCGACCGCGTGCACCTCGCCGACCGAGTCTACGCGCAGCACCGCGCGCGCGCCGTCGACCGAGGGAGTGCTGCTCAGCACCGTCGCCGTGGGCGGCCCGCCGTCCACCACCACCACGGCCGCGGCCCGCAGGGCGAGAGCGGATGTCGCGGACGGCTCGACCAGCCTCGCCCGATCCGCGTCGAGCACGGTGGTGTACCCGAGAAAGCGGGCCACCGCGGCCGAGGCCGGGCGGCGCCAGACCTCGGCGGGCGTGCCCAGCTGCTCGAGGCGCCCGGCCATCATCACCGCGACCCGGTCGGAGACGGCGAAGGCCTCGTCCTGGTCGTGGGTGACGAAGACGGCCGTGGTGCCGGTGTCGACCAGGATGCGGCGCAGGTCGCCGGCGAGCCGCTCGCGCAGCTCCCGGTCGAGGGCGCTGAGCGGCTCGTCGAGCAGCAGCAGCCGGGGCCGCGCGGCGAGCGAGCGCGCGAGCGCCACCCGCTGCTGCTCGCCGCCGGAGAGCTCGGTGACCCGCCTGTCGCCGAAGCCGGGGAGCCCGACCAGGTCGAGCAGCTCCGCCACCCGGTTCGCGGACGGGGTGCGCGCGAGGCGCAGCGGGTAGGAGATGTTCTGGGCGACGCTCCGGTGCGGGAAGAGCTGGCCGTCCTGGAACATCAGCGCGAAGCCGCGCCTGTGCACGGCGAGGGAGGTGATGTCGTCCCCGTGCCAGCGCACGCGGCCGGAGTCCAGCCGCTCGAGTCCGGCGACCGCGCGCAGCAGGGTCGACTTCCCGCTGCCCGACGGGCCGAGGATGCCGAGCACCTCCCCCGCGCCCACCTGGAGCGAGACGCCGCCGACGGCGGCCGCGCCGTCGAAGCTCACCGCCACGTCGTCGATCTGCAGTGCGGTTTCCATCAGAAAGCCCCCATCGTTCCCACTCGCAGGCGCTCGACGAGCGCGATGACTCCGACCGTCACGGCGGCCAGCACCACGGAGGCCGCGAGGGCCATGCCGAAGTTGTCTCCGCCCGGCAGCCCGATGAGCCGGAAGATCACCACGGGCAGCGTCGGCCGGTCCGGCCGAGAGAGGAAGCTGGTGGCGCCGAACTCGCCGAGCGCCACGGCGAATGCGAAGCCGGCGGCGGCGAGCACGGGCCGCCAGCCGATCGAGAGGTCCACGTCGCGCAGCACCCGCCACGGCGGCGAGCCGAGCACCGAGGCCGACTCGCGCATGCGGGAGTCGATGCCGGTGAGCACCGGCAGGAGCGTGCGCACCACGAGCGGCAGCGCCACGAGCGCCTGCGCGATCGGGATCAGGATCGGCGAGGAGCGCAGGTCGAAGGGCGGCTGGTTCAGCGTGATCAGGAAGCCGAAGCCGACGGTGACCGCCGAGACGCCCAGCGGAAGCATCAGGGCGCCGTCGAATCCGCCGAGTGCGCGGCGGAGGCCCGCCGAGCGCGGGCGGCGCGAGATCAGCAGGCTCGCCGCCAGCCCGATCAGCAGCGCGATCGCGGTGGCCTGAACGGCGATCGCGAGGGAGTTGCCGAGTGCCACCCAGACCGGCACGACCAGGGCGTTGCGCGACCCGGTGCCGCCGAGGGCGAGGTAGTTGCCGAGGCCCCAGCCGTCGGCGGTGCGCAGCGACCGCAGCACGAGGGTCACGATCGGCAGGGCGAGGAAGGCGGCGACGAGCAGCGTCACCGCGATCGCCGGGGCGTCGCCGAGCCGCGGACGGCGAGCGGATGCGGCCGCCGCCACCCGTCGCTGCGCGGTGCGCCGTCCGCGGGCGCGGGCGGCGACGAGCAGCACGGCCACGACCACCACGAGCTGGGTGATCGAGAGCACGCTCGCGCCGCGCAGGTCGAGGAACTGCGTGGTGAGCAGGTAGATCTCGGTCTCGATGGTTCCGAAGCGGGTGCCGCCGAGCACGAGCACCACCCCGAAGGCGGTGGAGCAGAACAGGAACACGATCGCCGCGGCCGAGACGATGGCGGGCGCGAGCCGGGGCAGGGTCACCGTCCACCAGACGCGCTGCGGGGAGGCGCCGAGCACGCGCGCGGCCTCCTCCTGGCGGGAGTCGAGACCCTCCCAGGTGCTGCCCACCGTGCGCACCACCACGGCGATGTTGAAGAAGACCAGGGCGAGCATGATCGCCGCGAAGGTGCCGTCGAGCCCGAGCGGGCCGAGCAGGCCGCCGTCCCGGAGCAGCGTGCGGAACGCGACGCCGACCACCACGGTGGGCAACACGAACGGGAGTACGACGAGGGCGCGCAGCATCCGCTGGCCTGTGAATCGCAGGCGGTACAGCACGTGCGCGACGGGCAGGCCGAGCAGCACGCAGATCACCGAGGCGAGGGCGGCCTGCCCGACCGTGAGGCCGATCAGCCGCAGCGTGCGGGGGCGGGCGAGCACCTCGCCGAAGCCGCCGAGGTCGAGCGCGCCGTCGGCGAACAGGCCGCGGCCCACCATGGCGCCCACCGGCCAGGCGAAGAAGACGCCGACGAAGGCCAGGGGCAGGCCGGCGCCGAGCACGATCGCGAGGATCGTGCCCGGGGCCGGCCGTACACCTGTCGTGCGGGTCACGGGGTGGCGATGGCCGCCCACTCGGAGATCCACTCGGTGCGGTTCGCGTCGATCTCGGCGGGCTCGATCACGTAGGGGTTCTCGGCGATCTCGGCATAGTCCGACCAGCCCTCGGGCAGGGTCGCGAGCGCGTTCACCGGGAACACGTACATGCTCTCGGGGATGTCGTTCTGCACCTCGACGGAGAAGAGGAAGTCGACCAGCTGCTGCGCGGCGTCCGCGTGCTCGGTGCCGGCGATGACGCCCGCGTACTCGGTCTGGCGGAAGCAGGTGTCGAGCAGCGCGCCGGTCGGGGCGACGCTCGATCCCTCTGGCACCTCGAAGGGCGGGCTCGAGGCGTAGGACACCACGAGCGGGCGGTCGCCCTCGCTCGACGGGCCGGAGAAGTCGACATAGTAGGCGTCGCTCCAGCCGGCGTCGATTTTCACGCCGTTGTCGACGAGCTTCTGCCAGTAGCCCTGCCAGCCGTCGTCCCCGTAGGCGGCGATGGTGGCGAGCAGGAAGGCGAGCCCGGGCGAGGAGGAGTTGGCCGCCGGGGCCACGAGCAGGTCCTTGTACTTGGGGCTGACGAGGTCGTCGAGCGTGACCGGCTCGGCCAGGCCCTCCTCGGCGAACCACTCGTGGTCGACGTTGATGCACACGTCGCCGTTGTCGATCGGGGTGAGCTGCTCGCGCCCGCTGCCGGCGGGCAGCAGGTACGGCTCCTCGGCGGCGGTGAGCTGCGGCGACGCGTAGTTTTCGAGCACGCCCTCGTTCACCGCGAGGCTCGCGAAGGTGTTGTCGATGCCGAAGACCACGTCGCCGAGCGGCGAGTCCTTGGTGAGCACAAGCTTGTTCACCAGCTCTCCCCCGTCGCCGGCGGCCTGCACCTGCACCTCGATGCCGGTCTGCTCGGTGAACTTCTCCAGCACCCCGTCGCTCAGCGCGAAGGAGTCGTGCGTGACGAGCACGATCTGCTCGGCGCCGTCGGCCGCGGAGTCGCTGGTGGCGCAGCCGGCGAGGCCGACGGCGAGAGCGGATGCGAGCGTCAGCCCGATGATTCTGTTGCGTTTCTGCACTGGTCGTGCCCTTTCATCGTGAAAAGAGGGCACGGGTATCGGAAGAATGCTCTCCCGCGAGAATGCCTCCCTGCGCTGGCATGATCCAGATCAGGTTCGACGGTCGAAGCTTGGGTTAGCTTCCTCTCAGCCCGGCTCACCGGACTCCCGTGTTCGTCAGCAGTCTAACCCCGGGGTCGAGGTGTCACGAACTGCTCTCCTTTCGCCGCGATCGAGCAGTTCGTGACAAGTAGCGAGCGGATGCGGCGCGCGGCTCAGCCGCCGACGGGCGGGTCGGGCAGCACGAAGGTTGTGAAGAAGTACACGGCGAGGACGAGGCTCGCGAGCATGGCGAGGGCCGGCCCCACCCAGGCGTAGCGGCGCGTGATCGCGAGGGAGACCAGCACGATGACCGGCTCGAGCAGCACGGGGATCCAGATTCCGGCGAAACCGTTGCGCGGGCCGTCGCCGAGACGCGGGAGTTCATCGTAGGACGAGACGGCATTGCCCGAGAAACCGTAGCCCGCTCCGATCAACGCGAAGGTCAGGACGACTGCGAACAGCACGTGCGCAGCGGCCAGCGCTGCCGCGCCGAACAGCGGTCTCCATATGCTCCGAAACCCGGCTTTCCCCGTATCGGGGCGTTCCTCGACCATGCCTCAGGTTATCGTCGCGCCCGCCGCGCCGCCAGCGCACGTATGCTCCAGACATGACGAACTCTCCACGACCCGCCTCCCAACCCGACGCGCCGCGAATTCGCGTGCCCGGTTCCGTGGCCGGCTACTTCATCGCCGGACCATTCTTCGTGGCGCTCGGTTCGGTATTCGCCGGCGTGGAGGTGAACGATCCGCTCGTTCCGCACCTGATCGGGGCGATCCTGCTCGCATTCGGTTTCGCGTTCGTCGCGGCCGCTCTTGTACTCGTCGGTGTGCGCCAGATCGCGCAGCAGCAGGTGGACCTGCTCGCCCGCGCCGATCGCGACCGGCACGACACGTCCATCGGCAGGTAGCCGCGGAGGATCGGCGCCCACGCTGCTCGAACGGCGAGGCTGCGCGGGGGCGCGCTGCTCGATCGGACCGGAGCTGTCGGTTAACGGACAGCTCCGGTCCATTCGGACAGCGCCTCGTGCCGGAACGACAGCGCCGCCGCCCCGCCTACCGCCGGTACGCCGCCAGCATCAGCTCGCCCGCGATCAGCGCGAGCTCCTCGTCGAGGCGGTCGAGCAGCGCGGCGGTTACCGAGCCGGCCACGAGGTCGTGCGGGCCGATCGGCTGGAGCCGTCCGGTGCGGATGCGCACGACCTCCCACCCGACGGCGCGCAGCATCCGGTCTTTGCGCCTGTCCTTCTCCTCGTGCCGCCCGACGTGCTCGAGCCCGTGCCGCCCGACGCTGTCGTACTCGATCGCCACGCGCAGCTCGGGGATGATGATGTCCGGCCAGATCTCCAGGTGGTGGAAGAACGGCTTCGCCACCCGCACCGCCGTGTTCGAGAGGTCGAACTCGTATCGCTGCGCGACGCGCTGGCGCAGGTCGGCCTCGACCGCCGAGGCGGGCTTCGGCGCGAGCGCGCTGACGAAGGCGTCACCCACGTCGGCCCGGTCGGCACCCGCCGCCGCATTGGCGCAGACGCGGCATCCGCGCCCGCCCAGCATCTTCTCGACGGTCGACTCCCAGGTTCCGTGCCCGCGCCCGCACACCCAGCGGTACCTGCCCGCGGTGCCGGTCTCGACGGCGAGAGCCTCGCGCTGGCCGGCCGTGACGATCGACAGCAGCCGCTCCCGGGTGACCGCGGAGCCGTCGAGGCGGCGGCAGAGGTAGCAGCGGTCGTCGTCGCCCGACTCGATGCGGTTCGGGTCGCGCGGATGCCCGCAGGCGTAGGGCGGCAGCGCCACCGCGGGCGCCGCGGGAACGGGTACCGGGCGGCGGACCGCCAGCGCCGCGCAGTCCGGGCACCACGACGACCTGCGCCGCTCCCGGCCCGGGCGTTTGCGCTGCTCCTCGGGCGTGGCGACGAAGGTGTGCCCGGCGTCGCACTGCCAGACGAGCAGCACCTCGGCCAGCGGCGGGATCTGGGTGAGGGTGATGCCGCCGTTGAACTCCGGGTGGTACTGGCGGATGAGCACCGGGTAGCGCTCCCAGTCGCCGCGGTAGCTGCCGATCGGATAGGGCACGGCGGAGCCCTTCGACCACTGGCGGCGCGCCCACCAGGTACCGACCGGTTCTGCCACGGTGTCCTCCCACCATGACCGTAGGACCACCCACCGACATCCGCTGCCGGAGCGGGGTCGGCGGGCCGCACGCCCAGCCGCGCTCGAATACTCTGGAGGCATGAGTCATACGCGCGGTACAGCTGACGGGCTCAGCCTCACCGACCTCGTCGACGAGATCCTGCGCCGCGCGCAGTCCCCCGAGGCCACCCGCGACCAGCTCGCCCGCCTGATCGCCGCCACCCAGGCCATCTCCTCCGACCTCGAACTGCCCTCCGCGCTGCACAACGTGGTGCAGGTGGCCTGCGACCTGGTCTCCGCCCAGTACGGCGCGATCGGCGTGATCTCCCCCGACGGCATGCTCGAGGAGTTCATCCACGTCGGCATGAGCGACGGCATCGTCGGCGAGCTCGGCGCCCCTCCGAGCGGCCACGGCCTGCTCGGCGCCGTCATCGGCGACGCCCGCCCGATCCGCCTCGAGCACATCTCCCGCGACGAGCGCAGCGTCGGCTTCCCGCCCGGGCATCCGCCGATGGAGAGCTTCCTCGGGGTTCCGGTGCGCATCGGCGGCGTCGTCTACGGCAACCTCTACCTCACCGGCTCCGCGCGCGGCGCCTTCGACGAGGTGGACGAGCAGATCATCCTCACCCTCGCCGGCATGGCCGGCACCGCCATCGCCAACGCCCGCCTCTACGAGGAGGCGCACCTCGGCCAGCGCTGGCTGGCCGCCTCCGAGGAGATCAACCAGCTGCTGCTGTCCGGCGAGCTCGCCGACAACGAGGTGGCGCCCATCGCAGACCTCATCCTGAATCTGGCGGATGCCTCCTTCGTCGGTCTCGTGCTGCCGTCCGAGCGCGACGATGCCGCGCCCTTCGCGCAGATCTTCGGGCCGCTTGCGGACTCCGCCGCGTCGTTCGTCGACCAGGAGATCGGCGAGCTGCCCGCCCGCATCCGCAGCGCACTCGAGCTCAAGGAGGACCGTCCCGCGGTGTTCCGCGAGATCGAGCTCTGGGCGAGCTCGCTGGTCGGCTCGACCATGGTCATCCCCTGGGGGGACACCGAGGCGACCCGCGAGGGAGCCCTGGTGATCTCGAGGGACAGCCACGGGCATCCGTACACCGTCGCGGAGCGACGCATGACGAAGCGCTTCGCACGCAGCGTCGCGATCGCCCGCGAGCTCGCGGCGGCGCGCAACGACCGCGAGCACGTGGCGCTCACCGACGAGCGCGACCGCATCGCCCGCGACCTGCACGACCACGTCATCCAGAGCCTGTTCGCGGTGGGCCTCGGGCTGCAGAGCATCGTCGGCTCGGCCAGCGGCCAGGTCGCCGCCCGCATCGCGAGCCAGGTGGACGCGATCGACGTGACCATCCGGCAGATCCGCCAGACCATCTTCCAGCTCGGCAGCACGCCGAGCGCAACCGCGTGGAGCCAGAAGAAGCGGCTCAACCAGCTCGTGCGCGAGATCCTCGAGGGCGAGGGCATCGACTCGTCCCTCGACTTCCGCGGCCCGGTCGACACGCTCATCGACAGCGAGCTCGGCGAGGAGGTCTCGGCCGTGCTGCGCGAGGCGCTCAGCAACGTGGTGCGCCATGCCGAGGCGACCCGCGTCGACATCCTCATCGCGGTCTCGGCCACCGAGGTGCGCGTGGTCGTCACCGACAACGGACGCGGCCTGGGCGACCTGGTGCGCCGCAGCGGGCTCGACAACCTCGGCCACCGCGCCGAGGCCCGGGGCGGCTCCTTCCGCACGGCCGCGCGAGCGCCCTCCGGAACGACGATCGACTGGTCCGTGCCGGTGGTGGCCTCGTGACCGCCCCGGTCCGGCTGTTCCTGCTCGACGACCACGAGATCGTGCGGCGCGGCCTCGTCGACCTGCTGTCCGGCGAGAGCGACTTCGCCGTCGTCGGCGAGAGCGGCGTCGCCTCCGGGGCCGCCGCCGCCATCCTGGCCTCGGGCGCGACCGTCGCCATCCTCGACGGCCGGCTGCCGGACGGCAGCGGCATCGACGTCTGCCGCGACGTGAAGTCGGCCGACCCGGGCATCCGCTGCCTGATCCTCACCTCCTTCGACGACGACGAGGCGGTGCTGGCGGCGGTGCTCGCCGGAGCCGACGGCTACCTGCTCAAGGAGGTGCGGGCCACCAGCCTGGTCGACGCCATCCGCTCGGTCGCCGGCGGCGCGAAGCTGCTCGACCCCTCCGTCACCGAGCGCGTGCTCGACCGGGTGCGCTCCCCCGGCACCAGCGCCTCGCCGCTCGGCGCGCTCACCCCGCGCGAGACCGAGATCCTCGCGCTCATCGCCGAGGGCATGTCGAACCGGGAGATCGCCGGGGCCCTGTTCCTCGCCGAGAAGACGGTGAAGAACAATGTGAGCGGCATCCTCTCCAAGCTCGGGATGCAGCGCCGCACCCAGGCCGCGGTGCTCGGCGCCGAGTGGCTGCCCAAGCGCGACCGCTGACCGCCGCCCCCTCCTGCCGAATGAAGGACTATTCCGCGCGGGTGCCCGCCGATCGGCATGCGCGCGCCGGAATGCCGCAGTTCTCCTTCATTCGGCAGCTGCCGCACCGAGCTCGTCGGCCATCGCGATCAGCTTGTCGACCGTGCGCAGGTTGCGTGCCGTGGCCGTCGGCCCGAGCGAGGCGAAGAAGCGCGCGGGCAGCCGGCTCTGCGAGATGCCGTCCGGGCACCACTGGTACACCGCGTGCTTGCCGAAGGCGACCATCTCGGGAGCCAGTTCGGCGTCGCTCGACCGGGCCACCGCATCCGCCGCGTCCTCGACGAAGGTGATCGTGGCGCGCGAGGGGTCCGTCACCGCGTCGAGCAGCGGGTTCTGCCCGGCGACGTCGCGCAGCTGCCTGGCGGTGAGCAGCACGACGGCGGCGCGCACGCCCGTGCCCGCCGCGACCGCGTCCTCGAGCGCGGCGGCCTCGACCGGCGCATCGCTCTCGAACACCGCGTTGCCGCTCTGCAGCAGGGTGCGCACCGATCCGAGGCCGATCGCCTCGAGCGACGCCCGCAGGTCGGCCATCGCCATGCGCTTCGCCCCGCCCACGTTGATGCCCCTGAGCAGCGCGACGTAGACGGTCATGGTCAGTCGCGCCCTGCGGCCTCGTGGTGGCGGATGGCCAGGACGATCTCGTCGAGGTAGGTGTCGACCTCGTCCTGCGAGTAGCCGACGCGGAACTTGGTGGGCTTGAAGCGCACATTCACCACGTCGGTCGACGTCAGCGTGGGCTCCCCGGCGCGCTCGTACTCGGCGAGCGCGGTGCGGGCCGCGACGAGGAAGCCGTCGACGCCGGCCTGCGAGTAGCCCTCGCGGAACCGCGTGGCGGAGAACCGCTTGTCGGGCAGCGCCGAGGAGCGCAGCACCGGGCCGGGCGCCGCCGGCTTCGCGAGCCCGACGGCGGCGGGCACAACGGATGCGGGCGCGACGTCTTCAGCGGGCACGACGAATGCAGCGGATGCCGCGGCAGCAGACTCGGCGGCCCCGCCCTCGTAGCCCAGCAGCGCGCCGGCTATCTTCTCGAGGAAGTCGTCCACCTCGTCCTGGTCGTAGCCGTTGCCGAACTTCGTCGGAGGGAAGCGCCATCCTGGCACGTCCTGCGCCCTGAGACCGGGAGCGCCGTCCGGGATCCCCGTCTCCCAGGCGGCGAGCGCGGCCCGCGCCTCGGAGAGGAAGGCGTCGACGGCCGCCTGCTCGTAGCCCTCGCGGAACTTGGTCACGGAGAAGCGCACGTCGTCGATCGCGGTGGAGGTCAGCATAAAACACACCCTAGGCGCAAGCCGCGGGCACGTCGCGCGCCGAGGGGATAGCACAGGTCGGCGCATCCATTATTCCTTTGGCGCCCCACCACCGCGCGGCTATCGTGGAGGCGGCTCAATTCGTTCAATAAGGGGATACATGACTGTCTGGCCCGGCTCTGCTTACCCACTTGGCGCGACCTACGACGGGAATGGAACGAACTTCGCGATCTTCAGCGAATCCGCGACACGCATCGAACTCTGCCTGTTCGACGACGACCACGTCGAGACGCGTTTCGAACTGACCGAGGTCGACGCCTACGTCTGGCACGGCTACCTGCCGCAGGTGCAGCCCGGCCAGCGCTACGGCTACCGCGTCGACGGCGAGTACGACCCGAAGAACGGCGAGCGCAGCAACCGCAACAAGCTGCTGATCGACCCCTACGCCAAGGCGACCACGGGGAAGATCAAGTGGGGCACCGAGGTGTTCCCGTATAACTTCGGCGACCCGCTGTCGCGCAACGACGAGGACTCCGCCGCGCACACCATGCTCAGCGTCGTCATCAACCCGTACTTCGACTGGGCCGGCGACCGCCACCCGCGCACGCCGTACTCCGACACCTTCATCTACGAGGCGCACGTCAAGGGCCTCACCAAGTTGCACCCCGGCATCCCCGAGGAGCAGCGCGGCAGCTACGGAGGCGTCGCCCACCCGCTGATGATCGAACACTTCCAGAAGCTGGGCGTGACCGCCGTCGAGCTGATGCCGGTGCACCAGTTCATCAACGACTCCTCTCTCGAGGAGAAGGGCCTCAACAACTACTGGGGCTACAACACCATCGGCTTCTTCGCCCCGCACTCCGGCTACGCCTCCAACGGCGAGCTCGGCCAGCAGGTGCAGGAGTTCAAGGGCATGGTGCGCTCGCTGCACGAGGCGGGCATCGAGGTCATCCTCGACGTCGTCTACAACCACACCGCCGAGGGCAACCACCTCGGCCCGATGCTCTCCATGCGCGGCATCGACGACAAGGCCTACTACCGCCACGTCGACGACAGCCCCGAGTTCTACATGGACTACACCGGAACCGGCAACTCGCTCAACGTCGGCCACCCGCACACCCTGCAGCTCATCATGGACTCCCTGCGCTACTGGGTCACCGAGATGCACGTCGACGGCTTCCGCTTCGACCTGGCCTCGACCCTGGCCCGCGAGTTCTACGACGTCGACAAGCTGTCGACCTTCTTCGAGCTCGTGCAGCAGGACCCGATCGTCTCGCAGGTGAAGCTCATCGCCGAGCCCTGGGACGTCGGCCCCGGCGGCTACCAGGTGGGCAACTTCCCGCCGCAGTGGACGGAGTGGAACGGCAAGTACCGCGACACGGTGCGCGACTTCTGGCGCGGCGAGCACTCCACCCTCGGCGAGTTCGCCGAGCGCCTCACCGGCAGCGCCGACCTGTACGAGCACTCCGGCCGCCGCCCGGTCGCGTCGATCAACTTCGTCACCGCGCACGACGGCTTCACCCTCGCCGACCTCGTGTCGTACAACGAGAAGCACAACGAGGCCAACGGCGAGAACAACAACGACGGCGAATCGCACAACCGCTCGAGCAACTTCGGCGTCGAGGGACCGACGGACGACACCCACGTGCTCGAGATGCGCGCCCGCCAGCAGCGCAACTTCATCACCACCCTGCTGATCTCGCAGGGTGTGCCGATGCTGCTGCACGGCGACGAGCTGGGACGCACCCAGAACGGCAACAACAACGGCTACGCGCAGGACACCGAGCTGAGCTGGATCCACTGGGACAAAGCGGATGCGCCCCTCCTCGAGTTCACGGCCGCCATCGCGCACCTCCGTCGCGAGCACCCCACCTTCCGCCGCAGCCGCTTCTTCGACGGGCGCCCCGTGCGCCGTGCCGAGGGCGAGCCGCTGCCCGACATCGGATGGCTGTCGCCCGACGGCACCCCGATGCACGAGGAGGACTGGGACTCCGGCTTCGGCCGCTCGATAGGCGTGTTCCTCAACGGCGACGGCATCCGCGGCAAGGACGTGCGCGGCGAGAAGATCACCGACGTGCACTTCCTCATCCTGCTCAACGCGCACACCGAGTCGGTGGAGTTCACCCTCCCCGAGGACGAGTACGCGTCCGCCTGGGAGATCGTGGTCGACACGGCGGGGGCCGGCGTCTCCACCGAGCCGAGGAAGGCGGGCGACACGGTGACGGCCCAGGCGGTCTCCGCGCTGATCCTGCGCCAGACCTCCGGCCCGGACATCGAGAGCGACAACTCCGTCGCCGCCTCGCTGATCGCCCTCTCCGGCGCCAGCACCACCCCGATCAACGCCCCAGCACGACCGGCGGTGTAGCGATGACGACACTCAGCCCGCTCCCGGTCTCCACCTACCGACTGCAGATCACGGCGGACTTCACCCTGTTCGCCGCCGCCGAGCTCGTGGACTACATCCGCGGGCTCGGAGCGGACTGGGTGTACGTCTCGCCCATCCTCCGGTCGGCCAGCGGCTCCAACCACGGCTACGACGTGGTCGACAACTCCGTGGTCGACCCCGCC
>Ga0247741_1000762_pt1 | contig 17649 bp, 9 predicted proteins | sample UWRJL213509R2_FD_180945 | JGI IMG/M metagenome (GOLD analysis project Ga0247741, IMG submission 180945) | Plant litter microbial communities from Arlington Agricultural Research Station in Wisconsin, United States - UWRJ-L213-509R-2 | ecosystem: Environmental > Terrestrial > Plant litter >... | reverse complement strand
GAAACTGCGATGTTCGAAAACGAATATCGTTTGAAAATTGCCGATGGCAGTTACAAATGGATTTTCACGCGCGGCAAAGTCGTTGAGTGGTTGCCGGATGGCAAGGCGGCGCTTATGTTGGGGGTGTACACCGACATCACCGAGCGCAAGAAAAATGAAATTATTGTGGTTCGCCAACAAGCAGCGCTGCGTGCGCTCAATGAAATTGCTTCGATTCCGGTGTTCGATGCCGAAGAACAATTAAGTCGCGCCCTAGAAATTGGCGCGCGTTATTTAGGTTTGCCTTGCGGCACCGTGAGTCGTGTTGTTGGCAATCAATATCAAATTAAAATTGGTTACGGACATAAATACCCGCGCGAAAAAGAAGGCCCGCTTTCAAATTATTTTTGTGAATTTACCTTGCGCAATCAAGACGTATTTAGTTGCGATGAAATATCCAAAAGCGAATACAGCACGCATTACGCCATCAAACATATTGAGGTGGACACTTATATAGGCGTGCCGATTTGGTTACAGGGAAAAATTTATGGCACCTTAAGTTTTGATTCTGAATATAGTCGTCATCAAATTTATGATGATCTCGATAAAGATTTTATGCGGTTACTCGCACGTTGGGTGAGCATCACCCTTGAACGTTGGCAATATCAATCGGAACAGCATTTGTTGTTGGATCGTTTTGAAAAATTATGTAATCACCTGCCGGGATTTTTGTATCAATTTCAATTAAGTGTCAACGATAAAAGTTTCTTCCCGTTTGCAAGTTCAGGTATCGAAACGATTTATGGTATTACTCCAGAGGCTGTTAAAGAGGACGCCAGTCACGTATTTAAAGTAATGCACCCGGACGATCTCGGTTGGGTGAGCGAATCTGTTTCTACATCCGCTGCAACGCTTAAAAATTGGAAGGCAACTTATCGCGTTTTGCATCCGCGTCGTGGTGAAATTTGGGTGCGTGGCGAGGCGCGGCCGGAGCGTTTACACAATGGTGATACGCTCTGGCACGGTTATGTTCAGGATGTCACTGAAGAAAAATTGGCGGCCATAAAATTACAAGATATTAACGCCTTGCGCGAAGCTATTTTTGATTCGGCGAGTTTGGCAATTATATCGACCAATGAACACGGTATTGTGAAAACCTTTAATCAGGGCGCGGAGCGATTGTTGGGATATTCCGCAGGCGAAGTCATAGACACAGTTACTCCCTTACTATTTCACTTGAAAGAAGAAGTCGCCACACGTGCTGATTATTTAACGCGCGAACTTGGCAAAGAAGTAAAGCCAGGTTTCGATGTGTTCACGTCAAAAGTTCGTGAAGGTGATGAAGATGAAAATGAATGGACTTACGTGCGTAAAGACGGCACCCATGTTCCCATTATTTTATCGGCAACCACCTTGCGCAGCGCCGATGGAAATATAACTGGCTATCTCGGTCTCGCGCGCGATATCAGCGAAATAAAACGCATTAATCGTATGAAGAATGAATTTATTTCTACGGTGAGCCATGAGTTGCGTACGCCACTAACGGCAATCAGCGGCGCGCTTGGCATAGTAGTTGGTGGTGCCGCCGGTACCATGCCTGATACGGCTGGCAAAATGTTAAACATTGCCCACAAAAATAGTTTGCGGCTAATTCACTTGGTAAATGATTTATTGGATATGGAAAAATTATCCGCAGGCAAAATGAATTTTGATCTCAAGCCGCAACCTATTCTCAACGCTGTTACTCAATCTATCGATGCTAACGCAGCTTATGCGGCGCAATATCAAGTGAAGCTGGTGCTGAATAATTGTATGCGTGACGATTTGCGCGTGAATATAGATGCGCAGCGTATGCAGCAAGTGCTTGCGAATTTTATTTCCAATGCAGCGAAATTTTCCCCAGCTGGCGAGGGTGTGGAAATTTGCATCGAAAAAAATTACAACAGTGTAAGAGTTTCAGTTATTGATAAAGGCCCCGGAATTCCCGAAGAGTTCCGCAGCAGAATATTCCAGAAATTCTCACAAGCAGATTCATCTGATTCACGCAAAAAAGGTGGTACAGGTTTAGGTCTTGCTATCTGCAAAGAAATAATTGAACACATGGGTGGCCGTGTCGGCTTTATTTCTGAGCCAGGACACGGCTCGCAATTCTTTTTTGAACTTCCGTTTGAAGGAAGTTATGTGTCCCATGGAAATTCCCATCGCCACGCGACGGGTGAGCGTTTATTAGTGGTGGAGGATGACCCTGAAGTTGCCGAATTATTTGCCACTATGTTGCGTGAAAAAAATTATCGCGTAGACATTGCCCATTCAGGTCAAGATGCATTGGAACGTCTCGCACTTTACGCCTATAAAGCGCTCACTATGGATATTCAATTACCAGACATGAATGGTTTGGAATTAATTCAGCAATTGCGCAGCGATGCTTCTACAAAAAATTTGCCGGTAATTGTTATTTCCGCGAACCTTGATTCTGAACGCCTGGCTAATCGCAAAACTGCAGTATTTGCAGGCGTGCAATGGCTACAAAAGCCGCAAACAACGGCGTCAATTATTACCGCCGTAAAAGCAGCACTTGCGCATCAAGCATCTTAAAAATACACCAGCAAATTTTTTAAAACGAATGCTGTAAAAAAAGAGCCGTAAAAAATTATGATAGCCGAATTACCTGTCAATGAAATTTTGCGTTTGAAAGCCCTGCACGATTTAGCAGTGCTGGATACCCCGCGCGAGCAAAGTTTTGATGACGTTGCGCAAGTCGCAATGCAATTGTGCAACACGCCTTTGGCTGTAGTATCGCTAATCGATAAAAATCGCCAATGGTTTAAAAGTTGTATTGGAATGGACGCTACCGAAACATCGCGAGATATTGCTTTTTGCGCTCATGCGATTTTAGCGCCCCAGGATATTCTCATCGTTCCCGATGCGACCCTTGATAAACGCTTTGCTGATAATCCCATGGTGACTGATGCGCCTTATATTCGCTTTTACGCGGGCGCACCACTTGTCACTGAAGATGGCTTGGCGTTAGGAACCTTATGTGTAGTTGATTACGAACCGCGAACCTTGAGTCAGGCGCAAATAAATTCTCTGGGTGCATTGGCTCGTCAGGTGATGCAATTATTGAAATTAAAATCTATCAATAACGCTGTGCAGGAATACTCGTCGCGTATGCAACTGATTGCGGATAATGTTCCCGTCTTAATTGGCGAGCTAAATTTGGCGGGCCGCTATATTTTTTGCAATCAAAAATATCAGCAATGGTTGCAGCGTGACGTTCAAGCTTGTGTTGGAAAAACTCCGGTAGCCATTTACCCACCACAAACTCACGACTTAATAACTAAGGGTATTGCAAAAGGTTTTTCCGGCAAAACTTACCGAGTGGAGATTGTCCTTGAGGACGGTCGTGCCCTGGATATTAATTACATGCCAAAAATGGAAGCCGGAAAAGTTGTCGGCGTCTTTGAAGTTGCAACCGATGCTACCGAGCGTAAATTTCATTTGCAAATTATGGAGCAAGAGCGCGAACGTTTAACGGCAATTATTGACGGCACTAATATCGGAACCTGGGAATGGGATCTTGTAACGAATAAGCTTTACATCAATGAACGTTGGGCAACCATGTTGGGTTATAGCTTGGCAGAATTGCAGCCGGTGACTATTGAAACCTGGCGACATTTATTACATCCCGATGATGTTGAGCACACTAATAGATTGTTAACGCAACACATTTCCGGGCAGTTACCTTTTTATGATTGCCAATTCCGCTTGCGTAAAAAAACTGGCGAGTGGCACTGGGTTCACGCGCATGGAAAAACAGTCAGTCGCAATGTCGATGGAAAGCCTGCGGTGCTGTCTGGCATGCATATGGATATCCATGACATCAAAAATACTTACAATCGCTTAAAGGAAAGCGAAGATTTATTGCGCAGTTTGCTCAGCAATTTCCCCGGAGCCGCATATCGCCGCTTGAATAATTCGAGTTGGACAATTCATTATTTAAGCGATGCTGTCGAGCAACTGACTGGTTATCCCGTTAAGAAATTTATAAATGGTTCGCAATTGAGCTTCAACGATATTATCCATCCACAGGATATTGAGCGCGTCTACAGCGCAGTGCAAACTGCAATTGATGCGCGTGAATCTTTTGATGTTGAGTACCGAATTCAGCGTGCGACCGGCGAGTGGCGCAATGTGCAGGAAATTGGCCGCGGTGTGTTTGATAGTGCCGGTAGTTTGCAATATATCGATGGATTTATTTGGGATATTCAAGCGCGAATTGACAGCGTTTTCGAAAAACGTGCCATGACCAATAAACTTTCGCAGCTGTTTGAAATGGCACCCATCGGTATTATGCAAGTTAAAGAAAACGGGCAGGTGCTCGATGCCAACCCCGAATTTATTAAAATGACGGGTTTCAGTAAAAACGAATTAAATAGTTTATCGATTCTGGATTTAACACAAGAAGAGGATTGGGGGAAAAGTGTAACTGCTATCGCAGATGCGCAAAACACCGGCAGGTTTGGTCCAATCGAAAAAAATTACCGCCACAAAAGCGGTGAAGTTATTCCTGTGGAAGTGAGTGGCTCCTTAATTAATATGCTCGACAGCGAAGGTCAGTGTTGGTGGATGTTAATAAAAGATATCCGCGAGCAAAAACGCATCGAGCGTATGAAGAGTGAATTTATTTCAACTGTCAGCCACGAATTGCGAACACCGCTTACATCTATTTCGGGCGCTTTAAGTCTAATTACAAATAATATGTTGGGTGTAGTGCCGGATAAAGCGAAAGCCATGCTTGAAATTGCGCACAAAAATAGTCAGCGTTTAAGTTTGTTGATTAATGATTTACTGGACATGGAAAAATTAATCGCCGGTAAAATGTCGTTCGATATGAGCGTAAGACAGGTTTCACCACTTGTACAACAAGCATTGATTGAAAATAAAATCTATGCGGATAAATATCATGTCAAATTTGTGCTGAATGATTTTTCTGAAGCCATATCCATCAATATAGATGGATTTAGATTGCAACAAGTATTGAACAATTTTTTAAGCAATGCCGCCAAATATTCCCCGGCCCAGCATCATGTCGATATCAGCATAACGCTCAATCAAGGTTGGGTACGAATTTCTGTTCGTGATTATGGTCAGGGTATTCCAGAGGAATTTAAAGCGCGTATGTTCCAAAAATTCTCGCAGGCGGATTCTTCTGATAGCCGACAAAAAAGCGGCACGGGTTTGGGGTTGGCAATCAGTAAAGAACTCGTCGAGCGTATGGGCGGTGTTATTGGTTTCGATAGCGAAGCAGGCAAAGGAAGTTGTTTTTTTGCAGAATTTAAACAGATTTAATTGGTTTTATATTTTCTATACGTAGATATTTTCCGAACAAATAACAAAGATTTTTGAAAGGTAATCATATGGCCAGAGCATTAGATAAAATTTTATACGTAGAAGATGACCCGGACATTCAAGCAATTGCAGTCATGGTATTGGATGCTATTAGCGGCTTTAGTTTAGAGCCCTGTTCCTCCGGTAATGAAGCACTCGGCAAAGCTGTCGCGTTTAATCCAGATTTAATTTTACTGGATGTCATGATGCCGGGAATGGATGGCCCTGAGACATTACAGGCATTACGAAAATTGCCAGAATTGGCAAGTACACCGGTAGTTTTTATGACCGCGAAAGTGCAACCACAAGAGGTGCAGGGTTATATGGATTTGGGCGCAGTAGGTGTTATTGCAAAACCCTTTGACCCTATGACCTTGGCAGATCAGTTACGTGATATTTGGGCGCGTGTTGGAAAAGATTGATAAATTTTCAGTTTTTTTAAAAACCTTAACAATAAACATTCAACAATAAATTTCACATCGTGGATGCTCACAGTTTTTCACAGAGCTGATGCTTATTTACTGTTGTTCTTAAGGCTTGTAGAGCTTTTGTATGCCGCTGATTGAACATCTAAAAAGCAACAAAAATTTAACCTGGCTCGTGCTGTTGTTTAGCATGCTGGTTATTTTTACGTTGCTTATTAGTTGCACATTGCATCGTCAGGCTATAAAGTTAACACGAGCTGCATTTGATCAACATGTAGAGGAATTAATTCAAAGCCTGCAATTGCAGATGCATGAGAATGAACAAATATTATTAGGCACGAAAGGTTTATATGAAGCCAGTCAATCAGTCGAACGTGACGAATTTCATCGCTACTTAAATAGTTTTGAACTGGCAAAAAAATATCCCGGTATACAGTTAGTTGGGTTTAGCCAATGGATAAAACCTGAAGAGCTTGAATCTGTGATTCAAAAAATTCGTGACGATGGTTTTCCGCAATTTACAATTCGGCCACAGGGTGAGCGCGATAGTTACACCATGATTATTTACGCTGAACCTTTCACTGGCCGAAATGTAGCTGCATTTGGTTTTGACATGTTTTCAGAGTCGGTGCGCCGCGCTGCTATGACGGCATCAGTGGAAAATAATCAGGCGACCTTATCTGGCAAGGTAACCCTGGTTCAGGAAAATCAGGGGCCGGTGCAAGCGGGCACCTTATTGTATTTACCCATCTACAAAAAAAATATGCCGCTGGACAATTCGGCGGAGCGTTGGCAAGCGCTTGAAGGTTTTGTGTATGCAGCTTTTCGTATGGGCGATCTTATTAATGACGGTCTTCCGCGCGGCAACAATATTGACTTCACGTTGTACGCGGGTGAAACGGCTAATAAAACGCTCGAATTATATAATTCCCTTGAAGCAGAGGATGAAAACTTTTCTCCCGCGTTTTCTGAAGCCCGTCAATTTGTAGTGATGGGACAACCCTGGTTAGTTAATGTAGTTAGCAATAAAAGTTTTGAAGCTCGGCATAGTTCTTATGTAGCGCTTATAGCACTGGCATTAGGCTTGTTTATTAACTGTTTATTGTGCGCCATGTTTTATGTGCTGGCGGGACAGCGCCAACGCGCTTTATTACTTGCGCAAAAAATGACGGAAGATGTATACGCTAAAAATCAACAGCTAAAAAGTAATCAGGAACGTTTTGAACTTGCGCTTGAGTCGTCGGCGATGGGTGTGTGGAGCTTAAATTTTAGTGATAAACATCTACAGTGGGATGTTTCCATGTATGCGCTTTTCGGTTTACCCAATGGCCGAGTCCTTTCAAGTTATGAAAGTTTTTTAAGCTTGGTACACAGCGATGATCGGCAGCGTGTGTTTGAAGAAATCGCGCAGGCAATTGAAGGTCAAAAAGGTTACGATACAGAATATCGCATCGTTTGGCCGGATCACAGTATTCACTATTTAGCGTCGCGCGCAAAAATTATTTATGAGCACGATGAAGCAACGTCGCTCATCGGTATTTGCTGGAATATTACTGAGCGTAAACGTTTGGATAAAGTTAAAACCGAATTTGTATCTACCGTTAGTCACGAATTACGCACACCGCTCACGGCAATTAGTGGTGCTTTAGGTTTAACGGTGAACGGCGCTTTAGGAGAATTACCTGGCCGAGTGAAAAATGTGCTCGATATTGCTTACAAAAATGCGCAGCGTTTAACTTTATTAATTAATGATCTTTTAGATATAGATAAACTGCTGGCAGGGAAGCTGGAGTTTCATTGTGAGATGCAACCGCTATTACCTTTAATCGAATCGGCTATCGTTGAAAATAAAAACTTCGCTGAACAAATGCAGGTTAGGTTTTTTATAGAAGCGCCGCAGTTTAATGGCAAGGTTAACGTTGAAGACGTCAGGTTTTTACAAGTCATGGCCAACTTGCTTTCAAACGCTGCCAAGTTTTCCAATCCAAATTCAAAGGTGTTTGTTAGTCTTACCGAAGTACATGGTTATGCTCGAGTATCGGTACGTGATAATGGTGTCGGTTTAGCAGAAGAAAGTAAAATCCATATGTTTGAGAAATTCTATCAAGCGGACTCATCGGACACGCGAAAAAAAGGTGGTACGGGTTTGGGTTTGTCCATCGTGAAGGAAACCATAGAGCGCATGAATGGCCGTGTAGGTTTTACATCTACTTTAGGGAAGGGCAGCACTTTTTATGTGGAGCTCCCTGTGGTGCATGATTAGCGTTAAAAAATAAATAATAAAAACTGCTGAAAATCTTAAGCGTTAAAGACCGCTCCATAAATCTTCCAAATTTCTAAAGCCCCAATCATCTGGCGATTCTCTCCCAATAATTTTTTCTTTGCCGACTAGTTTGGATAAATCCAAGGTTTCTTGCAGTATGGGGGTTTTTAATTTGGTAGAAAAAAATACTTTAACGCGCGGTGTTAAGAGTGAAGTTTCACTTTGTTCAACTACAACGCCTAAACGCCCGCTCTCCAAACGCACCAGCGAACCTGTAGGGTAAATGCCGACGGTTTTTACAAATGCTTGAAAAATAGCTTCATCAAAATGACCTTTACTCCACTCCGCCATTTTACGAATTGATTCGGCGGGCGACCAACCTTTTTTGTAGGGGCGGTTAGAAGTAATCGCATCGTACACATCACACACCGCCCCCATTTTTGCAAACAAACTAATGTTGTCGCCGCTGAGTTTATGAGGATAGCCGCTGCCATCTACTTTTTCATGATGGTGCAAAACCACATCCAACACTAAGGCGCTTACTAATGGGTTGTCCATTAAAATACTCGCGCCAATTTGTGGATGCGATTTTATAGTGACGAATTCTTCATCGGTAAGTTTGCCGGGTTTATCCAAAATTTTATTGGGAATGCCCATTTTGCCGAGATCGTGCAGCAAGCCCGCGAGACCAGCTTCGCGAATCATTTGCTCGTCGAGATGTAGTTGTCGCGCGAGCGCGATCATTAACGCGCACACTGCAACCGAGTGCATGTAAGTATATTCGTTGGAATTTTTTAAGCGCGCGAGACTAATCAGCGCGTGGGGCTGACGCAACACCGATTCCGAAATTTCTTCCACCAACGCCTGCGCGTTTTCAACTTCGATAGCTTTGCCCATGCGCGCATCGGCAAACATAGTAATCACTGCATCTTTTGCACGAGCACACACTTTTTGCGCAATTTTAACTTCCGCCGCCATGCTGGTTTTTTCGACGCGTTTTGTACGCGCGGCACCTTGTAACATAGCTTCAGTTTCGCGCTCAATATCATTCAGGGTTTTGCCGGGCACAATTTCGTCGGCGTCCAAACCTTTGTCGGTATTTATCCATACTTCTTTGATGCCACTTTTAAGCAGGCTTTCAAGATCTTGCGGGTCTTCCAATAAAAATTTAGTTTTAAAAAAAGGATGCTCCATCCAAGAGCCGCAAAGTTCAGTAATGAACATTCCCATGCGAATATCTTTGGCGGCAATACGTTTAAGCATTGAACGGGGGCCTCATCTCACTTTGATCTACTTGGGCCCAGTACCGCGAGGTTTAACCTGCGTGTATGTGCTTTCGTATTCTTGTTTTTATTGGTGGATTTAAATATATCGGTGAATTAAATATACCGGTGGATTGAATAATTTTTGTCTACGAAAATTAGTATAGGTGAGGTTGGCGCGGGCTTTAGATTATTTATGCAGGCTTAGGCCCGAATTTGTGTGATTTTGGCGTTCCAGTTGCCGAGCCACTGCGAGTGCCTCTTCAAGGGGCAGCGGCTTACCGAAGTAGAATCCTTGGGCATCGGTGCAACCGCAGGATTGCAGCATATCCGCCTCCAGTTGCGACTCTATACCTTCCGCGGTGGTGTCCAGATTTAGCGCTTCCGCGAGTTGGATAATCGCAGTAACTATCGCGAGCGCACTTTTATCTTTTGTTAAGGCGCTGACAAAAGAGCGATCAATCTTCAAGGTATTGAGCGGAAAGGTGCGCAAGTAGGCGAGCGATGAATAGCCTGTGCCGAAATCATCGAGCGCAATTCGCACGCCGAGTTGTCGCAGTGCGGTTAAGGTTTCCTGTGCGGCGATATTGTCGTGAATTAATAATGATTCGGTGATTTCCAATTCCAATCGTTCCGGCGCAAGGCGGCTGATTTGCAAAGCCCAGCGTACTATGGAAACCACATTGCCTTCACGGAATTGCACGGCGGATAAATTAATAGCAATTCGCCAATGCGCCGGCCAGCGCGATGCGTATTTGCAAGCTTCCACTAAAACCCAGGTGCCGATAGGAATAATTAAATTAGATTCTTCAGCGAGGGGAATAAATTGCGCGGGCGAAATTAAACCCAGTTCAGGGTGATGCCAGCGAATCAATGCTTCAAATCCAATCACTTCCCGTGACGCCAATTTAATTTGTGGCTGAAAAAATATTTCAAACTGACCTGAAATTGGGGTTAACGGCCAGACTAAATCCTCACTGAAATTTTTATTTAATAATTTGTTGGTTGCAGCGTGTTCTTCGAGTGCAGCACGCATATCGTTTAATAAATGCAATTTTTGTTGCGCCACAATCTCCATACCTGGCTCGTAAAAACGGAAAGTATTGCGCCCGGCAGATTTTGCCGCGTAGAGCGCCATATCCGCATTTTTCAAAAGAGTTTCTGTGTCCTGCCCGTGATCGGGTGCTAGCGCGATACCAATGCTACAGCCTATTTGCAGGCTTTTATTGTTAATGATGCAAGGCGCAATAAAGGTATTCAGTAAACGTTGAGCAAGTTGACTGGCTTGCGTAATAGAATCATCGCCGTGGCTGATGATCGCAAATTCATCGCCGCCCAGCCGCGCTAATAAATCGTTGCTGCGCAGAGTTTTTTGTAAGCGTTGCGCGATATTTTTTAATACCAGATCACCGACACCATGGCCAAGCGAATCATTAACATTTTTAAAATTATCCAAATCCAAAAAGAAAAGCGTAAATGCGCTGAATTGATTTTCTTTTCGTAAGGTTTCAAGTTGCATATAAAAATAATGGCGATTGGCAAGGCCGGTTAGCGAATCGAAATTTGCCAGACGACGCATTTCCATTTCAGCATTACGCTTGTGCGTGACATCCGAACCCACGCCACGCCAACCAATAAATTGCTCTTTATTATTGAGCAGCGGTTTGGCGGTTAGCTGCCACCAATGCCGCTCGCCACGAATTAAAATCGGAATCACTAATTCGCGAAAAGCGGTGCGATTAAAAAAATGTTGCTCAAGTTGGTGAATGGGATTGTTGTCAACAAATTCGGCTCGCGCATAGTCCTGGTCAAATAAACTTGTGAACGGAACTTGAGTGAGGTTTTGCGAGCGTGTGCCCAATAATGTTGTTAATTTTTTAGACGGTGATTGCAGATGACCGGCGCTATTCAATTCCCATAACCAATCGCTCGCGTGGGATTCGAAGTCGTGCAGTAACAAGCTGATTAATTGTTGTTGATGTTCGGCTTCCGCTTCAGCCATCAAGCGCGCACCAAAAGTTTTTGCGCTGGCGATAACGGCGGAACACACAATAAAGGCATACAGAATTAGCAGTAGAGCTAAATCCCAATGGTGAGTTAGATCATCGTGAAAAATAGCAATTTCACAGCCAATGGTTAGCGCGCTTACGTAGGCGATAGCCGCTTGCGGAACTGTCGCGAGCGCAAACCCGCCGGCGCAGATCATGCCGGTGCAAATAGTAGTTAGCAGTAGGGTGTTGGCAGAATCCAGCTGAGTATCAAACGTGAGTATCGGCAATGCCGCCCAGATCAGCGCTAGCCCAAGCGCATGCAAGGTCGCACGTTTAATCGCGCGCTCAGAAACCTGCGTTGGTGGCGGTCGTCGATGTTGTTTTAACCAGGCGCGCGTACCAAGAAAAATCGCCACGCATAACAATGTTGACCAACCCAAAATGAAGTGGAAGTAGCGCGTATTCCAGTACATGAACAGCAGCAGGATGGTATTGAAGCTATTCGCCAACATAGTGAGCGGCGTTAGTCGCAGAATCGCCTTAATCTGTTGCGCACGAAAGCCTGCCGCTACTCCGGCATCTGCCTCATAAATGCGAAACTGCGCTTTGAGCCGACGAACGACGTGACGCCAGCGTTTGGCAAAATAGTCCATGTGAGCTTCATAAGTTTTAAGCGTGAATGGATTGTCAAACCGGCATTATTGGTGATGTTTTTACGCCAGAATGGAGTTGCAAATCTACAGGTGCAACCATTCCTTCAGCCTAGTTGAGGCGGGGAAGGAGTCAAGAAATGTGATGTGTTACGAGGTTTGTGCTGTTGCTTGGTAGAGCGGGTAAGTCCATCCATGGACTTGAATTCAATTACTTGGTTTTGTCATCCACAACCGGCTCGGGCTTTTTCTCGATATTGGTTGGCAAAGGCATGTCGCGCTTGGAGTCATCCAAATACTTTTCAGCCTTGTCATCACTCATTGGTGGTTTAGCGGGCAAATAATCACCTTCAGTTTTTACCAGCTTGTCATTTTCAAAATAGGCGGTAAATAGGTGTTTCGTGACGCTGCCATCGCTGCCGCGTTTGAGGCTGTAGTAATAATCCCAGCGATCATCGTTAAAGGTATCTGGCAATAAAGTGTTGCCCAACACAAAGCGAACCTGGCGTTTATTCATGCCCAATTTAAGCTGTTCGACCATATCGGCAGTGATAATGTGGCCTTGTTGGATGTTGAGTTTGTGAACACTCGGGAACCATTTACAGCTCGAAAGGCTAAACACACACAGGGTGACCAGTAAAATACGACTGGCTAATTTCATAAGAGGGCTTCCACTAAATTATTTGAACACGGATAATACCCGAACCACAGGAAAACTGAGAAGGTTTTGGGGGAAAAATGGCAGATGAAAATCAAGAGTTACGCAAAGTAGGCCTTAAGGTCACCTTGCCGCGAATAAAAATTCTGCAAATGCTGGAGTCGGCACAGCAGCATCACATGAGCGCAGAGGATGTTTATAAGTCCTTGATCGAGCAGGGTGACGATGTTGGCTTGGCGACTGTTTATCGAGTATTGACACAATTTGAAACCGCAGGCTTGGTGGTGAGACACAACTTTGATGGCGGTCATTCGGTATTCGAAGTCGCGCGTGGCGAGCATCATGACCACATGGTCGATATAGATAGCGGAAACGTCATAGAGTTCCATAACGACGAAATCGAATCTCTACAGCGCCGCATCGCTGCCGACCACGGTTACGAACTAACCGATCATAGTTTGGTGTTGTATGTAAAACCGCTTAAAAAATAAGTTAAATTTGTCTTTGGGCAATAAAAAAGGGTGCGGTAAATCGCACCCTTTTTCATTTCAGTAGATTATTTCAGATTATCTTTAGCAAACTTCACCACTTCGGTAACAGCTTGTGTTCGAGTTGGGCCTTTTTCCAGGTGATGATCATCGCCTTCCAATGTGATTAACCTGACTGATTTTTTTTGTTTTTCCAATTCTTTTTGCATGTTGGTTGATTGCTCTGGCTCAACAATTTTATCGTTAGAAGAATTTATTAACAGAACCGATGCTGTAAATTGCTGGGCAAATTTTATGGGTGAGATTTGCTCTAAGGATTTTGGGTCCACATCGCCATTTGCTAGTTGCAGCCTCCAATAGGCAAACGCTTCGCTGTCTTTTCCATTATGATTTTTTTCATAGCTCAAAAAGCTGTTCATCTCACTGATTCCATTAATAGAAACGACACATTTATAAATGTCAGGTGTAAATGCGCCACCTGCAAGAGCTGCGTATCCACCATAACTTGCACCCACTATGCAAACACGGTTTGGGTCAATAATTCCTTTTGTTCCAAAAAACTTCACCGCGTCGGTAATATCATCCTGCATTTTTTTACCCCACTCACCGAAACCTGCATCTCTGTGTTTGAATCCGAATCCACTAGAACCGCGAAATTGTGGCTGGATAACCAAATAACCTTCGGACGCTAATGCCTGGGCAAAATAATCAAATTCAATAGAGTCATGAGACTCAGGCCCACCGTGTGGATAAATAACGGCGGGTAAATTTTTGAGTTCTGCTGCCTTGGTGCGAGGGATGGTTATGAGTGTTGGAATTTTCAATCCGTCGCGAGCAGTGTAGGTAACTTTGCCGAGCGGATTAATATCATCGGCTTTAATTTGCGGGCGACCTGCGGTTAAAAATGTCTTTTGATCTCCGCTAAATAAAAAGAAATCACTTGCATAACTGGAACCCTCGACACTTACCACTATGTGTTTCCAATCAGGACTCCAGCGATTTAAATAAACCGATTGTTCCGGGAATTGTGCAATGATGTTTTTAACTTTTTCATCGAGGGCTGGGTCAAAAAATTTATAGCTGGGAATAAAGCCTGAATATCTCACACCGTAAACAACTCGTTGCGGATCCACGATAACACCTTCGATATCGGCACCTTCTTTTGCTAAAATAGATTTAGTAATTGTGCCATCGGCCAGCGCCATTAAGTTATATGAAGTGTGATCGTTTTTTTTATCTCTATCTAAAAAAACTAATGATGCAAAGTCCGCAGTCAGTCCTACAAAAACTTTGTTACGTATCGGTGTTGACTCGGTAAATATATCAACCCATTTACCGTCTTGCTTAACCTTGATTTTATGCACGTTAGTCCGGTCGTTGTAGTCTTCCATTACAAAGGCATCACCTTGTTGGTCGACAAAAAAATCTGCTGTAGTTTGGCTTCCCTCTTTAGCCACCGTAACCTGATTTCTCGTTAGATTAACTTTATATAAGCTGTAGTTAGAGTCTGGAAATAGGTTGTTGATATCGCTCCACGCAGGCATGAGCGCATATTTACCATCAGGCGTTATACCTGCGACTCTACCCAATCCTCCTTGACCCGCTAAAATTTTGTCGCCGGGAATAAGTAATTGGCGTATTTTTTTGTCGTCAATATTCAATACAAAAGCAGTGCTTAAATCAAATTTTCCCAGGAATCCTTCTACTCGTTGGAATTCCGAAACAATTAACATGATTTGATTTTCATTCAAAAAATAAATATTTTTTGGCTGTAATTTTCCAATGTCGATGGCGAGTAAGTTTTTTTTCTGGCTAATAGACGAGGCTATTATGGTGTTTTGCGATTCAGTGACTTTTCGGTAGGCAATTGATTCGCCGCTGGGGGAAATTGCAACCATTTGTATCGTCGGCAATGCACCGTAATCACTTGGGCTAGGGTTTGCTATTGCGATACTGCTTGCAAAAACAATTAGGGAAAAAAAGGGTTTGAATATCCGTTTTACAAAAAACATTGTAGAGCTCCATGGCAATAATTATTAAAGAGCGATCTTGGATCGCACAGTGTTTATTTTAGTTGGGTGTGAAAAAAACGAGGATGGGATAGTGGCTACTCATATCCTTGGTATTACTACGTGATAACCACGTGTACACCTAAGCGCCACCTTGCCAGATTGGCTGATGAAAGAAAAGTAAACTTACCAGAGAATCTTAGCCCGCAAGAATCTCCCGCGCATGCGCCAAGGATTGTTCCGTCACTTTTGCGCCGCCTAACATGCGTGCGATTTCAATGACTTTTTCTTCGCCTTCCAATAATCCGAGTGTGGATTCTGCATTGGTTTTGGTGGATTTTTTGCTGACCAGTAAATGTTGATGGCCTTTGCTGGCGACTTGCGCCAAATGGGTTACGCAAATGACCTGGCCTTTTTCACCGAGTTGACGCAATAACTTGCCGACTACATCGGCAGTAGCGCCGCCGATTCCTACGTCTACTTCGTCGAATACCAAGGTTGGAGTTGCAGACGTTTGCGCGGTTATCACCTGGATTGCGAGGCTGATGCGCGATAATTCGCCGCCCGAGGCAACTTTTGCCAGTGCCTTTGGAGTTTGGCCGGGATTGGTGCTGATTAAAAATTCAATATCTTCCAAACCATTGGCAGAAGGCTTATCGATTAATGGGTTTAAGCTCACCGTTAAATTTGCATTTTCCATCGCCAATTTTTTTAATTGATCGTTAACTTGTTTGGCGAGACTCGTGGCTGCTTTTTGGCGTTTGTTGGAAAGTTGTGCGGCTAATTGTAGATAAGCATTTTCAGCAGTTTGAACTTGTTGTGCGAGTTGATCGAGTTTGGCATCGCCGCCTTGCAGTTGATCAAGCTCGCTGCTCAAGCGCGCGATTAATTCGGATAATTCTTCCGGGCGAATTCGATGCTTGCGGGCAACGTCATAAATAGTGGTTAAGCGTTCTTCTACGGCTTGCAAACGTTCGGGGTCTAGATTGAAGGTGTCAATGTGATGATCAATTTCGTGGCAGGCTTCTTCGACCTGAATTTGCGCGCTGATTAATAATTCTTCTGCCGCTAACAGCGTTGCAGATTTCTCCGGCATATCGCGCAAAATATGCAGCGCGCGATGCAAGTTCACGTTTAAACCTTGTTCGTCATCATTACACAGCGCTAGCAATTCATGACTGCCTTGCAGAATATCGCCTGCGTTGGCGAGGCTGCGTTGTTCTGACTCCAGCTTATCCAATTCATTCGCTTGCAAGCCGAGCTGATCCAATTCGTTAACTTGATAACTCAATAATTGAAAGCGCGCGCTCACCTCAGCGGCGTTATCGCGCAAGTGTAAATAATGTTCCAACCGGCTTTGCCATTCGCGATAGGCGAGGCGAACTTGTTTGGCGAGTTCAGTTTGTCCGCCGAATTCATCCAGCAAGCGGCGATGCGTATCTTTAAGCAAAAGGGATTGGTGTTCGTGCTGGCTATGAATATCAATCAGCATTTCGCCCAGCGTGCGCAGTTGCTGCAAGGTTGCGGGCTGACCGTTAATGTAGGATTTGGATTTGCCTTCGTTGTTGATCAAGCGGCGCAACAAACATTCGTTGGGCGAATCGATCTGTTGTAAGTCGTTGGCGATTAACCATTCCTGTGCTGCTGGAATTCGGCTGGTATCGAAGCTGGCGGTGATATCCGCGCGGCTTGCCCCCAAACGCACGCGATCAGCCTCGGCGCGGTCGCCCAGGGTTTGGCCCAATGCATCCAGCAAAATAGATTTCCCTGCGCCCGTCTCACCGGTGATGACGGTCATACCCGGTTTCATATCGAGATCGAGGTGTTCAACGAGGGTAAAGTTTTGGATGCTGAGATGAGTGAGCATGGCGGGCTCCCTATGAAGCGGGCAAAAAGAAAACAGATATTTATCTGGCTGTTTATACAGTAAACGCTTCTTTTGAGCTAGTCCTGCCAGTAAAAATTTGTCGGATGCGATGCATTGATTCATCCAACACTGTAAATATTAGAAAAATCTCAAGCTAGATATAGTCTTTAAGACTACAATTTAGTTTTTACTAGTTTCGTCCGGCTATTGGTGTTCCAGCGATGGTGTCATCACCAATTTATTCTAATAACTCTCCATAAGGAGCAAGGTCATGCAGGTCTTAGTCAATCGATGTTTTTCAGTGGTAGCGCCCTTTGCGTTACTCGGTAGTTTGTTGTTCATGCCAGTGGCAGCGCAGGCGGATCTTCCACCAGCCTGCAAAGATCTAAAAAAAGGCGCGGCATGCAAATTTCTCGAACCCATCTTAACCCCACAAGAGCGCGCTGCCGATTTGGTGTCGCGCATGACGCTCGAAGAAAAAGCGGCGCAACTTGGCCATACGGCGCCAGCAATTCCGCGTCTCGGCGTTCCCGAATACAACTGGTGGAATGAAGGTTTACACGGTGTGGCGCGCGCGGGTATTGCCACTGTATTCCCGCAGGCCATCGGCATGGCGGCCTCGTGGGATGAACCCATGATGCAAAAAGTCGGCGATGTTATCAGCAC
>Ga0247741_1000761_pt1 | contig 17655 bp, 13 predicted proteins | sample UWRJL213509R2_FD_180945 | JGI IMG/M metagenome (GOLD analysis project Ga0247741, IMG submission 180945) | Plant litter microbial communities from Arlington Agricultural Research Station in Wisconsin, United States - UWRJ-L213-509R-2 | ecosystem: Environmental > Terrestrial > Plant litter >... | reverse complement strand
CGGTTGCCGCATCAACTGAACTCGCAAAATCCGGCAGTTATAGTCTGAAATTGAGTGGCCGTAGCGGCAATGGTCCAGCGGTTTACAACGACCTAAAACCAGTTCTTAGCGCAGGCAAAACCTACGCAGTTAGCATGAGCGTTGCTATTCAGGGCGCAGCAAGCGCACCAGTGAACATTACCCGCAAGCTTACCTGTGGAGCTGACACTACCTATAGCTGGGTAGCAAATACCTCTGCAGTAACCGAAGGAAGTTGGACGACCTTAACAGGTGACCTGGTAATTCCAGCCGACTGTGTGATTAACGATTTTCTAATTTACGCTGAAGGACCTGCTGGTGGCATTAATCTATTCGTTGACGATTTTGTAGTAACTGCTAAATAAACCTTAGCCTCCACTAACTTCCGATGGGAGCTTGCTCCCATCGGATCTTCAAGTTCCACCCCCTCCTCCATAATCGAAACAACACCCTCATCATCCAGCATCTGCAATAAATGCAGATACTACCCTCACCTGCCCGGCTTATTTTGTTTGGCGTAATTCCGGATGGTACAATCACGGCACTTTGCTAACTGATCCCACCGCCACAAGCCAAAAACTATGAAACTCGACGATGTAAAAAAGTTACAACAGAAAAAATACCGTGAAGAGTTTGGTTACTTTTTAGTGGAAGGCGAACATCTCGTGCTTGAGCTACAAAAAGCGGCGCAGAAAATTCCATCGTTAAAAAATAGTGAGCTATTTGTTACCGGCAACTACGAACATTGGCAATCAGATTTTAAAACCCATCTTGTTACTGAAAAACAAATGTTGCAAATCTCCGATACCAAAACTCCGCAAGGAATTATTGCGGTGGTTCCATTTTTATCGACACCCATTACACCAACCGGAAATGAACGTGCAATTTATTTGCATGAGGTGCAAGACCCTGGAAATCTCGGGACTATTTTGCGTACGTTGGCTTGGTTTGGAAATTTTCGTTTATTGCTTAGCCCCAACTCGGTTGATCCTTACAATCCAAAAGTCGTTCGTTCAAGCATGGGCGCGATTTTTCATGTGCCGATGGAGCTAGATGTAACTCTTGATTCACTTAAACATCGTTTTGAAACCATTGCATGCCTGGATATGCAAGGCAAAAATCTAAGTGATACCAGCTTTAAAAAATTCGATTGCTATTTATTCGGCAACGAAGCACGCGGAGTTCCGCGCGACAAACTAACGGATGTAAATGCGCAAGCATTTACGATTCAGGGTTCAGGGGCGATCGAATCGCTTAACCTGGCGACTGCTGTAAATATGTGTGCCTACGAAATAGCACGATAATTCAACGAAGTCGATAATTGTTAGCCGTTATTTTTCTACCTATTAAATTTCAAGCTTTTACAGGATTGTATGTGAAATTTTATCAACACTTTTTAAAATATAACTCTTCCGGTCAAAACAATAGTCGAGTCTGTGCGTGCTATTTATTAACTCTTTTTATAGGTTTGATAAGTACCGATGTGCGTGCCGAAGATCACCCTGCAAAAGTTTCTCCATCGCCTCGCATTGCATTGGTTTTAGGTGGTGGCGGTGCGCGCGGTGCTGCGCACATTGGTGTTCTGGAAGTATTGGAGCGTGAGCGTATTCCACTCGCCTGCGTGGTTGGCACAAGCATGGGCGGACTGACCGCCGGCGCCTACGCAGCAGGACTCTCGCCTGCAAAAATGCGTGAACAATTGGATAAAGCGGACTGGACAGATTTGTTTTTAGACTCTGCAGATTACGCACAGCTAGGATTTCGAAAAAAACGTGTTACCCGCAGACTTTTATCGGGTACGGAACTAGGTGTAACAAAAAAGGGTTACCAAATTAAACCCGGTATGATTGCCGGTACAAAAATAAAATTATTTTTTAATTTGTTAGTAGGCGCAGATTATAGCGCGCGCAATATCGAAGAACTTGCCCTACCCTTAGCAATTGTTGCTACCGATATAGGTACAGGTGAAAAATTTGTTTTTAACAAAGGTAGTTTACCACTTGCCATGCGCGCCAGCATGTCTGTACCTGGCTTGATGACGCCGGTTGATTATGAAGGCCACAAACTGGTTGATGGCGGTTTGGTTGATAACTTACCTGTTGATGTGGCACGCGAATTATGCAACCCGGATATTATTATTGCAGTAAACGTTGGCACCACCTTAAAACCTGCAGAGCAAGTAAGTTCTTTATTAACAATAACAACGCAAATGATAGGAATTTTGGCGAAGCAAAACGTGGCGCATTCGGTCGCAACTTTACAGCCTAATGATATTTATTTAACGCCCGCTCTGGGAGATTTTTCAGCTGCAGATTTTAATGAATACTCAAAGGCTGCAGACATCGGCAAACTCGCCGCAGAATCCCAACTTGAAAAATTAAAAGTTTATTCGGTAGACGAGGCAACTTACGCGGCCTGGCGACGCGATAAAAATAATCCGCCAGCAGACCCCATTAGAATTGACCAAATTGTTATTAGTCCTTTAAAACGCCAATCGCCCGACTATATTGCAAAACACATCCAACAAAAAACGGATGAAATATTTAATCGTGAACAACTTGAACAAGATTTAATTCGTGTTTATGGTGACGGTTTTTACGAAAATGTTGACTACAGCATTGAACATAAAAACGCGGAAAATGTTTTACGCGTGGATGTACAGGAAACCACCTGGAGCTCGGATTATTTTACGTTTGGCTTTGATATTAATAACGAATACCTGCGCGATACAAATTTTGATTTGCGCGCGGCCTATCGCAGCACATGGTTAAATCATTATGGTGGCGAATTCTTCGGCACGGCAGATATTGGTAGTAATCCGGGTGTTGAAGCAGAATTTTATCAGCCGCTGAATGCACAACAAACCTATTTTATCCAACCGTCTTATTATCGTAAAAGCGAAGTCTTTGATATTTACAGTAATGACAAAAAAATTGCTGAATACGATTTAATTCGCAGCTATTCCGAAGTTGCGCTGGGTCTCAACATCGATATTTACGGTCAGGCGAAAATAAGCTGGCGTGAATACGACATTAAAAGCACATCGGACGTAAGCTCGGTAGATTTAGGAAATTTTCACTATAAGTTTGGCGGAGGTTTATTTGACTTACTTATCGACAAGCAGAATCGCCTGCATTTTCCATCGCGCGGCTGGTCGGGCCGATTGAGCTATTTTGATTCCAAGCGCGAGGCTTATGGAAAAATCAGTGGCGAATTTAATATTGCTATTCCCCTGGAAAATTTTGTACTCGCCAGTCGTACCTCTTATATAAGCTCAACTTACGGTGAATTGCCTTTTTCTGACGCAGCAAATCTTGGCGGGTTTTTAAATTTATCAGCCTATGCGAGTAATCAGATTGTTGCAGATACCGCACTCTATACACATTTACGTGGTGAGCGAATTATTGGCCGCATGCCATTGGGTTTTAGTGGTGATTTGCGTATGGGAATAGGTTTGGAAGGCGCAAGATTAAAAAATGCCTACACTTTCACTACCAATGATACATGGCTCAATTCTGCCGTGATTTATCTTGGGGGAGAAACACCTTTAGGGCCTGCTTATCTCGGCGTGGGCTTTTCAAATGATCAACGTTTTAATATTTATATGCAAATTGGCGCGCATTAATTGTTAAAAAAAATCGGCGCGCTTTGGGCGCGCCGATTCAAAAAATTACAACAGATTCTTTCCTTTCGTGATGAGGATATTCGCTTCAGTTCCAGCAGCAGTTTGTAAGCCCGCGCGTTGGCCTGGTTGACCACCCCCGACCCAAAGATTAACCGTTCCAGGTACTAGTGCACGCTGACCTTTTTCATCTACGGTACTTAAACGACGATCATCCAATTGGAAGGTAACTTTTTGAGTTTTACCTTTTGGAATGTGAACGCGCTGGAAACCTACCAGACTGCGAATCGGCGATCCTGCGATATCTTTACGTGAGGCGTACAACTGCACCACTTCATCTGCATCCATAATCCCAGCATTGGTTACGTCAACGGATACTGTTGCCACACCATTTGCATCCCATTGTTTCGGTGATTTGATATTCGCGTAGGAGAACTTGCTGTACGACAAACCGTGACCGAACGGATAAAGCACTTCTTCTTTGTGGTATTTGTACGTGCGGTTCGCCATGGAATAATCGTTAAAGGCAGGTAATTGCTCCAATGATTTGTAGAAGGTTACTGGCAAACGACCAGCTGGGCTGAAATCACCAGCAAGCGCAGCCGCAACAGCTTCACCGCCCTGCCCGCCGGGATACCATGCCTCCACCAAGGCAGTGGCTGCTTCATCTTCTTCATTAACTGCCAATGCACTGCCGTTCATCAACACCACAACAACGGGTTTACCTGTGGCGTAAAGTCTTTTCAGGAGTTCACGCTGCGCACGTGGCAAGGATAAGTCGGTGCGGTCACCGCCTACAAAGCCTGTCATAGGCACGGGCATTTCTTCGCCTTCAACTTGCGCAGTTATTCCACCTACAAACACAATCGTATCGGAATTTTTTGCAGTAGCTACAGCAGATTCAACTCCAGGATTAGACGGCACACTCCACACCAATTGTTCGTTACCTTGTTCGCCACGCTGGAAGGCTTCAATTTTTAAACGATAGGTTTGCCCAGCCGTCATTTCCACATTGCCGCTGGCGATAACAGGGCGCCAATCCACGTTCCACGCATCAATCACGAGCTTGTCGTTAATCCAGATACGGTAGCCGCCGTCGGCAAGGTAACGCATGGAGTAAGTGCCGGTTTCCGGTGCTTTTACAAAACCAGTCCAGCGCACAGCGCCGCTGGCCACTTCATTTTTCCAGCTTACAGTCGCGTTAGCATCAATGCGTTTAGTAAGCGGCTTATCTTTGTAACTTTTATCGGAATAGTATTCAGCATTTAAGCCGGACTTCTTACATTTTGCATCGGCACACAACACAGTACCAGGTACTGGCGATTGCACTGGATCAAGCAAACCTGTCCCTTGCGCGTATTGGATATTGGTTTCACCAAAACGTGCGCGCATACCTTTTAATACTGTCATCGGGTGCGATGGGCTGCCGTTGTAATTACCTACCAATGCACCTTCGCTATCCGCATTTGGACCGATCACCGCGATCTTGCTAACAGAAGATTTTAAGGGAAGGAAACCATCTTTGTTTTTCAACAACACCAGTGATTTTTCAGCAACGGAACGAGCCAACTGACGGTTTGCTTCAGTGTCGTTATCGTTCGGCGTAATTTTGGGGAAAACCATAGTGCGTGGGTCGAATTGGCCGAGGCGCATTCTTGCGGTAAACAAACGAACCAACGCGGTATCAATTTGCGCTTCGCTAACCAGACCTTTTTTAACCGCAGTATGGATATTGTCGGCTTCATTGGCATCGCCACAAATCAAATCCATTCCACTATCGAAGGCTGCTTTAATTCCTTCTTCAGGCGTTGCTGTAAAACCATGGCTGCCTTTGAAATAAATATCGAATACAGCTGCACAATCGGAAACCACGAAGCCTTTAAAGCCCCATTTTTCCCGCAGGTTTTCTTGTAACAATTTTTTATTTGCGCAGGCGGGAACACCATCAATCGCGTTGTAAGCACACATTACTGATTGTGCATCAGACTCGACAACTGTAGCGCGAAACGCTGGCAGATAGGTTTCTTCAAGATCTTTCACGCTGGGGTTAACATTGTCGCGATGACGACCCGCTTCGGGCCCGCTGTGAACCGCGTAGTGCTTAGGCGTGGCCACAACTTTTAAATAACGCGGATCGTCACCCTGCAAACCTTTTACAAAAGCAACGCCGAGACGCGACGTTAAGTATGGGTCTTCGCCGTAAGTTTCTTGTCCTCGACCCCAACGTGGATCGCGGAAAATATTAATGTTTGGAGACCAAACCGTTAGGCCAGCAAACCAATCCGAACCACCGAAACGATGCAGCTTGGAGTAATGTTTAGCGCGAAACTCGGTGCTAATCAAATCGCCAATTTTATGCATGAGGGGATCATCCCACGCCGCTGCCATACCAATCGCTTGAGGAAATACGGTGGCATCACCGAGTGCTGCAACGCCGTGTAAACCTTCATTCCACCAGTTGTATTCGCGCACGCCTAATCGGGGAATCGCAGGCGCATCGTTAATAAGTTGCGGGACTTTTTCTTCCAGCGTCATGCGTGAGACCAAGTCCTTCGCGCGTGCGTCAAAACTCAGCGAAAGGTCCTGGTAAGGAAGCGGTTGCGGTCTTGGTGGCTGTGCATAGGTAAATGCAGAAAAGGTCAGCGCGGAAAAAAATGTTGCCAAGAGTACGGTAGTTTTCCCGGTATTTTTTTTGAGTCGTAGCTTTTGGGTGTCATCTAATGTGGTGATGTTAAGTTTAACCATAAGGGATCCCATTTTTTGGTGAATAGTTGCGCAGCGATGAAAACAGTGCTGCGCACTTTGTGTTGTGAAATTGATGGCGTCCACCCATGTGTGAATTAAATGGGCGCTTTTAGTCTAGTGCGTTTTTTTAAATGGCTAAGGCTAAACCAAATGTAAGGTATAGATTTCACCTTTTTAAACAACGCCGTTTAGAGATGAAATACGTCGTTCAAAAAGCCAACCATGTCATCAACGGCAGGTTGAGACAGCTCTTGGAAGCAGCCCTTGTTATAGTCATTGCAACCGGAATCCAGAAAGCCATGGCTTTTTCCGGGATGGATCTTGATACGCGCAGATTGGCCCAGCTTTTTAAGTTGATCTACGTATTGTTGTGAGAACTCAGGCTTGGTAACCGGATCTTGATCACCAACATGTACAAATTGTGGCGGCAAGGTGTACTTCTTAGCGCTCACCAGGTACTGATCCGGTGAAATCGCCTGATAGTAATCAAGATTGTCGTTCACGTTGATTTTGTCACCGAAGAAACCGCGTGCTTTGGCGTGAGCCCATTTCCAGGTTGGGTTACCCTCGGCTTCGAAGCCATTTTTAGCCATATTGACCAGACTAAACGCGGTATAACTCAAAATAGTTGCCTGGACTTTTAATCCGTCTTTCTTCGCAACGTCTTCTGCGGTCATGCCTTTTGGAAGGTAAGTTGGTTTAAAACCCAATGGCTTTTTCTCAAAGCCATCACTATCCAGTTTGCGGCCCGCAAGCGTTACCATTGCCGCCAAATGACCGCCAGCACTGTCTCCGGTAACAGCAATTTTAGCGGGGTCGCCACTGTATTGGCTGATATTGTCTTTTACCCACAGCACTGAACCCATGGCATCTTCGACGAGTTCATTAATCGTGGTGGTGTTATCGAGGTCTGAGAGCAAACGATAGTTAACGTTTACTGTAATGATATCCGTGCGGCTTGCAATAGCATCGGCAAGGCTAGTCATAATAGATTTGTTATTAAGCAGGAAGCCGCCGCCATGGAAAATAATCAGTACAGGCTTGGCTTTGGTGTCTGTTTGTGGGACAGCTATATCTAATGTTAGGTCAAAACCTTTAGGACTTGCCCATTTGATAGCGGGGTAATGCTTGATATCGTGATTTGCAAAAGCAGATGAACATAAAGATGCCAGAACCAATAACATACATATTTTAAATCGACGCATTCTCACACTTCCTCATTTATGCCGGTATTGCTTATTTTATTATCGGCTCAACGTATGAACCTTCCTATTAAGTAAGGGTTCACTTACGAACCACTTTTGGAACTGCTCAAGCTATTGGCTTTCCAACAGATCGCCCAATCATTATTACTATATGATAAATATATTGCAACTTATAACCAGATCATGGAGTGAAGCGTATTAGCAGGCAAAACTTGCATTTTTTGGTCTATACGCGTGTTTCATATACTAGTTGTCTTTATTTTTTAGCACCCACTATATGTAGTAATAACTAACTTCCGCAAATATAAGAAAAAAATCTATCCTACGTTTATCTAACCGCCGAGCAAAAAGAATCGGCTAAACCCGTAATCCAAGCGGTTTATGGAGATTTCTCACTGGCTACTCACATCTTATCCACAGGCTTTCCCATGTTTTTCAAGCTTGCATTAATGGCTTAATCGCACTATCTTGTAGGTCATTCTTAGTTTGCCCCTATATATAGGGTTTTGTGCAAGGCATTGTTAGCAATCTCTCTCTATGTTTTTAGGGGTTTCACGTGCCGGTCATCAAATAAATTACTAATGTTTTTGAACCCAATTGAATGTTTCAGCTGTTGATCGGTCTGTGTAAGTACCAAAACCAGCCATGTTGAGCTGATTTTGGATTCAGTAGTTTGGGATGCTCCGTCACTATATGTTGTGTTTTATTAAAAATTATTAACGTTGAATAATTGAAACAAACTATTAGAAAAATACGGGAGCCCTCTCTCTGATGTTTACAAAATTAACAGTCCATTACTGATGAAACAAGACTCCTTATATGGAGTCACAACTACATCGACGCTACAACACACATCGAAAACTACTTTTATTTTGATTAAATAACGGGTCTTGATGCCTGCAGCTTTTACAAAATTCAGCATGCACTCTACGACTTATACATCAACCAGCACACGACCTCACGCGGGAGACGTCTATGCAGATCGATTCAGAAATTACCACCAGCACTGTCCAACACGACACTCATGGCCATCAATCTAACCTTACGGCCACAGCGCCGGGGCAGTTACGCATTATCAAACGCAACGGTACGGTTGTGCCTTTTGATGCAAGCAAAATTGCCATCGCCATGACTAAAGCGTTTCTTGCTGTTGAGGGTGGCACTGCTGCTGCATCGACTCGTGTTCACGAAACCGTAGATAACCTTACCAAGCAAATCACGGCGACCTTTAAACGCCGTATGCCTTCTGGCGGCACCATCCATATTGAAGAAATTCAGGATCAGGTTGAGCTAACATTGATGCGCTCTGGTGAGCAAAAAGTTGCCCGTGACTATGTGCTCTACCGCGAACGCCATTCATTGATGCGCGCAGAAAAACGAGCTGCCAGCCAAACTGCAGACGCCGACTACCCAAGCCTAAATGTGACCCTAACCAACGGCACCCGCGCGCCCTTGGATATCGCTCGCATGCGCACCATAGTGTCTGAAGCCTGCGCCAACCTGAAAGGAGTGGAAGAAAAAGCTATTCTCGATGAAGCCATGCGTAACCTTTACGACGGTGTTAACGAGTCCGACGTAAACACGTCTTTGGTAATCACCGCCCGTACCCTGGTAGAGAAAGAGCCAAATTACTCTTTCGTGACTGCCCGCTTACTGCTGGATAAACTCCGTGCGGAAGCCCTTGGTTTCCTTGGTATTGCCAAAGAAGCAACCCAATCAGATATGGAACTGTACTACGCTCGCGCCCTGCCCGCTTACCTGAAAAAAGGCGTGGAATTAGAGTTGCTGTCTCCAGAATTGTTGAAGTTTGATCACGAAAAATTAGGCAAAGCTTTATTGGCCGACCGCGATTTGCAATTTACTTACCTAGGTTTGCAAACTCTGTACGACCGCTACTTCATTCACAGCAATGACGTGCGCATCGAATTGCCGCAAATTTTCTTTATGCGCGTAGCCATGGGCTTGGCGATTGAAGAAGAACACCGCGAAGACCGCGCGATTGAGTTCTATCGCTTGCTGTCATCCTTCGACTACATGAGCTCAACCCCAACCTTATTCAATGCCGGTACTTTGCGCCCGCAGTTGTCATCTTGCTACTTAACGACCGTGCCCGACGACCTGCACGGCATTTACGGCGCAATTCAAGACAACGCCATGCTCAGCAAATTCGCGGGTGGCTTGGGTAATGACTGGACGCCAGTTCGCGCATTGGGCGCTTACATCAAAGGCACCAACGGCAAATCACAGGGTGTTGTGCCCTTCTTGAAAGTAGCGAACGACACTGCTGTTGCGGTAAACCAAGGCGGCAAGCGCAAAGGCGCTGTATGTGCGTACCTTGAAACCTGGCATATGGATGTTGAAGAATTCCTGGAGCTGCGCAAAAACACCGGTGATGACCGCCGCCGCACCCACGACATGAATACCGCCAACTGGGTACCCGACACTTTCATGAAGCGCGTATTCGATGATAAAGAGTGGACACTCTTTACCCCGAACGACGTTCCTGACCTGCACGATTTATACGGCCAAGCTTTTGAAGAACGCTATGCATTCTATGAAGCTGAAGCTGCTGCGGGCAAAATCAAAGTCTTCAAAACCGTTCGCGCGCTGGATTTGTGGCGCAAAATGCTCGGCATGTTGTTCGAAACCGGCCACCCATGGATCACCTTTAAAGACCCATGCAACATCCGCAGCCCGCAACAACACGTTGGCGTAGTTCACTCGTCTAACCTGTGTACTGAAATTACCTTGAACACCAAGGCAAACGATGAAATCGCGGTATGCAACCTCGGTTCAGTCAACCTTGCGCAACACATTGTGAATGGCAAACTCGACCAAGCGAAATTAGAGCGCACTGTACAAACCGCGATTCGCATGTTGGATAACGTAATCGACATCAACTACTACGCGGTTGCCACCTCTAAAACCTCAAACGTACGTCATCGCCCTATCGGCCTTGGCATTATGGGTTTTCAAGACGCACTCTATTTACAACGCATCGCCTACAGTTCCGATGAAGCCGTCGCCTTTGCCGACACGTCAATGGAAGCCGTTAGCTACTACGCGATTAAAGCCTCCAGCCAATTGGCAGCCGAACGCGGCAAGTACTCGACTTTTGAAGGTTCGCTGTGGAGCCAAGGTATTCTGCCGCTCGACTCCATTGAAAAACTCGTGCAAGAACGTGGCGAGAAATACATCAAGGTAGACCGCAGTTCAACGTTGGATTGGGACGCCTTGCGTACGCAAGTTAAAACCAATGGCATGCGTAACTCCAATGTCATGGCGATTGCTCCAACCGCAACCATTTCCAACATCACTGGCGTAACTCAATCTATTGAGCCGACTTATCAAAACCTGTATGTGAAATCCAACCTCTCTGGTGAGTTCACTGTAGTAAATCCACATTTGGTACACGACCTGAAGGCCCGTGGCCTGTGGGATTCAGTGATGGTAAACGACCTGAAATACTACGAAGGTTCGCTGCAGAAGATCGACCGTATTCCCGCAGATTTGCGCGCGATCTATGCCACAGCGTTTGAAGTGGAACCCAAGTGGATTATCGAAGCCGCCAGCCGCCGCCAAAAGTGGATCGACCAAGCGCAAAGTTTGAACCTCTACATCGCAGGCGCTAACGGTAAGAAGCTGGACATCACCTACCGCATGGCGTGGTACAGCGGTCTGAAAACCACCTATTACCTCCGTGCTTTGTCAGCTACCACCACTGAAAAATCCACTATTACCACTGGTGCATTGAACGCAGTATCAGCAACGAGCGCTGGGGGTGGAATTGCTGCCGCACCCAAGGTTGCAGCACCTCAGCCGGCCACTCCAGTAGTATCTGAAATTGAACAAGCTAGTTTTGATCAGGCAGCGCCAGTACCTTTGGCATGCTCAATCGATAACCCTGATTGTGAAGCTTGCCAATAATCAAATAAAACACTTGTCATGCCTGCGCGAGCAGGCATCCATCTCAAATGGACTTCCGACCAGGAGTGACGCATATGACCGAAAAAGAAATAACGAGGAACACCATGTTAAGTTGGGATGAATTTGACTCCGAAGAAGTCGTGAGAGAAGCAGCAAAAGAAACCGCCCGTAACGATGTGCTCAACGCAGCACCCGTAGCGCCTGTGCCTGTACAACAAATCGCACAATCAGAAGCACCGCAAGCGACCTTCGCGGCCAGCGCCAATGAAGCGGGAATCAGCCCGGAACTCGCCAAGGCCCGCGCTAACCTTGCGCAATTAGACCCAGCCCCAGGCATCGCCGAATTAGAAATGGGTGCTGCCCGTATTCAGGTTGATGAAAAGCGCATGATCAACTGCCGCGCCGACCTCAACCAACTCGTTCCTTTCAAATACGATTGGGCGTGGCAAAAATACCTCGACGGCTGCTCCAACCACTGGATGCCACAAGAAGTAAACATGACCGCCGACATCGCTTTGTGGAAAAACAAAGACGGCCTCACCGACGACGAACGCCGCTTGGTCATGCGCAGCCTCGGCTACTTCTCCACCGCCGACTCCCTGGTTGCCAACAACCTCGCGCTCGCGATTTACCGTTTAATCACTAACCCCGAATGCCGCCAGTACATCCTGCGCCAAGCTTTTGAAGAAGCGATCCACACCCACGCCTATCAATATTGCATTGAATCTTTGGGCATGGACGAAGGCGAAATCTTCAACATGTACCGTGAATTACCATCGGTTGCCAACAAAGCCGCCTGGAGCCTGAAACACACCCAAGCCCTGAGCGACCCAACCTTCAACACCGGTACACCAGAAACCGATCAAGAACTGCTGCGCAACCTCGTCGCCTTCTATGTAGTGACCGAAGGTATTTTCTTCTACTGCGGATTCAGCCAAATCCTCAGCATGGGCCGCCGCAACAAAATGACCGGCGTTGCAGAACAATTCCAATATATTTTGCGCGACGAATCCATGCATTTGAATTTTGGTATCGATGTAATCAACCAAATCAAATTGGAAAACCCGCACTTGTGGACTGCAGAGTTCCAACAAGAAGTTATCCAAATGATTTTGGAAGGCACCGAACTCGAAATCCAATACGCCCGCGACTCAATGCCCCGCGGTGTACTCGGCATGAACGCCGCCATGATGGAAGAATACCTCCACTTCATCGCCAACCGCCGCTGTTCACAGGTAGGCCTGAAAGAACAATACCCAGGCGCACAAAATCCATTCCCATGGATGAGCGAAATTATGGATTTAAGAAAAGAGAAAAACTTTTTTGAAACCAGAGTTATTGAATATCAAACTGGTGGGGCTTTGAGTTGGGATTAATTTTTCTCAATTAAAATCTTCAATATTTTTTATTATTTAAATACTTTTTGCTCTCAGCGAGACAGCTAAAGTCTCGCTGAGAAACCTCCAAATTTCTTCATTCGATAATTTCTTTCTCAAATACCTTAGACAGGGACAATAATGTTTACTGATAAATTTTTTAAATTTGCTAATGTTTTATTATTAACAACTTTTTTGAGCGCATGCGGTGGTGGCTCAGGGGGGGGTTCAAATAAAGGCCCTGCAGCTTCTACTTCCTCCACGTCTACATCTTCGACTTCAAGCACTCCTATCTCGAGTTCATCAAGTTCGGCACCAGTAGCAAACACTCTTGCTGAAATTGATCCAGTTAAGCAAACAAAACCTAGTATTAAATTTTTACAATACAGCGAAGCTATCGCCCTATTTGCTAATGAAACTCTTTATTTAATAAGAAGAATGGAGAATGGGGAAAATGATGTAAATCCTGATGTGCTTCATGAATGTAGCTACAAACAAGGTACTTACAAAATTACTACCGCAACACCTATTAACGGAGCACAAGATTTTAAGATCACATTTGATAACTGCTTTTACGCAACTTACGACGCAGTTTTAACAGGTGAGCTTTCTGTAGAAGTTAAAACTTGGATGCGGACTATTGGTGTTGATGGAAGTGTTGAAGTAAATATCAACCAATTAAGTTATGTGTATAGACAAGCGCCTTTAGCTACTATTTCAGGTAATTTTGTTACGGACTACGCCACTGGAGAAGACTTCGGTGATAAAAAGATCAATGCCATCTCAGATATCGTATTCAAAATTAATAACACTACAGACATTATCAAATCTTTAAATCTCACTTACCTAGCAAATTATGCAGAAGGCAATTACACAGTTAACTTAAATTTACATGCCTATGATAGTCAAATTAATAGCGAGTTTGATCTTCTAACTGAACAACCTTTAAAAGGCAATACGGGTCGCGCTCCATTAGAAGGAAATATTCAACAAACTGGTTATTCGAACAACATTAGATACATCCCTGTTCGTGATAAAGACAACCTAACCTATCAATTATCATTCGACCTAGGCAATCAAAATAATTATCAAACCTTACCAGCTATATACAACTGGAAAGACTTTTCTAATTTAGCATTCATGTGGGACTACACCAGTCAACGTACTTATATAAATGGTACAGATGTTGGACTAAGAGTAAATCCTAGCGATGCGACAATGGAATTCAGAGGTTTTTTCACATTTGGAATTCCAGGAGCTCTTGGATATTACAATGAGCTTCGTAAAGACAAACCACTCACAATCTACACTTATAATTCAGTGAATATTTCACAAGCAAAACAAATTTCAGTCCAGAACGGAGCCTATATCTTTAACCTTGTCGTGGCAGATTCACATAAACTTTTAGTAGTACCACCATCAGACTTACCAGCGGGTTGGTACCACCTAAACTTTTCTGTAACTGATGAGCTCGGGGGAGTAATTGAAAGCACGCATGATTTGCATTATTTAGAACAGTAAAGTTATGCGATTCATTCAGAGCTTTTATTAGGCAAAACTTGTTTGAAGTGCTGAGCTGGGGTTGATGTGATCGTCATCGGATTGGGAGTCATCATCCTCACGAAAGTGGGTATCCACAATTAAATAAGCTCTGCGAGCAGACAACAATGGAAAATAATTCCAGAGTGAATAAACCAAAACCGCTATTAAGTTAGCCCGTAGGTTGGGCAGCAATGCCCAACACATCAAATATCCAAACCACCGCGAAAATGATATTAAAAAAATCAAATTACTTTTTAATTTTCGATTTGAAAGAAAACATGAACATGTTGGGCATGACTGCCCAACCTACGAAAAGAAAGATTTTATGGAATATCGACGTATGCGAGTTTAAGGTGATTGTTATTTTTTTACGGTGACGTCGGCGAATTGAAAAAGCTCGTAGGTTGGGCAGCAATGCCCAACAAATCAAACATCAAAACACCACGAAAATGAATTAAAAAAGAAACTACTTTTTAATTTTTGATTTAACAGGAAACATGAACATGTTGGGCATGACTGCCCAACCTACGAAAAAGGAGATTTTATGGAATATCGACGTATGCGAGTTGCAGGTGGATGCTACTTTTTTACGGTGAACCTGGCGGATCGCAAGAGTGACTTGCTGGTCTCCAATATTGATGCATTGAGGGATGCAATCAAAACGGTGAAAACGAATCATCCATTTAACATTGACGCCATGGTTGTCTTACCAGATCACATACATGCCGTGTGGACTCTACCTACCGGCGATGACAACTACTCAACAAGATGGATGCTAATCAAACGTCATTTTTCTATGTCCATACCAAAAGTCGAACATATTAAAACAACTCGGCTGCTCAAACGTGAACGTGGAATCTGGCAGCGCCGCTTTTGGGAACATGTTATTCGAGACGATCAGGATTATTTAAACCATATTGCCTACATCCATAACAATCCGGTAAAACATGGGTACGTAAATAACCCCAAAGACTGGCCATACTCTAGCATTCACCAATTGGCTGAAAGATGATTCACACCCCTTGAGCAGACCTAAAAAACTAAAACTGGCGACAATCAAAAAACCTTATATTAATACGGATTTATTATGCATATTTTTATCAACGGAAAGCAAAAATACCAACCTACCTGACACACGCGACAAACTTAAAAAACTAATATGTTTGCGCGTACACAGCCTAACACAGGATGAAGCGCTTAACTTTAATTTATAAAATAACACTGACACTTAACACAGAGGGATATCATGTCGAAATTAATTGATGGCGAACTGTTGGACGATAAAGCTACACAAAAGATTTACAAAACACTCCAAAGGAAAAATGAACAAAGTAAGCGCGATTGTTGTTCACCAGACAGGAGCCGATACCGCAGAGCAAACATTTAACTCATACGCCAACTCACCAATCGGCGCTCACTTCCTAATAGATAAAGACGGCACTATCTATCAAACTGCATTAACCACTAAAATTGCACATCATGTTGGCAAACTGAAATCACGCTGCCTCCAAACTCCCGCATGTGCCAAAGAAGAAACATCCGCCGCGAATGCCATTTATTTGCAAAAAGGGATTTCTTACTCAGTGAGAGTACAGAATCTCCATAAGTTTGAGGCAGAAAAAAACTATCCTGACAGGTATCCAACCAACAACGACTCTGTGGGAATAGAAATCGCTGGAAAATTTATCGCGAAAACACAGTCTTACGAGACTGTTAACGCCAAACAAAATGCATCACTCAAATGGTTAGTAGCCGAATTGAGCCAACATCTATCTTTGCAAGCAGGCGACGTTTATCGGCATCCAGACGTATCTTATAAACAACCATCCGAAGCCTCTTCTGCAGCTTGGTAATTACTATGAAATCATTTCTTTTATTCTCGATATTTTTCACAGTCACCGCTTGTGCTCACACTCCCACATTTACCAACGCGAAAGCAGGAAGCCATGGCAGCGATCAAGCCAACAGCCTATGTGAAAAATTCAACCTCACCGAAAACGAAGCAGTAGAGTTTTTTAAGAAATCAAAAGAAGTCGATGGAATCACAATACACAATGAATATGATTATTTACCATGCTATGTCAAAGGAACTATTTCCCTCGTCCATAACAAAGCCACAAAAAGCTGCGAATTTACAATTCGAGCTGGAGGAACTGCGGAGTTATTGTGCCCAAACGAGGAAGCAAAATTTTACGCTTGTAAGAAATGTGACGACCTTCTTCGAGACAAGCCTTGATATATTCATTTGTGCTTCAACCCGAGGGCTTTAAGGAACTGGATCTAAAGCCCGGTAGCACCTACTCCGATAACAATTGCTTGCGCTGGAACGGCGACTCAAAACTAAATACCTGGAAATCACCTGAGTTAGTATGGTTTAAAGATGAATTTAATGAAGATTCCGATATTGACGGCGATTTCCTAAAATTCCATGGCGGCGCTCCCGCGCTCTCAACCAAAGCCCACACAATTTTACAACCGTTGCTAAAAGACTCCGCAGAATTTTTACTCGTAATAGTTGAGGGTGAAACACGTTACCTTTTGAATGTAACAAGTGTTTTGGACCTAATGGACAAATCCAAATCAACTTTCAAAATATACGGCGATGGTCAAATAGGCCCATGCGAATACGCATATCTTAACGAGCCAGATATCGAAAATACGATTTTTAAAGTACGCGGATATTTAACTCGCGTATTTATTAACGAAATTACAAAGAGTCAAATAGAAAACTCGGGATTGACCGGTGTCTTGATTCGAGAATATAAAAACCCGTAATAGATTATGATCGAATACAAATTCAAAGAAGAAAAAGAAATAGTTTTGCACTACGCAAAACTATTAAACGATCAAATCGCCCTTGAAATTCTCAACCGAAACGATGTGGCCTCTGCTGAGGATGTAAAGGATCTCGCAAAATTTTACTGGGACATGGTCGATCTAAATGTTAAAGAAAGCCAATCCGGCAACGAAGCATTCGGTGACATTGAAAAATGGTTGGAACGCATTTACACATCGTTCCACATTTACTTAAACAACATCGGCTACGGTGACGTATGGTTCAATGCAATTCCAGAATAGCAGCCAGCAATCCTCTCAAGAATCAGCTATACCAAGCGCGCGCAATCTTCTTCGCAATACTATAATAGAAATGCAGCAATACACTCCCAAGCTAGCGCTGGGGGAGTAATGAATTAACCCTTTAGAAATTATTGGAGATTTT
>Ga0247741_1000760_pt1 | contig 17667 bp, 13 predicted proteins | sample UWRJL213509R2_FD_180945 | JGI IMG/M metagenome (GOLD analysis project Ga0247741, IMG submission 180945) | Plant litter microbial communities from Arlington Agricultural Research Station in Wisconsin, United States - UWRJ-L213-509R-2 | ecosystem: Environmental > Terrestrial > Plant litter >... | reverse complement strand
AGTAGGAACTTTTCTCAGATGCGAAATTACACATTAAATCGAGGTTCTCCAAGAGGAATAAAGTGTAATAGGCTTCTCCATTCCGAGACCCCTGACGTGTCACTTCGATCACACTCTTCTCTGTTTGTTGTTCCGTATCATGTTCGAAAAAGGTATAGGAAATCTGAACTGTTTACCTGAAGCAAATATAGACACACTTCTTAGCGAATGATGCAAAAGAACCGCGGATACGCAGTAATACACTTGTTGGATGGGCCATCACGTTGCCGTGCGGCCGGAACGAGTCTCAAAAGCGTGCTTACCACTAATTACTATTCTCGAACATCATGATTATTATTATGAATAGATACTATTTCTGACTAACTTTGCCACCAAGCCCACAACCGTAAAATCTGATAGGTGTCGCGTCCGATTCTGTCCTGCTTTCGGCCAATAGAGGTCCACCATGCCCGAAGGCTGAATGGACTCTGCTCGTGCATGAGCCAGCTAGCCTCACACTTCGAACACGAGATCATCTCCTAGCGCTTTGTGAATGATCCTCATTTGGCAGCAAAGGCGGCCAGGGGAAGGTCATATTACGTGTCCTAGCTAACTGAGGTGTGTTGTACTGCAATGGCGCAAGGGGTTGGCGGGGGTATATATTGTGTCCAAGTAACATTGATGTCGATGTCGATTTCAATAGCACCAACAGAGACGACCACCGGAAGTTAACACGTCATGTCTGGGCAAAGTAGGAGTTGAGCATGAGGGTGATCCCAGCGGTTGGTAGATGTAGTCAATCGAATACTCAACATTTAAGATGGAGGAGGCACCAGCGGAGGCGTTCGCTGGAACATGATACATCGTGTCCGAGCATTCATGAGTAGGTGTTGGTTGACGGAAGCTTTGTCATCGGCAGAGGAGGCACCCAAGCACTCACACTCCCCAGAACGCGATAGAGAGTGTCTGAGCAGTATAACACTCGGAGGACGAGGATTTGCGTCCACGAAATCGACACCAATTTCATACGGCAGGTGGGTTGTATGAAAGGTCAGTCGGTGGAGGTCGATATATCATGTCGGCAGCTCACATGGTTTCCTAGTTCTACTAACTGATATAGTCGTTAGTGAAAGTCAATATAGATTTCCATGTACATACCTCTTATCTGAATCAAGCGGTGTCCCACTTGAGAACTATCCAGCATACCTCACTTCTCCAAGAACACAGGAAGGCTTTAGGCGGACATTGCGTTGGGGCAAAATACGAAGCTTAAGTGATGGGTTTGCAGAAGGCCATATACCACAGAAGTGGTGAGAGATTCACGCTGGTCGACGACGGTGCAGAGGTATTTGCTGGAAGTCGATCCATTGCGTCCGAGGAAAATCGACATTGGTTTTGGTTGCATTTGCTAGAAATGGGTGGTTTGAGCAAGAGGATGACTGGCAGACATCGATACATAGTCTAGCCGACAAATGTCGAGTACGGGTCCCTGGTGCTACTAGGAAACATAGTCGTTAGTGAAAGTCGATACAGATTTCCAAGAAACACGAACTTGGCATCTGAACGAACGTCAAGCACGTTCCCCAAGTTGTTCTTGGAAGAAGACACGACGTCTCGGCTGAAAATCCAGTCGTCGGGTCTTGGATGTTTGTGTATGGGCAGACGAGGCTCAGATAGTGAAGAGTGTTCCGATTCGGACAATGGTGAGACGATGACAAATTACACGTAATTCGCCATCACGGTCATTGCCGGCTACTGACACTCGATTTGCCGGCGGTGCGGGATATAAGTACGAGTACTATAGCCCTAAGATGGACTCGCAAAGATTGGGCAGATTCAATAGAGTATCATATTTCATACAACTACCCCATAGGTTAATCGCTACTATTTTTAAAGAACGGAAAACGTAGAATCTCGGCTAGATCACCTCTCTTCTCAGGTAACAGTTCGAGTAGAAGTTCAAGTACTTCGTAGGTCTCCTCATCTTGAATCGTGTCCTACCATGGGATTCAATATTTATACTCATCCCAAAATAGATAATACGCACATATAAGGATGAATCTGAAAGTAAATAATCCTTCACAACCCTTGACATCACCATAGGTATTATAGGCGACACATCAGTGTTGATCCCGTGAGGGAATATACCAGGAAACTGATCTCGAACTTGCTCCATAAGCACTCGAGGATAATTCCCCAATTTAGAGTCAAACATCAAAGTTTTCTCATGCTTGTACTTCGGTCCTTCATGAATCCTTGGGAAAAGAGGTGATTGAACGATCATCTCCGCCATGATGCACCCGATTGAGAAGTAATCGCTTCTCATTTCCGAGCGCCATCCTGTCATATTGAGATTGACGAAGACCAACGATCGATATTAATAACGTACGCACCGTAAACGACTTCAGGTGCTCGATATTGATCCGTTCCAAAAGACGAGCTACCAGATAATGCGGTACATCCGTAGTATGCGATTCTCAAGCGAGAACATCGCAACACACTCTACCAAATTAATATTGAATTAAATTCGGATAATTATAAGGATTAAATAACCTTTTACCTTGTTTGTAAAGGTCTGATAATCTTTATACACAAATTGCGTTATAAATTCGGGTTCGTAGAATTCAACATTTTCTGGCTTCAAGTCGGTATGTCTAAGGGATTCACGATGTAAGACTGTTTGGGAAAGAAAAAGTCAGTTTGTTGTCTGACATAAAATTATGTCCACATACAAAGAATCCCTTGGATGATCTGATCGCTCATTTCCCGGATATGCCTATCTGGCAATGGGACGCAATCCTTCATCTTTAATAATTCCTTCAGGTTCAGAGGTGACCTCAAGAACACGAGGTAAGAGTACACTGAATCTTTGTGACTCCGTAAGAGAATCGCGTGCCTGATAAGCGTTATAAACTCAACCGTCTATTTGTAATTTATATCGCCTACCTTCCGTCGTTGGTCCTTCGATGTCGAAACCACTTTATCTCCGCAAAAATGTTCTTATCCGTGCCATTGACACGATTAATTATCTTGACTACGTTCTCCGATTTTGTTTCGCGATCGTGGACAGTGACTAGTTGGAATGATTTACCCATTCGTTGGATCGAGGTTACGTCATCTGTCCGAAATCATTAACAAACAATTTAAATCAGGACGTTCACGACTTACACCGACCAGCAAGCACTTCCCCGATTGCATACCTTGGCGGCGCTACTAAAGTTCTGAACGGTCGAGACATTGATGATCATTATTACACAGAATGCCCGAATTTATATTGGTTTTGCCATACAATACAGAAAATGTCGTGTAACGCCGCTATACGTCAAACAAGCGAGCATTTTGTGTTGGTAAATATATGACGTGAGTCTCCCTTTCTTCTACGTCGCTTCTAAAATTCTCCACATCTGAGATTGCCAATTATCACTCGGTTTGTAACCGTTCATTAACGGACTGAGTCAAACATTTAAGCTCAACCAAAATCGCATATTCCCTATGTCTCTGCAATCTGTTGACGAACGGCCTCTATCGAATCCTACACTCAATCCAGGGATAATCATCGAAGAAAAATGTAGCTATTCATTTCTTTCAATGTTCTCAACCCATTTTACTCTCAAACAGATGAATTAATAGAATTAATTGGAGACGGAGCATCCTCTGAAGTCTGGCGCGCATTGTCGAGAGTGTCGATGAAACAACACGCCATTAAAGTGCTCTATCATCGGGGCAGAAGTATAAATGCCCGTAGATGTTGGGAGTTTTCTAAAAAGCTCAAGAAGTTATCCTCGACCCATACAGAGTAAGCTATATCTTGCATAACCGTGAAAAGCGTTCTAATAAACATGCCGTAGTCTCTTTGGGTTGGTACAGGATCGCACTCACTATCTTCATCGTCAATGCTTGATTTTCGATCTCTACGGAATGACTATCCGTGACTTGATTAATCGAGACGACCTGGCCCCTCTACCTGCATATCACATTAAAATTGTCAGTGCTCAGATATTTAGAGCTGCAAAATGTACGTAGAATGTACAAACTTTGTTGCATCTCTGACTACTATATTTTCTAGTCTTGCATGGTTTAGACATCGTCCATACCGACATCAAACCTGATAACATAGTCCTCGTTGAAGATTCGACTGTTGTCGTCCGTGAAATGATGCCAAACGGTTGCTTCGTCGATAAAGTAAGCAATGCATCATAATATCGGATGCAATTGTATCGCTCACAAATATTGCAGCGATTGTTAATAAACCCTCAGATCAAAATAATCGATATAGACGATCATAGATCTGGTCTTAAAAAGCATCGATATGTTATCTGTACTTCACAATACAGAGGACCCGAAGTCTATGGAGGTATGGCTCGCTCTTTACTTTTGTATCTCGATCATTGAGCTTGACATCAATACGAGGTTTACCTTGGTCCTATTCGGCAGACATATTTGCTATTGGTTGCACGGTATACGAGATTATAACGCGCCGGTTTCTCTTACCTAATTTTCATGACCCGTGGACAATGTTAAAGGTCATGGAAAAGATATTAGGTCCATTCCAAACCAGATTCGCCGAAGAATTGGAGTCAGTCAATCCCAGGCTATTCCAAAACGGCCGCCTTGTCGAGATTGCATCATCAGAAGACGAATTGTCCAGGGAAATCAGAAAATACCATCACCTATCCGTATGCCATTACTTTATAAATATAAAGGGTTCTTCAAATAATGACGACTTGAAATAGCGCTACATTTCCCAGCCTGATTTATCAGATCTCGTCCAGCGTTGTCTCCAGCTTGACCCCAAAGGACGAATAACGGCCGCCGAAAGTTTGCGTCATCGATATTTCGGTTATTTAGCAGAAACGTAACTTCTCACATCGATGTATAATTATCTGCCCATACATCTTTTTTTGTAAATTTGTATTCCAAAAGGAGAAATCATGAGAGTGAATGCTCCATTCCACCGTTAGAACCGTGACGGTTCTAGAATCAACAACCTATGATACACTAAAATTTGCACCACAATCACCAGACTCCACTCAACGTTAAATGGAATAAATAAAAATTGCTCGTACTATATAATAGAGCTAAAGGTCATAGAGAAGAACCATCGCAACCTCATTAACCGATTCCACACCATGGTGTATGTACTTATACTGGCTGTACTTTCTCTAATAACCTCTACATCTCAGATCCCTTCAACTGGTACCCCTCAAACAACTCACTACAACCGAGAAGAGTCTGCAAGAGGCACAAGACGATTATCTGGCCAAAGTTCTTACAGCAAATGCTCCTGCTGACCTTAGCATCGCCTTTCACGCACCCCTCTACAACCCAATCCACGTTCTAGATTCCAATTACTCGATCAGCAGCTATGGTTCGACTGACACGCGATATGAGATTTGTAAAGTATGTTGTTATACATTTACAAGTAAAATTATTTGTACTTACGATAACAGAACGTCTATGATCCAGATATCGGGCATAACGTCAAACCGCATAGCCGATTAAACGAACCTTACCATACTCCGTATTATGCCGGTGCGGCATCTAGCAGTATAACACCTCAAGGGAATGGACATACCCCTGCTAAGGAGCTCACAATGAAGACGATTGACGAAGAAATCGACTTGTTTAATAGGTTCTTACTCAGCGCAGACAACCCGGTATGTTTTAATTTAACATTTTTTACGAGTATATTCAAATTACTCTTCAGCTGTCGGAATATTTTGTCCTTGCTGCATCTGGTATTAACCAGGAGTCTGATGGATTATCACATGCATAAATTTTCAATTTTCTTTGGTACCACCATCGTAAAAGGATGAAATAGAGAACTGTATGTCATAGGATGAATGTGACGCACTTTATGTCAAACATACAACATCATAAACTTGTACGAAGTGTAGTCGATGGCATGCGACGCGACAATGTCGTGTGAGAAAAAATTATAGTTCAGCAAAACCGGGAAGAAATTCCTCAAACACGTCAAATTCTATTACCCATAATGACCTGCCATATGACACACTCCATCTAATGTACACAAGACTTGCACTTCCATTCAATTTGGCGTTTTATTCCACAAAATTTTTAACATATTACATAAACGGTCTCTCGAATTGGTATATAACTTGAGATTGAGCATGGTCAAATACTCATATACAGGAATGAGAAAGAAAACAATTCTCAGGAAGAACGGAAAGTACATGGATAGTATGACACCGACAACACATGAACCTAGATCAGCAGACACAAGCGGAGATGTCTGCGTACGATGTGAGGCCTAGTTAAGCTTGTGATTCATGACATTCGACGGAGATAGTGGCTAATGGGCGATAGTAAGGACATAGATATTTCCATTTACAGAAATCGTTCTGATAACCCGAGGTTATAGCGGTACGCCAGCCACGACATCAAGTCCCAAAACCTCGTCTACGTCTTCAAACAAGGATTAGTCGTCGGATAGGGTTATCGATACGATTTGGATCAGGTCCACAAGGATATGAGGGTTGATGCGAGTTGAGTGGTACTATAGATGAATCCCACCAGCAGCCCGTTTATCGAGATATAAATAGACGTTCTATTCTATTCTATATTTTACCATAGTTGAATAGATTTGTGAGACTCTCGAAACCAATTCGACCAAACAAGGAGCTTTTATATGCCGCGTGCCGTTACCGCTCCTCAGGCCTCAATTTCGAATCACGAAGCTCGTGCAGATATCGCAGAATGCAAACCTCACATGGCCATGCTGATGGGTGTGAACGTGCATACAACATTATGACATAATCTAGGAGCGTCGGAAGTAATTTTCCCATTGCTTGCCGACCTCGAAGTGACTAGCCGAAGGCATAAGTATGAGAAAGAACATCAGAAATGATAGAAACTCACATAATACTGAATCTACCTATCTACGGCAGCATGGAAAATTTTAAACTTTGTCCAAGGTGGGTAAAGAGGGTAAGAGAAGAAGAGAGCAACGATCAACATTGGTCCCAGGCTCCTAAAAGCAGCCACTCGTCTCGCGAGCTCCTTATTTACGAGGGCAGGAGGAGATACGATTTTGTGATGGTTATATAATATGATGGACAGGTGAAAAAATAAACAAGCCTAAGGTATCGAGCTCGCGAGAGAGCGGCTGCCGGAAAAGTTGGTCGGTGATCTCGGTGACCACTGATTAACCCCAGTGAAAACCGACTCTGACTAGGTCTGGTCAAAGCTGATGGTTTCTGCAAATTTCGGCGAGGATCTGAATTGCCAATAAATGCCGACCAAACCCGAGTTTGTCCCTCCACCAGATTTTTTTCTGGTGGAATCTGCACGAAACGGACGTGAATCTGACCATAATATCCGAATGTAATTCAGCATCTGACCATTTTGGTTACTTTCTGGTGATTTCGGATGGCATCTGGTGGCTCGAAACAGGTTGCATTCGATTCTAAAAATATACATTTCTGCTAATATCTGACCGCCTCACTGCACCGAATACTTCGTATAAGTCCCTCTGCCCACCTCGCTGCACCAAATACCTCATATAAGTCCCCCTGCCCACCCTGCGGCCGACCCAGAAGTGTAGTATACACCGCTCGCGTAGCGAAATAGAACAGGATATCTGTTCGAGCTATTAGTGATAGTATAAAGGCGATAAGTCAAAGGTGAGAAACTTACTGAACGATCATACCTCACTTCGCCGAACCGCACTTGAGGAAGGCAATAACGGAGTCCAACGAGGTAGGATGTGGCACTGACCTGCTGGAAAATACATCTCGGGTTCATAAGCTGGCTATATGAGCATGTAAGTTCTGTGAACGCTCCGAACTATGCTAATCCAAGACACACCTCCGTCTCACAGATCATGTCCACCTGTTTGCACTCCATCCAAGAGAAAGTTGGTGTAAAACCACCCACCTATGAGTTGTAGTAATCTTCGAGAGTAATGATGGACTTCGAAGCACAGTGTACAGCAGGGAGAGAGGAAGGAAGGGAAAGCGCCATGGTGGTTGCGGAGGAGGATGTTTCCAAGTCTCGATGGACATCTAATCACATTACAACTCCGCTGCTCAGTTCGGAGTGCGCCTTCTGAGGGGAATTGAGAGCGCAGGCAATTCTTTCACAAATTTGTAAAGTCCATTCGAAACTTCGGCGCGTTGACTACTTTGAACGGATGACGTCGTCGAATCCTTGTTGCCAGAATATTTTCAGAGAATTGCAGAGAAATGTGGATGGCAACAGATTTTGTCCTCGGCATCCAAAATATGCAGTTGCGCGCCAGATAACGTCAGAGTCGGTTTTCACTGGGCCTAAACTTGGGTTCTGGAATCAAGACCTCTTTGGGATGCGTGACAAGAGCGTGATACGGGCCGACATACAGCTGCCTGCGCAAGCTAGCCGGAGTCGCAAACATCGCGGGCACACATTGTATGATTTTTTGCAGCATACGGGTATCTAATGAATAGAATGACCCGTCGAGAGCGGTAAAACTACGGGCTTGAGTCAGTAAGTACGCTGTTACAGTGAATAGTCCAATTCCACATCATGTAAGTAGTATTTCCTAGTCATGTAGTAGAACTGTGCAACGACGACGCATCGCTGCAAACAAATTGCTTAAAAGATTCTGTAATCCGTGATATTGAGTCTGAATACACCCAATGGCCAACTTAAACCCTCAACGAAATCAAAATCATCTTGTACGCCTTTGAGGATGCGGGAATCATACCTTATCAGTATCTTCACGGACTTCTCGCGACAAACATCTTTGAAGACCATCCCGTCACTGAGTCCATCGCTGAGCGCTGAAGACTTAAACCTAGTCCTTGACACTCTCGCATCTGCCAGTGCTACCTCTGCTAAGGCCACCAAATGGGTTTTTCGAAACGCCGAGAAAGGGTACCAAGTTACAGTTGACAACAAAGGAAAGCGGTTTCTGTTTCCATCCTAGCAAAATTACGGAGGCTCAGCTAATAGAGACCAAGATCGAGACTCTTTCGAGACAGATGAATCAGCACGCACCCGATCTTTGGAGACTGTTATCCAATCTACTTCCTTCAGATCCTGCCACCGATCAGAGGCGGATATAACTTGCGTTCAAGAAAGCATGCGCAAAGACCGACAGCGCGAATCTATCAAGGCGTTCAGAAATCAGGAAAACCCATACATGACAAACCGATTGTTGATGCAAATGGGTGTACCAAAGCACGGAAACGTGTCGAGAGGGCCAGCCACTGTATTCGAGTCTTGGTGTGGCCAAGGTGTAGAAATTTATAAATATGAGCCGGCCACTGCATCCTCGTAGGACGAGTGTTCAAGGACCTGGGGTAGGCCAGAACGTAGATACTCGTTGAGATGGCGCAGTCTATAAAGCGAAGCTCTATCAAGGCGTTCAGAAATCAGTAAAAGCCGTATGGGACGAACCGATTGCTTCTGCAAACTTACCGACTGTCTCTCTCTTTCACTTGAAGCCCGATGATGTTGATCCCTTTGCGTTTTCATGCGCGTTGTGCAATCTGTCGTTTTGAAGGCGGTAGAGGTTGGCTTCTCAAAATCAATTGAAACGTGGATGTTGACTGCTTGTCGCCAGGTTAATTTATTTCGCTTAAAGGTTGGCTAGAAGCTTACGTTGGAAAGTGGTGCAATTTGTCGAAGTGGTGCAAGAGATAGTCTCGAAGGACCCGGTTTTGGTGTTGGAGGCAATACTACCGCATCTCTGGGTGGTTTCGGCGAATTGGTTGACTGCTTGTGAATGCGCGGGACATTCGGCTGGGGCGTGGGCGCATTGGAAAGTGGTCGTTTAGAGCTTTTGAACGCCATAGATAACACGCTAAACGCAGTGGAGAATGTGTCGCAACCAGTGGAAAGGTCGAAGGGGGAGGAGGAGAACATGCAGCATCCTCTAAGACAACGAGCGCACTTGGGGGCGCAAGAGGGGTTTCAAACGAAGCAGATTGTCGAGGAGATCTAAACGAGAGCCTGAACGTCGAAATCTGTGGGGTTTTGATGATGGAGTCCGGGAATAGCAGCCCAGGTATCCAATTCCGGCCGATGGCTTGACTGCTCGTGAACGCGGAGGTCGTTCAGCTTGGGCGCGGGCACGTTGGAAAGGCGTCGTTGAGAGCTTTTGAACGCCATATAAAACGCGCCAAACGGAGCGGAGGGCGCGTTGCGACAAAGGGAAAGGTCAATATGGGAGAGGAGGATGATACAGTGAACTGCGAGACGACGAGCGCACTTGGAGGCATGAGAGAGGCGTTAAACAAAGCAAACCGTCCAGAAGAGCTCATAGATGAGTTTTGTGGCCACAGAGGTCAAGTATATCCGGAAGCCGAGGGGTAAAAAGCTGGATGAAGGCGTAAGGTCAGAATTTGGCACGTAGTGGGACAATGAGCGCACCTGCCGAATCGTCGCTGGGTTCATTCGAAGCCTCTCGCCCGTCCGGAAACAATACAGAAATCCGCTAAGCGATAGCTATGTCCATTCCAACGTTATGGAGCCAACAAGTTGTCATCCTGCACCAGGAAAGGACATGTGATGTGGTACTCCCACAAATCCTGAAGCACCGGCCAGTCAGACGATTTAAACTATGAAAGATCCCAAAAAAAGCCCAAAACTAGGGCTAACTTACATGATAATATGAACAATTCCGGGGGTTGGAGACGAAGGCATCGACCTTGGTGAGGTGGGCGACCAGTGAAAACTGGACTGAGCTGAGTTTCAAATTGTGCCTCCAAAGAAGGAAGGTTTTTCGCTCAATTTTGATGTGACATCAAATTTCCGCCCGCAACCCCGGTGAAAAGAACGACTCCCCTAAAGGGGGACTCGTAACAAATCTTGCCTTCTCCACAGTCCTAGAAATAGCGGGGTGTTCCATCGTTTGCGTTGCGGATATGGGGTGTATGTGAATACCTGTAACAGAAGTTCGGATGCACAAATAGATGCATAATAACAGCGACGTACATTTACGAAGGTTTAGGTGTTGTCCAATAGAGATGCACTCCCAATTTGGGTGGCAGAAGCTGACTGGAGGCACTCATATTGAGGCTCAATACATGCTTGAGCAAGATTTGAGAGAAGGGTGGTAAGACACAGCTTGATATGGTTTGAGAGCTCCAGAGAACGGAAATATATGATTTTTATTTATTTATCTAAATCAATCAAAGAGTGCAAGAGGAAGAGGGTGGAAAAGCGATGGTTGTTGAGGATTGAGATAAAATAAAAATTCCCTAGTTATGTGCGAAACAGCTAAACAATGATGTTAAGAAACCTTGGGAAGTGGCGGGAGTGTCATTCAACTGGACATCATGTGCCTTGGAAAACTCCTTGAAAAAAAGCGGCTCAGGTAGGCGCTCTCGTAAAGCCTTCCTACGCTCATACCCTGCCCAGTATCGTTCCAGTTCTGGGGGGAAAGGCACACCACAGTCGCTGTTTTCAATTGCTAGGAAAAATGATGGCCAGGCCCTATGGTAAGGTTTGATAACTTGCTGGAGGCGAGTGTATGCAACAACCTCGATTAGTGAATGACGAGTGTACTTGCGGCGTTTCCAGGTAACAATGTAGTGAATCGGTTCTTTGTTGTCGCTGTAGGCAAAGCTGATGCGAGTTCCCTGTTTGAATCGGCGGCCCAGTTGGTTACGCTTCAAGTACATGGTCCAGCGTACTCCTTCGTATGCGCATTGAGGGTGGATTACCACATCTTTGGCAAAGATATGAATAGGTTCGGACCGCCACATCCTCTGAAAGTCTTCTCCTTCAAATTTGGGTTTGACGGGCGCTTGATAGCTTACGTGGGTTGCTGGGGTAAGGATGGGGCATGGCTTCATGGGCCATCGGTTGGTGGCTGCTTCGGATAAATCGATTTCATAGTCGATAATGTCGTTAGATGTTTGAAAAACTTGTAGTTAATTTTTGTTAGGCATTTGATATGTGCGTGGTGAGATAAAACACATACGAAAGGCCTTATCTAGAGGGACTCCGAGGTCACGCTCTCGTTTAACTTCCACCTCCTCCGGGGTGTTGTCCTCTATCTGTTTTGACAGTTCCGTTGGAGCAAACATGGTGGATAGGATGGCTTTTAAAGCCACATTGGTGGCCAGTGCGGTGTCAGAGATATCGTGCTCGTCCAAGTTGAGGGTGGAAGTTTGCGAAAAAATGGTGGTTGAACGGGAAATGACCAGAGGTGCTTGTAGGGGCGTGGACAGGGGAGTCGGTGGAGTCGACAGTTTCAAAGATGATGTGAGTAGGGCAGCCCCACTGAGCGTATCTTGTAATGCAAGCGTAGCAGCCAAAGAGGCAGCAGCCGTGGTAGCCGAGGCGGCTGGACCAGAGATATCAACTTGAATTACCTGTCCAGACAGACAGGCTGACGCTGGGACTGGTGGGAGCGGCGAGATAGGCAGTTGAGCAGGTGGTTGCATAGCGAGCGTACGTGCGATAGCGAGTGAGAGATAGAAAAAGTGGGGGTTCATCCAAGGAGTGGTCCCGACTTAAGCATTAGTGCGTGAGATGTATTGAGCCCCTGGCAGTATTACTTTCCAGGGTTCGATCACCGGAATTCAATTGGTCCGGTACCGGGTCCTATTAAACAATTCATCGGTGTTCACTGCCACTTGGAGTTCTAGGCATTTGTCCCTGACTCACTTGATCCTGAGCTATTGCTGCCGTTCTCGCTGTCACTGTCAATCTCGGATCGAGGTTTATTTCTCATAAACTCATGCAAGCGCTTAATGTAAGGAAGTAGCCTGAAGGCGCCTATTTTCTGACGTAGCACTGCACTATTAAATTCTGCAACTGTGTAAGCTTTTCCTAGTGATTGGCGCACAATTCTGTATAGGCCGAGATAGCGCAGCTGATGTTTACAATCATGTGACATTTCAATTGCGGTGTTCCTTACTAACACTAATTCTCCAGGTTCATAGGTGTCTCAGCTTAGTTGGCGCTGGAACCGCTGTTCAAACTGAATTTTGGATGTGAATCGTGCCTTTTGTAATAAATTTGATGTGTGCATCACATCTTCTGGGAGCTTAGACAATTGGCGCATTTGAGCAGCAAGTAAGTCGCTTGTGGACATGCCAGGCTCAAAGTCCTCTACTAGGAAGGTGGCTTCAGCTAAATCCAATGGAAGTAGGGGCTCTGTTCTATGGAGTAATTGATAGGGTGAGTATCCTGTCACACGGTTGACAGTAACGCAGTCTGCAAAGATGGCTTCTTGAATTTTATCAGGCCACTTCCGTATGTCTCCTTGACAGGATTTAATAATTGCTTCTTGCATTATGAAATGTCCACACTCTACAACACTGTTTGCATGGTGATTATAGGGTGTTATCTTAATCTGAGGGATATCTAGTCGCTCTAGCAATAGGTGAAATGCTTTCTTGACCTCAGGTCCATTATCTGTTACTACATGCTGAGGGGCTCCCTATCGGCAATAGATTTGTTCCCAGAAGAACTTGGCCAACCCCTTGGAGGTAGCACTTCGCAGCGCCTTAGCTTCGCATGTTCTAGATAAGTCATCCTTAGCTGCTACAATATATTTGAACTTACTCACTTCTGGCATGTGCATGATATCAATATAAATTTTAGCAAATAAGGTGGACGGCTTGGAGATGGTGAGCAGTACTTCCACTCACTTCAAACTGCAGATTTGACATTCATGGCATGAGCGCACATGGTGATGGATATCTGCACGCATGTGGGGCCAGAAAAATCAGTCGCATAGAAGCTTAAAGACTGTGGTGATTCCATGATGTCCAAGGTCTTCATGTGCTTGGGTCAGAATAGATGACTTCTTGTCTGGTTCAAAGACCACAAGTATTGGAGGTTGATTTCCATTTCTCTTGTATAGTTTCTTGTTCTTGAGGAAAAGTTCATCAGCCTTAGCTAAGAAGCGTCTTTTCTTCTGAGGTGTCTCAAATACTGGTGTTTCAAGAGTTGATAGAAAGTGTTTTATCTGATGTAACATCTGATCTTGTGCTATTCTGGTGGCTAGGCATAAGGGTAAGTTAATCTGTGGATTGTATAGAGTTGAATTGGGTAATGTGAATGGAGTTCTTTCTAATTTGAAAGCGATTGTTGAGAGCGATACTGCATCTAGCCAAGAATCATTATCTGATAAGGCCTCTTCATCTGTTGCAAGAGGACGAGGTCATAATGCATCTGGTCCTTGGTGTCAGTTGGCTGGAACATATGTCAAGGTAAAGTCAAACATTAGAATGCCCTATATCCATCGGTTTATGGCAGTTTTTGGTTGTAAGTCAGGGTCATTTAACATTCCTTTTATGTACTTGGCATCAACCTCTACATGAAGATTCTTTACTCCTATTATATAGAGTCGCCAGTGTTGTAAGGCACAATAGAGTCCAAATAATTCCAGCTTAGGCTGGGAATAACAAGATTCTTGTTCACTCATTGGTACAGAGCCATACTGAGCAGGTCGCTTCTTACCTTGATCATCTAATTATGATAGAATCATTCCAGCTGCATCTTGACTTGAGTCAACAGATAGTATGTCAGGTTGATCAGAATTATAGTTAATCAGTATGGTGAAGTCTTAGATGATCACAGAGTGCGTAGAGAGCATAGAGCTACTGAGCTCTTAGTAACGTAGGTACCTCAATGTTGAGGGCTTCACTTCAAGTGATCTTCACTCTGGGGCGTTACTCTTCTGTATTCGCTCTCTCTCATCTCTGAAAACGAGAGCCCTTTTATACTCTACTGGTGGCACAGCCACCCTATCTAAATATAAGTATGATTTGTAATTGATTACTAAGAATGTTCTATCTATAGTGCATTGCTGTGCAGTGCTTGACTTGATTGGTTAGCTAGCATGAGGCTATGCTTAACACTCTAAACATTTTCGGAGCCTGACATCTGCGGAAAACTGATATTCGACCGTTCCTGGTCGACGTCTCTCCTATAAGTGCACTTAGAACTTTGTAGACCAATGCAAGAATTTATTTTTGAAGTAAAAATTATACACAAAGGAGTGATGCGAACTAATTACCCTACCCCACAACTGAGCAGCATATTTAATTTCTTTTGTAATAAGCATAAAAAAAAGAAGGGGAATTTCGGTAGTTGACGATAAAAGAAATTAAATGCTAGATGGGGATGGTGATGGACGATGTCTTCTCAATAATGGATGGAGCACCATTGATGAGTTGGGGAAAGCAGGGAAATACCTGGTAGGTGATCTTCCGGTACCAGATCGTGTTCCATACAGCGTCCTTCCATGCTTCATCTGCCAACTCTAGCTCCATCTCTCGCTGCTCATGATTGAGCTGACGCCCATACTGTCTAAGCTCTGGGGAAGAGGGGGCCTTGTTCTGAATGTGTGGAACCAGCATTACTAAGGACGGCCATGCTACCGCATACGGCTCGATTACTCGCCGATCAGCAGTGTAAGCAACAACCTCGATGAGAGTGTGGGTACGAGTCCTGCCGCGCTTCCAGGTTACAACATACTTTACTTCAGTATCGTCTTCAATAAAGTTGATTACAGATCCTTGGTGGAAGTTCTGGAGGACTCGGCCGGGTTTGAGAATAACCAACCATCGTGCACCTTCATAGCGACGCTCTGGCTGAATGTAGATATCTGAGCGTAGGATTTCGATGGGTGTGGATTGCCAGACTTTGTCCCAGTCTGGGAAGTCTGGTTTTAATGGTGCCCGATGGGCAATGGTATAACAGGGTTCCAAGACCATACATGTCTCTGCTGGCCAGCGATCGATGAAGGGCTGAGAGGTGTCGATGGCGTTGTCGCTATGGTCCAATGGTGAGGCCGTGTTCTCAAAGATAGAAGCTCCATGGTCCTTAGAGGTTTCGTGAATAAGGTCCCGTAGTTGTCCTACAGTGGCGGCATTGTACTTGTGGTATCCACTGCACTTATTGCACTTGTCGTCCTCCTCGCCGGTTGGTGAGGGTTTCAATTCGATCTCGGCCACCAGTGTACAGTCGGAGTAGGTGGTGTTCTTGGTTTTAGTTGAAGATGCTTGTGAAGAGATGGATGCAGTGCGAAGAATGGCCTTGGGTGGTGGTGTAGGTAGAGAGGTGGTAAGTAGCGCGGTGACCGTGGCGTGGTCAAGAAGGGGTGCGGCAAGAGTCGATGGTTTCCGGTCCATCATCGTCCAGATTTGCGGGATGCCTGCCTGGGGCGAGGTGCTGGCAGAGGTGGGCATTACCCCAAGCATTGTTTCCGGTGTCGAAGGAGGTGCGAGCAATGGGGGGATCGGCGATGGAGGCAGCGCAAGGGCAGCCTGTGGGTCTAAGATAGAGGTGGTGGTTGGGTATTTCAGCATTCGTCAACACTCCATAGAGTAGTGTACATACCTGTCGCCATCTCCGTACGGTTACGCATTCCTTCTGCCAGTAAGGCAGGTATGCGAACTGTGGGATATGTGGGCAGCGGGACGGCAATGGTTGCCAGATTAGCAACTGGAGGTACTGGCGGCAGGTAGCTTGGTGGTGGAAGGAGAGGCGGTAATTTGGCGAGAGTTCGAGCAGGAGAGTGAGCGAGTGGCATGTTGGTTGTTGGCAGAAAGGTGGCGCGATTCGGGGGAGAAAATTGAGAGGGGTTGAAGTTCGGGACTTCAGGCAGCGGCGACTAGACTTTGGCGCATCTTTTCCTGGGCTTCGATCAGCATTAATTCAATTGGTTCCAGCCCCAATCTTGATTTGGTCAGCGCAGCTTTCACCGCCACTGAATCCATGGGAGAATCGGTACCTTTCTTAGTCCATCCCTGAGCTGTCACTGTCATTATCATTCCCACTGTCACTTCCTATTTCTGTTCCTTCGGCATTATTCTTCATGAACTGGTGTGAGTGCTTAATGTAAGGTAGGAGTCGAAAGGCGCCTATTTTCTGTTGTAGATTAGTCCCATCAACTTTCTGTACCTTGTAGGCTTTTCCGTGTGTCTGTTCGGTCATTATGTATGGGCCGAGGTAGTGAGGCTGATGTTTATACAATCGTGTGAAATTTCAATTGCCGTGTTCCTGACTAAGACTTGCTCTCCAGGTTTGTACGTATCTCAGCTCATTCGGTGCTAAATTGCTGCTCAAATTGTAATTTAGATGCAAATCGGGCTTTCTGCAGCACTTGTGCTGCGCATGCAACATCTTCGGGGTGTTTGGATAGCTGACAAATGTGTAATGCTAGCAATTCACTGGTTGAGATTCCAGGCTCAAACCTTTCCACAAGAAATGTGGCCTTGGCTAAGTCGAGCGGGAGCAATGGATCGGTTCTATGGAGAAGTTGATAGGGGGAATAGCCAGTTACACGGCTGACTGTTACACGATCGGCAAATACTGCTTCCTGGACTTTTCCGGCCACTTTCTCAGGTCTCCTTGATAAGACTTGATAATTGCTTCTCTCATTGTGAAGTGTCCTCGTTCTACGACTCCATTAGCATGGTGATCATAGGGGGTTATCTTAATGTGTGGGATTCCAAGTCATTCTAAGAGTAATTGAAAGGCTTTCTTTACTTTGGGTCTATTGTCTGTAACAACCTGCTGAGGTGCTCCATAGCGGCAGTAGATTTGTTCCCAGAAAAACTTAGCAAGCTCCTTGGAGGTAGTGCTTTGCAGCACCTTAGCTTCGCTTGTTCCTGATAAGTCATCCTTAGCTGCGACTATATACTTGAATCTATTGATCTCTGGCATGTGCATGATATCAATATAAATCTTGGAGAAGAGTGAAGTGGGCTTTGATATTGT
>Ga0247741_1000759_pt1 | contig 17684 bp, 21 predicted proteins | sample UWRJL213509R2_FD_180945 | JGI IMG/M metagenome (GOLD analysis project Ga0247741, IMG submission 180945) | Plant litter microbial communities from Arlington Agricultural Research Station in Wisconsin, United States - UWRJ-L213-509R-2 | ecosystem: Environmental > Terrestrial > Plant litter >... | reverse complement strand
GGTTTCGTCGTCCGACTCTGGTGGGTCGAGTTCGTCGTCGAATTGTGGTGTTTCGCGTTCGGAGACGGGGCGGCCGAGGATTGTGAAGGCGCCGCTCTGTTCTAGATAGGTTGTTAGGGCTTTTATAGTACCGAGTATGGTGGGGAGGAATATGTCCCGGGAGATCCGGAGGAGGTGTATGCGATGTTTGTTGTGGTGTTTGCAATCGCGGAGGATGTGTTCCCGCTGAACTTGACTTTAGGACTACCCGAGTTCAGTCTGTGGACAGCGTTGAGAACTCAGTGCTCTGAACCAGTGAATTTTTACTCGAGACTTCGACGGAACAAGTCTCAGCATATTTGTTCACCTCACCACATTTGGGGTATGTATCGACTCTATCGCTAGCCACCCTCAAAACGTCTCGGAAGCGTGCATTACGAGCTCGAGATGCAGTTCACCGAGCAATCATTCTCATAGAACTTAGGTCCGATTCAATGACCGATGAATTGATGAAGTATATGTCCCATGTGCTCAGGCTTCCGCCCTGCTCACAGCACGGCTTCACTGAATAGCCTTTCTAGTAATGATATAAATACTGTCAGTGAATTTGCACTGCATTCTTCAAATTCATCGAGTGGTAGTTGACTGTGCAACATCGTCAGCTAGTGATCCCAATGGCCGATATATTTCCTTGCACTTTGCGCGTCACTGGCAGATGGTGTAAGCAATCGATGACATCAATTGAAGCTTGGATTTTAGAATATAACATACTAAATATTCATTGCTCAGACAACCTACTTGCATATTCACTCGCGAAGCTTTTGTTAACTGTGCCTGAGTACGAATTTGTATTGCGAGTTATCTGCGCACTGGCAGGTGGATTCTTGTGAGTTATTGAGGTTGACATGATCATTTGCACGTTCACTTTTCTCGTCTCAGTTTAGGCGTCGCGCGTCAATTATTTCAATCGCTAATTACACTAGTCAAGTATCTGAACCTGCAAGGACTACAGGATTCCGCAGCCAGTCATCGATCATCCGGTATGTTAAGAGGGAATCTTATCTTATCGCCGTCGGCATGCTCGGGCTAGTTCGTGATCCGAATCGGGAAGGTTGCTTGCCCCAAACCACATCGTCTCGGCGGACGAGTCTGCTGAACCGCGCTCATCAAAGCTTCTCGCGGACATGGATGACGGTCTCACTACATTCTGTATTTATGACATAGAGCTATAACCTTGGGTCTGTTTCGCGTCGACCCGGGCAACAAGGCCTCATACACGATTTGTCCCACCTCCGTGGAGGTAATTCCGAGTTCTTCATTCGTCCCCTTCAGCCGTGACATCGGGCGCGTCTGCTTCTCGGACCCGTAGACGCAAGCCCCGCCGACGTGAGCCAGGTACAAGAACTGGCTGACCACTGTAGTGATGGATACTTGAATTTTGGGCTCTGGGGTTCTGGTGGCGCGTCTGACTTGCGAGGACAACCTCGGTATGTCTCCAGCTCCTACTACCAATTCCGAGTCATCCACTCATCCGTTCTCTCAGCACGGATCGCTTGCTTTTCTTTTCTAGCACACACTCCAACAGCCTCTCCTCACCGTTTACCCAGACGATTCAACTTACGACCGAATTCGTTTGACCTTGTGGCTTTGGTTGAGCTGCAATGACTCAAACTACTCAAGTAATCCTCGATATCCTCATCTGCGTGTCCGTCCCGTCCCTGCCTGATCTGGCAGCATGTCATGGCAACTCCTTCTCGCCGCGAGGACCCTTAGTCGCAATAGCCAGCCTCGTACACACAACGCCTTCAATGCATCCCGTCCCACCCCTCGCAGCATATTCTCTTCTTCCTCTCAGCCACTGTATACCGCCGTCGTATTCTTCAAGCTATCGAACACACTTGCCTGACGCAACCAATGCCTCATATATGCCTCATCTCGACGCCAGCGCCAGTGCCTGGCACCAACTCCGTCGTTGCAGCGCCCACACCTATGCTATCCTACACACCCTCTTCACCAATGGATGTAGACTGTCGCCCTTCTCATTGCCTTCCGTCGGTGCTTGCTACCGGTACCTGTCCTCCCTCAACGTTGGGGTTTCCAAGATCGAGATCCGTGACCACTCGAATACGAAGACGACGACGCCACTGCCTACAGCAAAGGTCACCGACGAGACCAACAACCTGGCCTACACGCCTACCGACGCCAATACGAACTTGAACGCGCGTTCCACGGTGGACGACAGTTCCCAGAACGCTCGATGTCTGTCTAGTTCGAGATGTTGCTCGACGACTCAGCATCGGCGTGTTGAGGTGTTGAGCGTTGGATGTCTCGGTTTTGGTTTCGACACGACCGCCGGTGTCGACGTCGAAGTTGAGCCAATCTCAGAACGCGTGCTCAGGTTTAGACTGAACGCCTCGAGTCCGAGTCCAGCACCACATGTTCAACTCTCGGACGACTCGAGCTTTGCACTCCCGGAAACAGTCCCTGGATGGCCACCGTTACGTGCAATATGACATAGATCTACCTTTGGAATCTGAAGGACGAGCCTGAACCTGCAACTTCGTCGTTATCGTCTGCTCGGGTGACCAGTACCACTCTGCACCCCAACTTTCAATGCTCCAAGCCTCTCGAGTAATAGCCATAGTCCAGCCTTGTGGCCCAGGATTAGGCGCATCGACGCGAGCACCAGTTTCAAGACCTATGCAACTCAGACGCGATGGTTCGGGTACCACTCCATGAGTGGGTTAGTGGTATGAGGTTTAGCGTGGAGATGCAAGGACTCTGTGTGTCGAGTATGGGGCCCGGATGACGCGTCCATTTTTGCGAGAACGAGTGCAGGTGCGTTTCCGTTTCCTCCCCCTACTCCGACTCGATTTTCAGACTCTCAGAAAGACTTTACTATAGCATCTTCCAAAACTGCCTTACGCCAAGCTCTGCAGATCCATGTTCAGCTCCATCCTTATCCATGTCTCTGTCTATTCAAACCGTGAATAAGCATCCCTCCTTCACCTCCTCGGGTCACGGTAACCCTGGGTCTTAGCCTCATAAGTCGCATTCGCTGGTTTCGTACATTCAAGTACCTCAAACTTTCGGCGCTGCTCAGCCCTTACCTTTCAATTGTCGGGCCTCATCCCATCGCGGCGGATATCTTGCAAGGCCCAATCACTGCAAAGCCCACCACATCCGTTGCTGGACCCCTAACAACATCACCGAATGTCGCCCAGTGAACGTTCAACTTCTGAAAGATCAGGCTTCGAGGCGTCAAGCATCTCGCTGATGTGGACGACGAGTTATCTAGGGGGCGTAACATTACACTCAAAACACAGTTAACGCATCGACGCTGGTCGATACGAATCTCCCAACGCTCAACTCGAGACTCCATGTATGAAGCCAGAGGAACTGGCACTAGAACTTGAAGGTGGATGACGCGTTCACATTGAAACGACCACATCGAATTATTGGACATTCACTATCTCGCCCAATGTCCCAGGTACGTCTTGCATGTGCACATACATTATCTCAATTTCTTCAGGCTGACTTGGTAGTTAGGTCTACTGATATTCTAAGGTTTGGACGTATGTGACGACCCACCGGCTCAAGGAATTTGGTATAAGGACATCTAGTGTTCGACGTCAACACGCCTACGGATCCATGATGAGCTCGATGTTGAGCTTACTATTCCACAGTTGGCCTTTACTCCTGTTTGCAGGGTGCTTTCATACTACTTGAGGCCTTGAAGTACCTGTACTCTAATTTTGACAATGGCTGTCGGCTGTTTATCCGTTTATCTCTGAAGTTATCGCCTCGATGCATGTAATCTAATTAATAGTCTGCTGGCAATTAAATTAGAATAATCACTATCTGAATTCATATTGTCCTTCGCCCGTGTCAGAATGAGTGTACTGGAAACTGAGTATTCTCTAAAATCGAGTAAACAAACGTAGTACAAGAAATATCGATGAAAGTCATAAATGACGACGGAATATGCAAATGTCGGCAAGGTCAAGTAGCCCAAACCTCTAGTCCATTGATTTCCTTCCCAATATCTTCTACCGTTGATACCGCCCCCAGTCAAGACTTGGAACAGTGATCTCTACTCATCGTCAATCTTTGAAGAGGAGCGGATAGATGGATGATGGTTGTGTAAAACCTCGACAACTGCATCGCCAGATGGGCGGTCGGGTTCCTCTTGGATCTCAGCATATTCGAGTAGCGGGAGATCTGCTGGCGGCCCCTCAAGTGCTCTGGTCATAGCAACAAAGTCGGACCAGCCGTTGTCAAATGTCCGCCCATGACGGTTCAAGTTGCAGAATCCAGCTTCCAAGTCCTTCCGCGGAATGACGCGCTCGCGGTACTGCAATATGGCAAGAATGAGATCTCGACCCGTTTCCGTTGTGATTGTGTCTGATCCATAAATGAGAAGCCAATGGGCATAAGTAAACGAAGCAAAGAACAAGTAATCAGGTGAGGGGCCTGCTTCTGGATCCTCGTGGAGGTCTCGAAGGCCAGATACTAAGGATTGGAGAACGTTGACATATCGAGAGAAAAGGGGGGATGTTGGTTTCAATTTGGACGTTGCCTTGGCCGATTCGTCAATAAAGTCCATCCCAGTGTCACAGAAGTAGGTGGTGGAACCAGCATCGGCAGTGTCGGGGTTATAGGTCGCGGCCTGACGGAAGTAGCTCTGGAGGATATCAAGAAGCTGTTCCTGGCCATCTAGAAGTTCCAATATGATATATATTAGTTTGAAATGCGATTAAATAAGCTATATCCCATGCACATACCTGGCACCTCGTTGGTATTCCAGTAGCTCAGTGGAGAATCAATCCCTGCCCATATGTCGTCCAGATGTATAGCACCGTTAGCAAACATAGCACGCGTAATGTTCAAAAGCAGTTTCTGGATAGAGTTTCGAACATCGTCTAGCTGTCCAAACTGTATACAGCAGTGGAAAAACAGCGTAGTGGTATGCGTCAGTGCATCAACAGATATAGTCTCGACTCGGTCACCATCCAGAGACCCAGGTTCCGTTAGATTGGAAAGGTACCACATGTAGGCTCCGTCCGTTTTGTTACATTGCAGGATAGGCTGAACACAATGGTGCGCAAGTATATTATCTCTCGAGGAACCATTTTCGCCAATGCTGATTACAGCATGGACCACGTCGTATATGGGGACCGGTCGAATATTCTCATCGATGTCGGTTTCTTGGTAGACCTTGGGTTCAGTCTCATGTAATCCAGATCTCGTTGGAACAGCCAGGCGATCCCCAGTTTGGCCCAGCTGTTACCCGGGTTGGGACGAAAGATCAGGTTAGTGGGACGCCTTTGACGACTGGAAGTGCTTTCGTAAGGAAGAAGGTAGCGATCCTTGTCCAAAATCATGCTATGAGCCACAATTTCCCGACTGTCTAAGTCGACGCCAACGAAGGTTGATAGAAAAATGGTAACCAAAGGTCGCACAGATTGATGAAAAGCCCATGATTGGGGAGACCTATATGGACACGGTGACCGTGGCATATTCACCCAGGGCAAGCGAGGAAGAAAAAGAAGTAGAGCCTGCATAGTTGGCAATACCGTTGTCCACAATAAGAAGGACAGACTCAATCCAACGGCAACAGCGATGGGGATAGCAACAGTGGAATTGAGACTCCAAAGAAAGTCAAGGATACCACCCAGGAATAGAACGAGGGCGAGCTGAAGGAGGAGAGGTAGGACCGTGAATATTTGTGGCAAGTTCCACCGATCGAGGGATTCAACGTTGAGATGGTGGAGGGAGAATGCGATTTGAGGTTCAAGATCGGTATGAGGGCGTAGATGCTCGCGTAACCACTGGAGCGAGATAATTCCTATGAGGACTGTGGCGAGACTGAAGATAAGACTGAGGAACCACAGGATGTTGACCCGAATTTCGGTAGGGGTAGGAGTAAACTTAGGGGTGGTGGGTATGTCCGTTCCGTTTACCCGGCCTTCGAGTTGGGCAAGGATGCGCGACAAGAGTACCTCCGATGGATCCTGTTTCAAAGCCTTGTATGATTCGATAATGAACGCAGTAACGACTGCCGAGAAGAGACGGGCCTTCAAACAAACATGATGTCAGCTTTGGGACGCGTTGTGGAGGCTAGACTCACGAAGATCAGAAGGTTTTGAACCTCGTCCTTCCATGCCTCACATCTCACTTTTTCCTTCTTTGTTTGAGATTCCAACAGCATGACGAATGGGTCTCCGTCAATCTTCGGGAGCAGATACTGGGGAGGGTCGCCCAATCCCATTGGCTTGGACTAGATACATCGGTCAGTACGGCTGTAATAGCGCTCAAGGTATCAACATGCAACACACCTCCTTTTCACTCTGGGCTGGATGTGGCTCTAGGCCGCTCGTCTCTAGTTCTCCTTGCGTCTGAGACATGCCTTCGTGGTGGTGACTGAGTTGGTGTAAGAAGGCAAGAAAATAGGTTGCACAGTCACTGTGTGAAACCTATCGACGACTCCGCGGTCTTCGCAGCTCAGTACTGAGCTGCGAAGACCGCGGAGTCGTCGATAGGTCAACGTGCGCCGTAGTTTTTTAAAAACCCTTCCCCTGCTTCGAGCTCAGTGTGTGCTACCAGGTCCCTGTCGCCTTCAACGTCAAGCTTTCCTGTTTGAAGTCAGGCCACATACAGGAGTTGTGACCATTGCACATGAGCGCCGATAATTCGAGTATGAGGACGACACCACCGACAAAGAACACAAACCTAACGGTCTAGCCAACGACGCCTACCAACGCCTTAGGGGGGACAGTACGAACTTGAACGCACGCTCCACGTTTATCGATTGTTCCGAAAATGTTTCTCTCAAGTCCAAGATCTTTCTCGATGACTACTCTGAATCGGCGTATGACGATCGCTGGCGTTTGCGTTGATGTAGACCTAGTCTCTGAACGTGGACCCAGGCTCAGTCTTCGTTGAACATAGGGCACGACAAAACATTCAACTCTCAAACAACCCGAGCACTGCACCCTCCGTGTGGGCGAACGACGGCCACTTACTTTGTATCCCAACGTCCAACGTGCCCAGCCTCTCGTGCCACGTGGACGTGCGCTGCACCAAGCACCTAACCTCAAATCATGGATGACGCCGCAATACGTTCCAGTTGCGATATCAGGCCTCAGGAGCTCGAGTAGGCACGTGAAAGCGAGACTTGGTCTCAAGACGCATGCGCTCCAGACTGGTGTTTCAAGGCATTACCACTACTACAACAGTGGGCTGTGGCGTAGAACCGGGGAGGTTTGGGGTTCTAAGCTGGGGTTTGCGTTTTTGGGCCTGGGTGATGCTTACATTTTTGCGAGGACAAGTCTAGGTCTGTCCCCTCCACCTATTCGTGGTCCAGAGTCTCATAAACACTTTTCTGTAGCGTCTTCCAAGCTCGTTCAACGCCGACCTCTGCGAGTTCCAGCGTATACCTGTTCATCGCAACAGGTTGGCCGCTCGGCTACGCAACCATTCATCGTCACATTCCATCCCCGTCTGAGTTTGAGTCTGCTCTTGCAGAACAATGTCGATGCGCACCTCTCCTCCTCCTGTCTGTGCCACCATAACCTTGGGCCTTGCCTTCATCAGTTATATTCGCCGGTTTCCCTACACTCAAGCAACTCACAGCCCACAGCAATGCTCGGCGCTAAGCCTCTCAATCGTTCGACCTCATCCGAGTCTGATGTCACCATGGCGGACCACTTGCAACACCTACTCAATGCAAGGCCCCATCATATCCATCGCACTCTCAACGATATATTCTTTTTTGCCCGGCGAACGTTCGACTTTGAAGGACTGGGACGTGGACCAAGAGTCGGCCCATCCCTCCAACTGCGCACAAATCTTGTAAAATTACACTCAAAACGCAGTTGATACCTCGATGCTGGGCGATGAATCTCTCGACGTTCAACCTGACTCTGGTCCCCCTTCCGCAAAGTCGGGGATATCCGACTTACGGTCGAGTTATCGCCAGAATATATGTCATCTAGTCGATAAGCCGTTGATAAGCATTGCCTGGCCGCAGGGAGCCCATGCCGTCGGTTGCCTATATCAGAATGTAAATCATGGGTTTCTGTAATTGCTTAAACAAATGTAGTACAAAGAAATGTCGATGTAATACGAACGATGGTAATACTATTTCTATGAGAAAATGTCCGAATCCGAAAAGGACTGTAGTTCCATTCCATTATGCAACCATCCCCAATATTACCTCCCCTATATCTCTCTTGTTCCATAGTTCACATGCTGTTATCTACCCGTCATCCGTCTTTGAAGAGGGACGGATTGATGCATGACGATGATCCAAAACTTCGACAACTGTGTCGCCAGATGGCTGGGCAGGTTCTTCTTGAATCTCAGGACGGCGTTCAAGTAGTGGGCGATCCGATGGGGGACCCTGTGTGTTTGGAGGGACCACGATACCAAGCCTCCCGATATGCCTGATGAAGTTGCCCCAGTGGCTGCCAAACGTCCACCGACCGGGCGAGTTGTAGAAGCTGTGTTCCATATCCTCTCGCGGAATGCAGCGCTCGCGGTAGTGCAATATGGCAAGAATGAGATCTTGACCTGTTTCCGTTGTGATTGTGTCCGATCCATCAGTAAGAAGCCGATATGCATAAGTGAATGACGCAAAAAATAGGTAATCAGGCGAAGGGCCTGCTTCTAGATCATCATGGTGAGCCCGAAGGCCAGATGCTAAGGAGTGGAGTAGGTCAACGTGTCGAGAGAAAATGGAGGATGTGGGTTTCAATTTGCACACTATGAGGGCCGACATCATAGTAAACTTCATCCCAACTTTAGAAAAGTAGGTAGTGCTTCCAGCGGCAGCCGTGTTGGGATAATAGGTTGCAGCATTATGGAAGTAGTTCCGGAGGATATCAAGTAATTGCTCTTGGCCATCTAGAGGTCCCGATATGACAATCAAGTTTGCAATGAGGTCAAACAGGCACATACCTGGAAGTGCATCGATTTCGCAGTAGTTCAATGGAGAACTACGTACTCCCCATATGTTGTCCAGACATATGGGACCATTGGCAAACATAGCATGGCTAATGTTCACAAACAACTCGGCGACAAAGTTTCGAATTTCATCGACTTCTCCAGCGCCTATTTTGCTATGGAAAAACAGGGTGGCATAATGCGTCAACGCATCGATGGAGAAAGTCTCAGCTCTGGCCTCATCCAAATCCAGATCAGTCGCTAGATGGGAAAGGTACCACATGTAGCTTGCGTCTGTGTTGTTACATTGCACGATAGGCTGAATGCAATGATGTGCGAGCAGATTATCCCGGGAGGAACCATTTCCACCAATGCTAATAATGGCCTGGACAGCGTCGTACATAGGGACTGGTCGAAATTTCTCGTCGATGCCGGTTTTCTTTATAAACCTTGGGTTCTGTTCCATGGAATCCAGATCTCATTGGAACAGCCAAGCGACCCCCAGTTCAGCCCAGCTGTTGACCGAGCCAGGGCGGAAAATGAGGTTGGAAGGACGCTGTTGACGACGAGAAGTGGTTTCTTCTAAAACAAGGCGGCGATCCTTCTTCAGAGTCATGCTATTAGACGCAAGTCCTCGGTAGTCCCAGGATTGATTTGGCTTGTCGATGTTGGTGTCACCAAAGGTTGATAGAAGGATGGCAATCAGAGGTCGCACAGACTGATGAAAAGCCCACGACTGGGGAGACCTATAGGGACACGGTGACCGTGGCATAGTCCCCCAAGACCAGCGAGGAAGGAAAAGAGACAGAGCTTGCACAGCCGGTAATAGTGTCGTCCATAAAAGAAAGAACAGAATTGATCCGACGGCGACAGCGACAGGAATAGCGACAGTAGAGTTTAGACTCCTGAGAAACTCGAGAATACCAGTCAGGAATAAAACGAGAGCGAGCTGAAGGAGGAGAGGTAGGGCGGTGAAGAATTGGGGTAGGTACCACCGATCGAGAGATTCGACATTGAGATGGTGGAGGGAGAATGCGATTTGAGGTTCAAGGTCGGTATGAGGGCGTAGATGCTCGCGCAACCACTGCAGTGCGATGATTCCTATGAGGACTGTGGCAAGGCTGAAGATGAGGCTGAGGAACCAGAGGACGTTCACACAAACATCAGAGAGGGTAGGGGTAAACGTGGGGATGGTGAGGCTTTGCGGGATGTCCGTTCCATTTGCACGACCTTCAAGTTGGGCGAGGATGCGCAATAACAGTATGTTGGACATGTCGCTTGAGTCCTGCTTCAAAGTCTTGTACGATTCGATAATGAACGCGGTAACAACCGCCGAAAAAAGACCAGCCTCCAAATGAAGATGATATCAGCCTTTGGACATGATATGGAGGCCCGACTCACGAAGATCAAAAGGTTCTGAACCTCATCCTTCCATGCTTCACACCTCGCTTTATCCTTCTCTATCCGTGGTTTCAATAATAGGGTGAACGGGTTTCCGTCAATTTCAGGGAGCGGGTAATGAGGTGGGTCGCCAAATCTCATCGGCTTAAACTGGATGCATGGGTTCAGTCCAGCGGCAACAGCGCTGGAAGTATCAATGTTAAACGTACCTCCTTGTCATTATCGGCTGGATATGGTACTGGACCGCTTGCCTCTGGTTCTCCTCGCGTCCCAGACATGTCTTTGTGGTGGCGGGTGAGTTGGTGTCAGCCAACAACAATCTAGTCCGACTACCGCGGCATCCGATAAGATAAGATTGTCCGCCATGACCTCTTTCTGAATCCTTCTTTGTCTCTTCCGTTAGAAATGCATTGATCTCCAACTCTAAGTAATCCCTCATTCCCATCCGATAACATTGTCTTGCCATTGTGCTCCGCCTCCCTCCCCATTCCACAAACAAACAAACCACCTAGCCTGTTCTTTTCCTCCCCAATATCAGTTTGGTGAGTGTCCAGTTGGAATCGACACCCTTGAGTTTGTGGCTCGGAGTATAGATAAATAAAATAAAGGAAATAATGGAGAAAGCTCACTCGAATGATATGCATGGATTTTGGTGGTGTTCATCCTTTAGTAGTTAATATATCTTGGATTCCCAAGGTCGAGGTGTATGGGTATTGATATCCTAGTCGACACGGTCGATCAGCTTCCAGTAGGCGGTCGAGAGAAGGAAGCACGGAATGACCAGAAGTACAAACGAGGTAGCAGAAAGTGTAGAGCGTATGAAGTAGGCCGACAGTGCAAGAGCTTGACCCTTTTAAGCTCCAAGAACAAAAGCACGATGAGCTTGGCGCAAACCCGGCTGGGACACGGCACCAGGAAATTGTTAACCAGAGTTTGAATCTGCACTCTAACCAGCTGGATATTGCCTCGACAAATGGCTGCCACAGCTCGCACATGGGCGTGTCAAAATTTCGCAAACGTGATTCAAGATGGCCCTTAGATCTCCCACCTCATGAATGCATGAAGGCCCAATGACATGACGGAGAACCACCCTCAGAAGCAACGTCCTGACGATACTTAAGTCGCGTGCGCCATTTTCTGACGGGTTATATCTACTTTTCGAAGTATTTGAATCTTCAAGGACTACATGCCACGGCCAGCGGTCAACCGGTTATGGATAGCTGTTGAAATAGTGACATGGTATGTAATAGGCGCTCGCAGCCTGAAGGCTGAGTGATAACTTGAATCAGCTATAGAAGGGAATCTTATCGTCGTCCGGGCCATTCGGCACGCTCGAGTTTGTGATCCGAATCGGGAGGTATAAATTCTCGCTTGCCCCAAACTACCTCCTCCAGACTCCAGTTGCGACATCAGGATGAGGGGTCTCTGCCTTCTCGGACCCATCCACGCAAGCTTCAGTCTGAATCTAAGACGCATACGCCCGCATGGCCAAGCCCAAGAACTGGATATAAGACGAACGGTGTAGAACTGGGCCTCAGGTGACACATCCAACTTGCGAGAACAGCTTCGGCATGTCTTCAGCTCCTCTGCCCTTTCATCCACTCATCTACTCTCACAGATGGCCTCCTTTTCTTCTCACTCCAATTTACCCGCCAATCCAACTTAACGAATTCGTTTGACGTTACGGCTTTGGTTGATCTGCAAGGACGCAAGCTACTCAAGTCCTCGATATCCTCCTCAGTCCGCCCATCCCGTTTCTACCTGATCAGACGGCGCGCCACGGCAATTTTCCTCGCTGTGAGGACCCATAGTTGCAATTGCCGGTCTCGTACAGACAACGCCTTGAATGTATCCCGTCCCGCCCCTTTCTGATCCCGCAGCATTTCTTCTCTCCCCGGGCCACCGCATACTGCCATCGCATCCTTCAAGCTATCGGATACCGTTACCCGATGCAACCAAAGCCTCATGTATGCCTCATCTCGTCGCTGCACTCACACCAACCCCATAATCCACACGCATCCTCTTCCTTAATGGACGTGGACTGTTCATGACTACTCTAGTACGACACTGGCTACGACAAAGATCACCAACGAAAACAGCGACTCAGCCACACGCCTACCAACACCAGCACGAACTCGGACATGCGTTCTACATTGAACGATAGTTCCCAGAACGCTCGCCCCTCTCTCAAGTTCAAGATATCTTGACGACTCAGCATTGGCGTGTTAGAGTGTCGAGGGTTGGATGTGTCGGTTTCGGTTTCCACAGGACCGCCCGTATCGGCGTCGACGTCCAGCCAGTCTCAGAACATGTCCTCATGCTCCAGCTGAACGCGCCGAGTCCAAGTTCAACACCGCATGTTCAACTTTCGTACGACTCGAGCCTTGCACCCCCAGAAAACCCCCTGGATAACCCACTATGGCTACGCGCAACATGATATGGACCTACCCTCAGAGTCTGAAAGACGGATCTGTACCTGCGTCTTCATTGTTATCAACTTTCGACGTGCTAAGCCTCTCGTACACCGTCCATGGACCAAGTTCCCATATCAGGCACGCCTCATGAATGATTCGGGTCAGGATTAGGAGCATCAAGGCGAGCTCCAGTTTCAAGACCAGGCGCGATGGTTCATGTACGACCATTCCGGGAACGGGGCGCTAGTGGTTTGAAGTTTGGCGTAGAGCTACGAGGATCCTGGGTGTTGGATTTGGGGTTCGGATGACGCGTCCATTTTACGAGGATGAGTGCAGGTGTGTTTCCTCCGCCGTCTCCGACTTGTTTTTCAGACTCTTAGAAACACTTTACCAGAGCATCTTCTAAAACCACCCAACGCCAAGGTCTGCAGATCCAATACTCAGCTCCATCCTTATCCATGTCTCCGTCTGTTCCCGAAGAAAACATCAATGGGCATCCCTCCTTTACCTCCTCGAGCCATGATAACCCTGGGTCTTGGCCTCATAAGGCACATCCGCCGGTTTCGTACATTCAAGTACCTCAGCTTTCGGCGCTACTCTGCGTTTACCCTCCCAATCGCCCGATATCGTCTGAGTCTCACATCGTCGCGGCGGACACCTTACAATGCCTGGTCACTACAAAACCCACCATATCTGTCGCTGGAACCCCCTTCAACGCACCATCAGTTGTCGCCCAGTGAACGTTCAATTTCTGAAAGATTGGTTTTCGACACGTCAAGCATCTCGCAAACAGTCAGCCCGTGGATCTACCTACACCAACAATTTAACATGCGCTGACGTGTCAAGTCCAACAAGGCCTCTCAAGACTTCACGCACTTATCCACCTCCGCGAAGGTGGATAAGGCGTGTCTGCCTTCTCGGACCCGTCAACGCGAGCCCTACTCTGACTGTCAAAATGCGTACGCCGGCAAGTCCAAGAACTGGATGCTTGGTTTTGGACTCTGGGGCTCGCGTCCAACTTGCGAGGACAGCTGTGGTATGTCTCCAGCTCCTCTTACTCCCCTTTCATACACTTATCCACTCTGGTAGAATAGCGTGGATGATCTCCTTCACTTTTCTAGTACAAGCTACTCAAGTATTCCTCGATATCCTCCTCGGCCTGTCTGTCCCGTCCTTGCCTGATCGGATGGCGTGTGATGGCAAATCCTCCTTGCTGTGAGGACCGGTCTCGTACACACGACGCCTGCAATGCCTCACGTTCCACCTAATTCCGGTCTCGCAGCATTCCTTCTTCATCCTCTTCCCCCCGAGCCACCGTATACCGCCATCGCATCCTTCAAGCTATCAAACACTGTTGGGATTCCAGTCTCGTGTTGTCTTACTGAGAATATTCTAGTTGATTACTCATCACTTTATCGTGGAGTATATAAACCTAGGTAGTACATTCTGTATTCCCTACGTGTTTGTATGAGCTCTAACAAACACGATTACTACTCGATCATCACTCTCCCTTGGTCCCTAGGTTCATTCCAATAAACACCCTTACCAACACAACCAAGGCCTCATGTATGCCCTATGTCAACGCTGGCCTGGCGCCAACTCTGTTTAATCACCCACACCTACGCCTTAATCCACGCGCATCCTCTTCATTAATTGACGTGCACTGTTGTCCTTCTCATTGCCTCCCTCAGCAGAGGAACTGGCTCTAGAAGGTGGATGACGCGTTCATTATGAAATCTACATCGACTCATTGGTCATCGACCATCCCGCCCAATGGCCTAGGTATGTCTCATCTGCGCATAAATTGTCTCAGTTTCTCCAGGCTGACTTGATACCCAGGTCTACCGACTTTCTAAGATCTGGAGGCATGTGGTTTGTGACTACCCATCGCCTCAAGGAATTTGGTGTAGTGACACCAAATGGTTTGACATAAACACGCCTACAGAACTTTGTTGAGGTCAATGATGAACTTACTATTCCACAGTTGGCCTTTTACCAAGCCTGTTTGCAGGGTGCTTTCGTACTACCCGCATTCAACTTGTTTATTGACCGTCATGGCTGTCGAATAAGCATCCGTTGATCTTGTCATCTAATTGATAGGCTGCTGATAATTAAATTGGATAATTCACTACCTGGATTTATGTCGTCGTTCGCCTTTTTCAGAATGAGTGTAGTGGTAACTATACTCTCTAAAATCAAGTCAACAAATGTACTCCAAGAAATATCGATGAAAGTCATGAATGATGATGGAAATGTGCAAATGTCCGCAAGATCAAGTAGCTAATACCCCTAGTCCGTTGATTTCTGTCTCAATATCCCCCCTAGTCCAGACGTGGTACACTGACCTCTACTCATCGTCCATCTTTGAAGAGGAACGGATGGATGCATGATGGTCGTGCAAAACCTCAATAACTGCATCACCAGATGGGTGGTCGGGTTTTTCTTGAATCTCAGCAGATTCGAGCGGCGGGAGATCTGCCGGCGCCTCCTGTTCAAGTGGAGAGACGACAATACCAAGCGTTCTGGCCATACCAACAAAGTCGGACCAGCCGTTGTCAAATGTCCGCCCATGACGGTTCAAGTTGCAGAATCCGGCTTCCAAGTCCTTCCGCGGAATGACGCGCTCGCGGTACTGCAATATGGCAAGAATGAGATCTCGTCCTGTTTCCGTTATGATTGTGTCAGATTCCCGTAAGAGAAGCAAAAAAACATAAGTGAATGAGGCAAAGAAAAGGTAATCGGGAGAGGGGCCCGCTTCTGGATGTCGAAGGTCAGATGCTAAGGATTGGAGAACATTGCCGTGTCGAGAGAAAAGGGGGGATGTTGGTTTCAATTTGGACCCAACGCTGGCCAAATCAGAAATAAAGTCCATCCCAAATTCAGAGAAGTAGGTGGTGCAACCAGCATCGGCAGTGTCGGGGTTATAGGTCGCCGCGTGGCGGAAGTAGCTCTGGAGGATATCAAGAAGCTGGTCCTGGCGATCTAGAAGTCCTAATAAGATATACATCAGTTTGAAATGAGGTAGAACAAGTTATATCTCATGCAAATACCTAGCAGCTCGTTGGTATCGCAGTAGTGAAATGGAAGATAAATTCCTGCCCATATGTCGTCCAGACGAATTGCACCGTCAGCAAACATAGCACGCGTGGTGTTCACAAACAGTTGCTGGACAGAGTTTCGAACATTTTCTAGCTGTCCAAACCCTATCCTGCTGTGGAAAAACAGCCTATTATTCTGTGTCAGCGCTTCGACGCATAAAGTCTCGGCTCGCCCATCATTCCGAGCCCGATAGCGGTCCACTAGATGGAAGAGATACCACATGTAGGATCCGTCCGTTTTGTTACACTGCACGATGGGCTGAACACAATGGTGCGCAAGTAGATTATCCCGAGAGGAACCATTTCGGACAATGCTGATAACGGCCTGGACCGCGTCATACATAGGGACTGGTTGAATTTTCATATCGATGGCAGTTTTCTTAGTAGACCGTGGGTTTTGTTCCATGTAATCCAGATCTCGTTGGAACAGCCAGGCGATCCCAAGTTCGGCCCAGCTATGGGTCGTACTGGGGCGAAAGATCAGGTAATTGGGACGCTTTTGACGACTAGAAGTGCTTTCGTGAGGATAAAGAACGCGATCCTTGTCCAAAGTCATGCGATGAGATGCAAAGCTGTAATCTCGCCTGATGCCACCGAATATAGCAACCAGAGGTCGAACAGTCTGATGGAAAGCCCACGACTGGGGCGACCTATAGGGACAAGGTGACCGTGGAATATTCCCCCAGGGTAGGCGAGGAAGGAAAAGAAACAGAACTTGCATAGTTGGCAATATAGTCGTCCACAAAAGGAAGAACAGGCTTGACCCAATAGCAAAAGCGATGGGTATAGCAACCGTAGAGTTTAGACTTTGGAGAAACTCGATGACACCAACCAGAAATAGAACGAGGGCGAGCTGAAGGAGAAGAGGTAGGGCTGTGAAGATTTGTGGCAAGTACCACCGGTCGAGGGATTCAACATTGAGATGGTGGAGGGAGAATGCAATTTGAGGCTCAAGGTCACTATGATGGCGTAGATGCTCGCGCAACCACTGGAGTGCGATTATTCCTATGAGAACGGTTGTAAGGCTGAAGATGAGACTGAGGAACCACAAGATGTTGACACGGACATCAGACGATGTAGGAGCAAATGCGGGGATGGTGAGGCTCTGGCGAGTGAGGTCAGTTCCATTTGCATGGTCTTCGAGTTGGGCAAGGATGCGCATCAAGAGTATGTTGGAGGTGTCGGCCGAGTCCTGCTTCAGATTCTTGTATGATTCAACAATAAACGCCGTAACGACGGCCGAGAAAAGACCAGCCTTCGAGAGAAGATGGTGTCAGGTTTTGGTATGGTGCGGGAGGCTAGACTCACGAAGATTAGAAGGTTTTGAACCTCGTCCTTCCATGCCTCACACCTTGCTTTATCCTTCTCTCTCTGCGGTTCCAGTAGCAGAGTGAATGGGTTCCCGTCAATTTCAGGTAGCGGGTACTGCGGTGGGTCGCCTAATTCCATTGGCTGAAATTAGGTTCATCAGTCAGTACAACTTTAATGACGCTCGAGGTATCAATGTGGAACACACCTCCTTCTCTTTCTCAGCTAGACGCGGTGCTGGTCCGCTCGCCTCTGGTTCTTCTTGCGTCTGAGACATGACTTCGTGGTGGCGGGTGAGTACTTGAGTAGGCGACAACAAAAACGCTGATGTGATCATCTGTGACAATATTATCTTATCTTATCTACCACCCGATGTGCATGGTATTGGTCGCGTTTGCGTCGATCTCGAGTTCAAGATGCGTACATCAGCATGAGTAATTGTCGGAAAAATCAAGAAAAACACATACGCACCAATATGTGCATATAAGTGCATATAAGACGATAAGTTTAGGGGGTGCCTTGTAAAAGGCAGAAAGCT
>Ga0247741_1000758_pt1 | contig 17689 bp, 12 predicted proteins | sample UWRJL213509R2_FD_180945 | JGI IMG/M metagenome (GOLD analysis project Ga0247741, IMG submission 180945) | Plant litter microbial communities from Arlington Agricultural Research Station in Wisconsin, United States - UWRJ-L213-509R-2 | ecosystem: Environmental > Terrestrial > Plant litter >... | reverse complement strand
AGCATAGCGTTCAAAGGAATTGATAGAATAAAAAAGAAATGGGTACTTAACGGGTATAGTACTTGGATTCCTGTAAGTAACTTCAAAGAGAAATTCAGAGACACAGTGGAGGCTTACCAAAAACTCGGAGGGTGAGTATTTGCGTGCCTCGTGGGGTCTCAAACTTGAAGCAAAAAGCTGCGCAAGCCTATACAGACGGTTGGCACGGTGGAGCATTTTACATGGAAAGAGGCGATAATCGACGACCAGCCGGTCTTGATACAACATATGTTCCCGGATGTCCTCTGTATTGTTGCAATGATAGGTGATTAAGTCCAACAACCTGGAAGTATGATCTGGAGAGCGGCTGGTTTGAACTTTAAGTGAACGCTTGTGGAGTAGTACATGATGCATTCAATGTTCAGCTTGCGAACATCCAGAGCCTTGGCCTGGTATTTCAACTGTTACTGCATCTGGTACAAAAAAGAGGAGTACATCGCGGGTTATCCCTATCGCGGCTGTTGAACGAGACGCGCGGAAGGGAGTTGTTAAAAACACCCAAGAACCGTTTCGAAGAGAGGACGCATACAACCAGCCGTGTTCTGCGATGTAACATGAGATCCCAAACCAGAATCCCGTATGGACAATAGGGTATTCGAGTTCGGGATCAAAGAAGGCAGACAGTGCAAAGAAGACGGCTGGTTGAGGTGGGTCGGCCGGTGGGCGATATATGGTATCTGTACAACACCAGCAGTTAGTACACTGTTCGATAGCAGAGAGACACGGGTATAGATACCAGACGATGTATGTGGCGGCCATTATCCTAGGGGATGAAATCGTGAAAAGAGCGTACACGCGCAGTCCAACGAGAAGTAGGAAGCAGCCGGCATAACTTTCTAAACGAGTTCAGGATCGGGGATGGTACGAATACCCCAGTCAGTGGACACAGTGACATATGGTATGGGGCTTAAGATGTAAGGACGGACGAGGGTTTCTTTTTCATGGGCGCCAAGTGACCCAGTGATTAGAGGTGGGGACTATATTGAATGATCAGTTGGCAGGAATAACATAGGGAAGAAGGCAGGCGCACAGAACAATCGATTCCGAGCAGCAGGAGGGCAGACCCATGCATCCTGAAAAAGTCCAAGATGGCGTCGGACCAGTTGGAATATATTCACGCCAGCGTAGAACGTGGAATTGGTCACTGAGAAGGCGATCAAACTGCTCGCAAAACGCGGAGTCACTGCGAGATAAAGCCATCTCGAATCGGAACACTGACCAATACGACACTGGTGCGGTACCCAACTCCGACATCTCCTCCTATCATCCGTCCATCCCCTGCTCGCTGCTCGTTGCCCGTCTCTACTCATATCCGCCTCGTCCTCGATTTCAACCACGTAGACATAACATCTTCGTTCAATCGTCCGATTCTCACGAGTTCTTATCGGCCTTCTGTTATCATTCGATATGTCCATATACTTCGTATGCGCCTACACCACGGATCGTAGCAATGCCGTACATGATGGACGAGGAAGAAGCCTAAATTTCGAGTTAGCCATGGACCCAAACAGCCACAATTGACCGGCATATCCGGGCCCGTGCGGGTGGTCTTGTTTACATTGTTGAACGCCGGTTTAGGTTGGTGCAGAACTCACAGATGAAAACCCATTGCGAATGCCCAAAGTAAGTCGAAATATTGAAGTGAGAGCCATGACATGAGATAAAATACGTCGTATATGAAAAGGCGAAGAAGGAGTCATCTCGAGCCCAATTTTCAAGTAATAAAAAGATTGTCATCAAATTGTCATCCCAGAATCGAGATACTTAATGGCACCATTCGAGGTTGGAATTGGGAAGGGCGTTAGTATCGTCTTCAATGAACGAGAAATGTGAGAAATACGCACAGAAGACGAGTGTGAATTCAGGTAGACAAGTCACACCTGGCGAAACAGCGATACGAGTGTACGCTTCAATCGTCAAGTTAGTTCCGAAAATAAAGCTGGAGGTACGAGGCTAGAGCATTTAGTAAATTATATGATGGTACTTACCAGATACAAACATAATTCTCGAGTTACTTGTGGCCTCATTGTGTTCAATACCTGGGAACCGAAACAAAAGCCTAGAAAGCTGCTCTTTACGGTCTCGCCGAGGTTCGAATAGTGAGTGTGAGATGATGTTTGAATAATTTGAGAGGAAGAAGATATCTAGACCAATAATTACATAATTTAATTCCGCTCTCTGCTCGGATACGTTTGGCACCTTGCACCCCCTTTTCGTTGTCAAAGTGGCTATGAGTTTATGAGTGATGATCATGTTTTTAAAATTCATGACTCAGGTACAGGGGGCCGCAGTGATTCACTTCGACGAATCAAGCCACGGTCCTTTGCTCTTCCGTTTGGGAAATATTTGCAACTTCACAGCCGTTGTAGGTTCATTCGACTCTCTCCGTGATCACTATCAAGTCTAGCTGTAAACGACCTGTAAAAAGCGCAACGAGGTGACGAAGGTCTAGAGGTATTTCGAAATGCAACACCATTCGCTTCACTGTATCTACATGTGGGAGCTTTAGCCTATTTCATTGAAGTAGAAATACCCAACTCAAATGTTAATTATTATGCGGATACTATTTTGAGGCCAACCACGTTGTGATCTACCCTCCCATTTACACAATCTTGATCGTACCGATATTTCTCCAATGCAGTGAGATATTCTTCTGGTACTAGCTTCACATATCTTCGGTCACTTTTTGACCACATTTCAATTGAAAGAATATGGGTTGGGGTGTTTGCGTAGTCCTTCTCTAAGATTTTGTAAACCAGCCATCTGAGATGCTAAAAAGTGAGTGGTAAGTATCTGAAACGATGCAAATGAGGAGTGGCATTGGTAACATTACCTCATATGTAGGTGGCACAGGTCGTCTTTCGGTTTTACGAATCAAGCTGCCTGCTGCCTTGAAAAGGTACATCGCTACCGGCATGTCTTTCAGGTGAGCAGGTGACTCCATCTGGTGATAGGAAACACCTAGAAAGACACCATGGTGGCCCATTGACGAGGTCATTTCGTTCCATAGGGCATTTGATTCCATCATCGCTGAGAGTCCAGCCCAAACAAATGTTCCATTTGGGATCGGATAGCGATATTTGAGCACAATGTCTTTATGGTCTAAGGCATAACGGTATTTGAAGACGACTCAGGAAGCAGCTTATGGAACGTTATCATTGCTTGTTGCACCGCTTCCTGAAAATTTGGCGTCAAGTTTCAGCCATATTGCCTCGAATGAGCTGGCTGGAGTAGCGATCCAGTGACCCAAAAGCACGCACATTGTAAGAATTCGCTAACGGCACCAGCTCCCAGTGCTTAGAAACACCACCATTTTCATCCAGGAGATTCATAAGCATAAAGCGGCGTCCTCCAATAGATTGTGCGATACCTACGCAGAGATGTCAGTTTCAGATCGATCCATGGTGGTAATAGGCGCTGAGAACTAAGGATACAGACCGACCTTGAGTAGGAACAGCAATTTCACCGCTTCCGTCTTCATTCATGCTTGAAAGTACCGGAGATTGAAGCGCGATATTTCGAGTTTTGGTGATAGCGCGGACAGTAAAGATGGAGGTTAAAGGTCAAAGGTGAGCTGGTCATCGAAGATTCCAGCTAACGTTTGGCCAAACAACCGCAATCGACCGGGCCGCGGGACAAGCGCTTATCTCTTTCACCCACGGCTATGATTTTATGTCTCTCCACTCCAAATACTGTACCATTTCGATCAATTCGGCCGTCACGCGCCGCGCACCTGCCACTTGGGTGGTTTGGCCGAAATTGAAACCGTGTCCCTTGTCACAGGGCGGCTTGGGACCATTTTCAGGGTCTGTGAGAGCTCCGGGAGCCCGCGCCGGGAGCGGCGCGCACCATACGTATAAGGCAGGTGGCCGAACGCAAAATTTCGTCCACCTGGGCACAGGTCACACCCCTTGGTACAGTACTCAGAAATACACATAGGAACTACTTCATGGGTGTCCATATCTTCCATTATTTTGCCTACTCCTATCCTTAGTGTTTGCTGCACTCCCGAACCAGCGTACGGATTAAAAAAAGTTTCTTAGACTATTTTCTTTACTCGCAATTACTTATCGCTACCACTCACCATGAAACCAGCCTATGGCTAATTTTCCAACACCTAAAATTGTGGGTATTCGTACATATCATTTCACTCAATATGTATAGCTTTCAATGGGTCGCTCGATGCAACGCTGAAACCATTCCGAAGTTGGGTACGTCGAGGTGTACAAAAAAAAGTTGCTCGAAGCGTAATTTGCGAAAAGGACTTATGAAATGAAATTAGACCATGAAGAAGTAGCATTGAGATTTAATTCATCTGAATAAATATCCCCCTACTCGTCACTCCACTCATTGTGTATCAGTACCTCCCCCCGAGCTCCAGAATTACTTCAACAAGTGTCGGGTTTCCTCGATCTCCTGTTCATACCCAAGTTTCATCTGAACCAGATCGCTATAATCCTTGCTCGTCTTCTTAATCTTGGCCTCGTCTTTTGGTGTCGCTTTCGCTGCGGCTTGCATGGCGGTCTTCGCTGTGCTGATCTTGGGCTTGATCTCTTTGACCTTCTTTTCATAGTCCTTGATGATACCTTCCAGACGAGTTCGCTCTGCTGCAGTCAATGTCCTCAGGACGAGAACATGTGAGACATCGTCCGCCCTGACGCCTAGCTTCGCGAGATCCCTGGCGCTGAGGACAAAGTCCCCACCGTCGGCGAAGCCTCGTGTTTGGTAGGAGTGTTCGATGCTACGAGCGCCGAACTCGTCATAGTACCCACGGGCACTGAGGCTGTAGTCGTCATCGTATTCACGAGCCGCCACAGAGTCATCGTCATAGTACGAGTTTCCGCTGACGGCTGTGGCAACGCCGAGTGCGAGGATAAGTCGGAGAGCGGCGCGTGCAGTGAATAACATTGTGTTTTCTTCTGATCGAAAGTTTAATATCTCTGTGGCACAAACTAGTATGCAAATACCTTTAAAGATTGTGTGTTCGAAGTTCAGTTGCTTTAAAGGTGGGGAGAGTGTTCTGATTTGACGAAGGAGATTGCTCGACTCTTTATAGAGCCTTAGGAGAGACTCTCATTGGCATTATTTGCTTGTTTCATAGAATATTTCAGATCGAAGGCGATGCATGCAGCTCGGGCTTTTCATAAGCATGCCTGAAGGCTCTCGCTACATACGGGGAAATGCTGTTACTGTCAGCCAAGCTTCTTCTGCATCGAAAAGGCAGTGAGCTGCTCTTCGAGATTGACAAATATGGCTTTGAGACACGACCAGCATCATCGGCCAACGGAAAGCCTCTCACAGCGCCCATCTTAGCTCCATGGAATTGCAGTCAGTCATCTTATGCAGCTTCTGAACTGAAGTGACATAAGGCGCCGCACGATATTATTGGTGAGGTAGCGGTTCATTTGACGGTGAATTGGCCATGTGCGGCAATCACAGGTATAGCCCACGATCGTCAGTCAATGTAAAACTTGATGGTCGTTGATTAACGTTGATTTTCAGTTCAATGATTAGAGCTGGCAGTGGCGGTGATGATTCTATTATTAAATAGAAAGCAAAAGTAGATCAGTGAACGCTAAGACTCACACCTACGTAACTCATAGATCTGCACTTCTTGGCCTTAAAGTGCCACACTGATATTATCCTCTATTCAGGATGGAATTGAATGGAACTCAGAGCAGACCCCCAGTTAGTCATTGCTCGCGCTGTCACGTTTCAGTCTTCATGCTTCAAAGATTAACATTGACGCATTTGATGGTGGCTCTTCGGCATCGTTTCAAACTTCGGGTGAAAGACTCAGTGCGGATAAAGCATGCTTGTCCTTATAGACTGACATCCGGATCAATTATTCAATGTACGGTTTAAGGATGACGAATGCCGGTTTCACTTACCAATATACAAACTAGTAGTAAGGCGAAGTTAAATAAAATGGCCAACAAGAATACCAAAAACCAGTGCATGCCAGTGAGAGATCCTATCTTGTAACGTTGTCACCTCCAGAAACCGGACTCCAAGCATCGTTCCCGGACTCGAACAGATGGACGATAAATTACACAGTGACATTAATACTGTCGTGGTATTATGGAGTTCGGCAACTTATCATGACTAGTCCAAAATTAAGGATATCGAAAATGTAGCAACGGATATGCGGATACTCACCTTCAGCCCAAACGAATGAGAGGAGCTGGGTGGATGAATAGTCGCTGTCGGCAGGCTTTGGATACAAAAGCTAGAGATCTTGTGGCCAAGACTTAAGCATGACCGTTACTGCTTAAAAAAAGCTCAGTCATACGATGTGGCCGGAAGGAAGAGTATAAGGCCGAGATGTGAGAACAACATGGCTGCTGACTTGAAAACGACGCACCTGTACTTGTATTCGAGCCCAGGATCTGAGATTTAAAGAAGGAATGGTTGGCTCGATGTGTTATTTCAAGATCTAGACCGGTGCAGGGCATTGGACAAATCGGAGGAGTTTCGTTCGGTACGGGCGTGCAGTGACGAAGGATAAGATATCTAAATCGATCAGTTAGCGAGGATGCGACTGTAGGAGATATATTGCAAAGTACCGCATGTTCGAACGTATACCAGTAGGGTGTTAACGGTAGAGATCGAGGAACACGCATCCGTCCCCCCAGTGGCAGTCGACGCCGCCTCAGCCCTATAAAACGTGAGCCACCGCAGTAAAAAGGGATACAAAATGCAACATCTCGGTCATCAACAAACGGATATCCGTGTATACACGTGTATGGTCGAGGCGGACTGGAGCAAGCGAGAGGAGGGCCTTCGAAAATGTCTTTGGAGCGACTATGCGACGGAGACGAGCAAGAGAACAGTGACCGATGAACATGCTTATAGCGCTTCAGGCGAATGGCACCCGTCCGGGCGTCCTGATTGGAGGTCCATTCAATTTGAAGGGAAGTTCACGTTGGCGGTGTCCAAACAAGCACCATTGAGGCAGTCCGTGGGCGACAGGAATATTAATTGGAACAGAAGCATATAGAACTCGATGAGCCCTACGCAGGAGGCGGATGCGCCTAGTTAAGGTAGATACCTAAAACATCGGTTAGTGGGAACACAAGGAAAGAAGAGTGATTGCCGCCTACGATTGCCATTGGCTCAAATTTATACTGAAAGCGCATGGTTGACGACTTGACGAGGGTTACAAGGCAAATGACGTCACGTAAGAGGCGTCACCCTTTATCGATTTATCACCCTTTATTATTGCTGTTTTCATAACTATAAATGATGTCCTCCGAAAAATATATATTGAAGTCGGACTGAGGGCAAGAGCAGCCATCGGGGTCATCCAGCGAGAAGCCTGAGCAATGTCGTCATTGCCGACGATGACGAACGCTGCAGAGGTGTCGACATCGGGACAGCAGACTGCCTAGTTAGGAAATCCTGAAGTCGCCGAACATCCGTCAAACGATGAGGCCTTGAGGGGCTATTGCGTCATCGATCTGATCAGGTTGCTCACCGTTCGTGGCGTCGAGTATCCTTGGGCCTCTTTGTTGGACATTATTCATGAAAATTGCTATAATTATTCCACATATCGAGACCCCCCCCCACAAACCTCTCCTGAAAAATTCCTTCACAGCTATGAATCCAACCAATTGACCAAGCCATTCGAGTCCTCCATACAGGAGGTTCCAGCACATATCTTGGTCGAACTCAATGAAATGCTTCAAACAAGCCCATTCTGGACGCCGCGGCGCTCATGCAACGCGGAGATGCCAGAACAGATGGGTGTGGAAGCAAGAAATGATTTGAAATTGACAAGTCCGAGAAAAGGCCTTTGGCCAAACAACCGCAACCACCCGGGATTCTCGGCGAACCTGCTCTCACCATGATCTTATCGCTGCCAGATTTTAACTGACTCGGCTTTGTTATTGAGGGGGCGACTTTCGAGTATGAAATAACGGCTTAGTTCATCTCGCCCTCTCCCATTCCTCCTTTTATCCGCCCTTCCTGTCCCGCTTAGGGGGAAAAGTTGGAAGTGAATACGACGATCGTACAGGAGGAGGTCGTAGATGTCAGATATAGCCTTATCAAATCACATCAGCCCCAACGTAGAAAACCCTGACAGTATAATAGTCGAATGAGAGTTCTTATGTGTATGTACAAAAGGCTGCGCGAATATTTCCGACAACTGTTGAGGATGACATAGGTGAGAAACGAATGTGTGTTGTAGTTTTTGACTGGCGTCTGAGACTGTGCGAGACTGGGCTGGACGAAACCGTACAAAAATGCTACAGAAAGTGATGTGTGCAAGTGGTAACTAAAGTAGTACAGGGCATATAAATCGAATAAGACTGCTGAATAGCAAGATATAGCAACGGTGAACGAGAAAATGAAAAATTTCGTAATTCGGTATTCAGCCAGTCAAGGTACCTTACATTGTCATACCGGGGAGTGAAGGGAGCCCTAAAACACACAAGTCGTCAGCTCTGTGCGATTTATCAGAATGAATGCACGATGACTCACAGTCATCGGTATTCTCATTGACGTTATCCTTCACGCTGCAAGCGTTCATCGCCGCCACAGACTGCGACTGGAGTGGGTTTCCATTCTCACAGTCTCGGAACATACAACCAGAGTCCATGGCACGTTGGAGCGAGTCGCCTTTCCAGCCAAAGACATAATCGGCGTGAGTACCGTAGCCGTGGGTGTCACCAAAGCTCAAGACGAAAGGTTGTGAGCCGTCTTCGGGCCACATGTCGTTAAACTGAGTAGTATCCCACAAGGTCTCATAGGCCACCTGCGGTACGCGAACGGGATGTGAGTCTGGGCAAGGGCCGGCATTATCAAACCCTGGCCCGACTGTGTTGTACATGTGAGATTGGTGGTCCGGTGGATCGAGGGTCTTGCCGTCCCAACATCTAATCGTAAATCAGTTAAAGAATAAGGAGATGACGAGAGAGCTGGACTGCTGACGATGGGAAGTGATGAACAGTCATAATACCACCTTTGCAAGGTCCCGCGGGGAAGGCATCGTACTCGGGCCATCTTGTTAACTTGTCCTCCAAGCAGGTGAATTTAAGTCCTAGCGCAACTCTGCTCCCAGCTGCCGCGGAGCCAACCACCATACGGAAGCCCTAGTACGGTCAATTACTTATCGCATACATGATGCAAAAAACGTACTGGCTTAAAAGCTGTCATCTTCATATTGCCATTGGAATAGAAATCCTGTTGTGTATAGTAGATCGTCATTCCACCATTGATGCCATCGGGTAGCGCTGCATTCTCCATGATCGGCACACGCTTATACGATCCATTAGAATGTTTAAAGAACATGACGGCGGTCCAGTAATTGGAAAAGTCCTCAGAGAAGGTGCATGTTGTGCAGGTGCCCTGTTGGCCGATATCGCCCGTCATATTTGGTTTGAAGACGTTCCCACCGACGATCTGATGGAGATGGCGCGAAGGAGATTTACCAGGCTCGACAAGCGGATCAATGCGCTGGATGCTCAGAGTCGAACATCCGAATCGAAGGGCGGCCTGGGTTGGCACAGCAAGAGCAAGGGCGAGAGAAAACCACTTCATCTTGCAGGATGGAAATGTCCAAAGCAAGCAGCATAATCTTTCTCAATCATATATACCGAGAACCTCCCCAAGAACCTCCTCAAGAACCCGAGATTCAAGTCCACGAGAAGGGAAGCCAGTGAATTTAATGAGCCACGTTGGGCGACAATGTGGTCATTCCTCCGATTGAATGAGGTTGAATAAACCCCTATTAACCGCAATGATCTTCCAATCACAGTCGAGCTGGGCAAAAGTGCAATGTGGCACATATAATGGCCTCATTCCAAATTGCGCAACAGTCCTTGGCTGATATGAAAGGTCGACTTGCACCTAGCAAACTTGCTAAAACGCTTTTGGCAGACATTAACCTGCTTAAGCACTCTGGTTTCCCTGGGTATCGACGCTTACCAGCCAAAATTTGTGACTAAGAGTCCGCTGTTCAAGTCGGAACTTATACTACTTTCTCCGAAATTTTACAACATTGAGTGGTGCCCGTCCTAGTCGGGGCAGCCTACACCCACATATAATGCCTTCTGGTTCTTTTATACCAAATATGGTCTTAAATATTTTGGTACAGATACGATACATACTCCTTTTCTGCTCACCTAATGGCGTAGCCATGAAATATATGCTGATCGTGCTGATACCAACTCTCACTCAATTTGGAATTATGGGCCCTCTTGATATGATTCCGACTCGGACAGCCACCCTTGAAATCGCTCCCATACGCGTCAACGCGTCACTATTGCCAGTCGACGCAACAACTATTTACAACAAGCCTTTTCCGGTAATTTCGAATCGAATACACCCACCTCATATTCCATATACTCTCTTGTCTCCTCTGATAATTTATACTCCGCCTCTCTCGCCCCGTCCTCTACTTCTTCTTCCACATTTGTGCCGTAAGCGGTGATATGTAGGATGACGGGCATGTGCGGCTAAATTGAGTGAGACTTGGATTCAGAGGAAGTTGTCTGTTGGTCCGTGCTGGATTTAGTTGCACCTGCATCGTCGTCGTCAAGCCTTGGCCTCGTCGAATATACTCGACCCATGTTGATGTCCATGTAATCCACCACTACCGTCCTACCAACTCGAGTACTCCCCATGCATCTTGATAAATTTGCGCTGACCAACGGCATCTACGTGTCACAGTTAACAGATCAAAATCCACTGCGATGACACGTAGTTTTTACGCAATCTTCTGCAGTGCGAATTTATGCTAGTCGCTTTATCGTTATCGTCATATGATACCCGTTTTATCACTCTCCTGCACGAATCATAACTCACGATAGCAGTACTGGATGGTCTCTCACTTGAAGTTTCTCACTCTAACGAGTTTAATCCCACCTTTCAAGTTGCTAAGCACTGAGCATATCGAATCATCTTGCTTCTAGTTGGGTTTTATTTTCTCGTTCACGATCATCAAGAAATTTCGACCATTTTGACCAGGTGCTCCAAGGTTCATAGTGCCAACCGACATATTAAAACATTCTCCAGCTCGAAGTTTTAGTCACCGACGGTTCACCCCTCACTTGAGATCTAGCATCAAATCGTACGTTATGACCTTCATATGTCGAACAACCTTGTATATCGAGCGCTTATTTACTGCATTTGAATTTAAGTTTGCATTGCATAAGCAGGGAATAGCAAATCCAAAAGCCTGATTTCTGAACATTATCCGGCTATCATTCTATGATTGGTCAGGTGAGGAGTATTTTCCCCCAATCATATGTGTATCTCCCTTCGAACGCAAGGACATGGGCACTGTGAGTTCCACTTAGGATGATTAGTCACCGAGATTAGGTTGAATTAAATGCAAGCTGAAAGGCAAAAAGTGTTATTATTTTAGCCTTTGTTTCCATTGATTGAAAGAGACTCATTGCATAGGTGGTACGACGCACCGACGGAGTCCCAGCTCTATTTAACGGGGCATGTTCCAGATCACTGCTGTCAGTGTCTCCGTCCACGCAGTAGATTCCCCGTGACGCTTACACATTTAGCGCAGCACTCTCGCGCCCTTGTCTCCCTCGACTGCTCTCAACTAATTATTGAGCGTTTAGACCCGTCAGCGATTTTTATTTTTGCATATGGATACTACGCATTTCAATTCAGGCCGGGACCCTTGGGGCTTCAGCTTTCCTACCTCACATAATCAGTTCTCCAGCCAATCAGTGGTCAGCACTTGTTGCTACTCATCCCGGCAAACTGCGGATGGGAGTTGCTGATCCTCAAGCACTGCGAAAGCTCGATGTTGTACGTACGTGGTCCCTTTGTCTTCTTCCCTGTCAACATTCCAATACTTAGGCTCCGTACACATCGAGTTCCGTGACTATTCATAGGATTTTAGATCTCTGCTTAAGTCAACGACTACAATGTATCAAGATGGAAGTGATGAACGCCTAACTCCTGCTCAAGTTAACGTAGACTACCTGTCCTTACCTTAGTGCCGTCGTTGTGATCGATTGCTCATCGCAATATATACAGATGATATTATGGCACACTCAGCAGCTGAGGAACCTCAATTTGTGCTCCTGAACCTAATAACGTCGAATAAAAACAACGATGATCCGAAATACTGGGAACTCGTCCCCATGGCTAAATCGTACAATGTGCGTACAGCTGGCAGCCTTGTTTCAAATGAGCTTGGTTTATTCACTTCGAGATCACGCTGTAGGAGGCTGTTCAACGGGCTAAAATCGCATTCCACACACTGCTCCCGGATGAAGATGTCAATCACACTGACATCGTCATCAGGTACCGCTATAACCTCTCTAACGAGTCCTTCGTCTGGGCTGGGTTGTCCTCTCTAATGGATTCCAACATTTTATGGAGAGAGTTTCTTGCATCAATGCGCGGAGACAGTCTGGTTCTAGGTGTCTTCTTTAGCCCAGCGCAACCTGCATCGCATAGCCAGACTGGATTACCTGTTAAGATGCATTTCCCGCATGGTGCGAATCCAATGTTGGGGAAAAGGGAAGTGAAGGAGGTCTCTTTGAAATATCAGGTATAGAAATCCTCATTATTGATTTTGGCGGGTATTGAGCACATTTTGATAGGATCTCCGACGAATGATATCGATATACGACATGGTCCAGAAGGATGTCTCGAAAGTCTCACCCAATCTTCCATTTCTGCACATATATTCTAGTTTTCCAGATAACAGGAAATATGTGCCACTAAACGTTTCCACTGATGAGTATTATATAAATGCTTTGAAGATATACCGTCATGACCGTAGAGACCCACATACAAGTCGAATTACTGATAAAGATATTGTTTCTATTAAGATTATCGCTTTGTAGAATAATCAATAGATCGAATAGTGATAGCCTACAAATCTTGGATTTTCGAGGTATGGCTCAATTTCAAATATCTCAAATCAAACGCAGAGTTTTTGTACTCAATTCTCTATCAGAATGTAACACTTTCAAACGTAAATTCATGATAGATACTACATATTATACTATCTTGATTACGACTCTATAACCTTCATTGCAATGACATCTCTCTCAATTGTCAACCCACCCACTATTCGATGACAGCGATGACTCTTCAAAGCGTCAATATAGTCCGTTGGGTCGAATCTAACATACTTGCTTTGAGGTCTCGAATAAATGTCCAGAATTGGAAGATGGGCAGGGGCAGTAGCAACGTCCTTCTTCAGGACAGTGTAAATTAAGCGTCGCAGACCCTGAAAATCATGAATTTTTTTAAATAAACCTCTCATTGATCATTTCAATCGAGAGCGTACTTGATAGGTTTGCGGAACAGGGTGCCGATTTATCGTTTCCCGATCTGTACGGAGGTATAAAGCAGTAGGCATGCTTTCGAGGTCCTCGATGCGCGTTTCACGCTCAAAGAAAACCCCGAGAACCGGACTTTGGCCCCCCAGGTTATTAACCATCTTGTTCCACAGGGCATTTGACTCGACCATAGCAGTCATCCCAGCCCAGATGAGCGAGCCGTTGGGGAGCGTGTGGCGATACTTGAGTACGACGTCGTTGTGCTCCACGCCTTCCTCTGGAAGTAATTTGTGGAAGGATATCATCGCAAACTGGACTGCTTCCTGTTATTAGAAGAACTAAATTTCAGTAACACTCCATCGGACGACGGTTTCAATATCAGAAACCTCTCAAGGCCTATCAACAACTAAGATACGCACATCATAGGACCTTGCTATAGGTACCATCTCCCAGTGCTTTGACTCGTCGCTGTCATTATCTATGAAGTTCATAAACATAAATTGAGGTCCTCCAGATGTGGAGCCCGCTGGGAGATCATCTACGCCAAGTAATAGATGAGATCATGCAGTGTGCAAGGATAACCGAAGTGTCTCTTACCCTTGGTTGTGATAGTAGAATTTTCGTCGCTTCCGTCTTGATGCATATAAGTAACGTAGAAGCCGCAATGAAGTAGTATGCTATGACGATTCTGGATATCCTGATTCGTAGTAGATGTAGATAAAGGGTTAAAATGGGTGCTGTGCTATGTTTAAAAGTTCGAGCGGTCCGCATTTTGCCGACGTTTGAGATCCTGTCGTGTGTGCGAGACGACGAACGGCTGAAAGAAGTGCGATTACTCTGTTAATTGTGTTGGTACAATCAGATTTGGGCACGAAATGAAAGAGTGAGAATAAGAGATTGGAGGGTTGCTGGTGATTATCTTGGTTACGAATGGCCCTTTGGAGGGCGAAGTGTCTTTCACTTCACTTGGTCGACAACTTTCTGGTTAGAGAATAGAAATGACTGAGTTATTATACTGCTTAATTACACATGAAATCGCCCATAAACCTCAAGGATTGTACCGACCCGGTTATGTCCATTTTTGAATCGATTCTCTTATCGTTTTTATTTCTCTGGCGCGACAGATATCGCATCTGAACTTCCTTCGAATTATTCAAATATGTGATTATAGAATTAACGATATGAATTCTATGATCAATACGACAAGGTGTTAATTGGGACAAACTTCCTGTCCGTCGTCTCATCAAAGGTAAAATAACAATATTTCTTCAAAGCGTTCAAATAATCTGCTGGGTTGAGTTTCACATACCCCCCCAGATTGTGATTCGCTGTCAGAAAGTATATTTTGAGATGCGGGTGGTGATTGGCGGTACCAGCAAGATTCTTTCTCGATGCGACGGACACCAGCCCGTCTAAGATCCTGTCATCATACCCACGTTAGCATAGGCCCAAATACCACATCCGCTCAGTATACCTGGTAAGGTTTGGGTTCCGGATGGCGGTCCAGTCCGAAGGTATATACCCTCGGTTATGCATTCACCGTATGCAAGCAGCTCCTTCTTAGGGAGGAAGACTCCAAGTGTTCGGCCCTCTTTTCTCATCACCTCAGCTATTTCGTCCCATAAAGCGTTTAATTCGACCATATATGACATTCCAGCCCATACAAACAATCCATTCGAGAGTGCGTGGTAATATTTTAGGACAATGTCTCCGCGCTCCACGCCCTCTGAACCTACTGGGAGTAGCTTTTTTTTTTTAAAAAAAAAAAATTCCGCAAACTCCCCCTTTGTGGCTGAGCCATATGGTAGGGTCGTAACTAACTATGTATGTCTAATGGTATGTCTACATGAGGCCAGTGGCCATCCGACTAAGCAGCAGCTTGAGCGCACTGGGTGCGACCTCGAGCGGTGTGAGAACCGCGGATTATGTGAGTAGGTGTAATAGGTAATTAGTTTGAGAATGTAGGTATGTTGTGTTTATTCGTTGTCGGTTTCAAGTGCTGGGATGTCTCCAAATACTGAACGTAGTCGGCCTGATGTGGATATGAATTGGAAGAGGTGAGGGAGGAGGGATTTCTCGGAGAGTAGTTTGTCCATGTTCGTTGCGTCTATTCCGGCGTTTCTAATCATAGTGTTGCGGGTGCTCCGGTGCGCGGGGCATCGTATTAGATAGTGGTGGACTGTCTCCACCTCTTGTCGGCAGCATGGCTGGGAGTAGCTTATGGGAGGACGTCAAAGCGGACTGAACAGCTTCCTGTCATTAGGAAAAGAAAGGAGTTCAGCATCAGAAAACGCCTAACTCCTATCAATAAATAGTTCGAATAAGATACTTACGCACATTCTACGACCTCGCTCTAGGCACAATTTACCAGTGCTTTGACTCATCACCATCATTGTCTATGAAGTTCATAAACATCAAATAAGGTCCTGGAGCAGTCGATCTCGCTAAGACAACATCTAGGTCGTCGAGCAATGAGTGATCCATTGACCACATCATAAGAGACAGTCGGAGGGCATCGTACCTTTAGCTATTTCGCCGCTCCTGTCTTTATTTGCGGTGATGTGCAATCTGAAGGTATCAATATTAGCCGACTTGCAAATAATAAATATTTCATGGACGTTGACGATAATTATTCCGAGGACTTCAAACCAAAGCATGGGTAGACTCGAAGCCGTCTCCTTAGGGGGAAATTCTTGACCGTGATCCCTCAGACAAGTTATCCGTAATGGTTGGTTTCGAGCCTAGATGTTGGGTAACAGTGTCGAGGATAGGGTATGAGAAATACTTATGAGATGGTTTGTTAGATGTTTTGCGACACAAGGGTCAGGAGCGCTCGCACTGTCAACTGTTGAACTGCCGGACCGTTCCAGTTGTGGCTGTTTAGTCCAAACGGCAATACCAATTAGCGCCCTCGAAAATGCTGAGTTCTAAAATGGCACCCTATCGTAGGTCTGCGATACGACGGTGTCTGCCTCGGATGGAATGTGGGACGGAGGTGCTGGAGTGGGCTCTGGTCTGTCGGCGGAGGCGAAAGGCAGAGTCGTGGACCAATGGAATGGTCTGTCCAATCGAGATGGCATGTTCATTTGGAATTGGACGCCAGCTGGATCTTTAGGCTGCTTTTTGTTGACGTCATCCATCTCGTACCAGACTCTGAATCGGCACAGACCTGGGCTCCTAGATCTTATGAAGCTTTCCTAGGCGACTAAATATGACCTCAAGCACAATTGCAATGGCGTTGATGGTCCCTTCCTGTCTGGCATTGTCCTGCGTTCATCTTGTCCACTTCTTTGCTCGCGAACCGCATCCACTCCGCACCTCGATTTCACATTTCTTCCCCTTTTCACTACTGCCGAAGTTTTAATAGTGACAGTATTTGTATCAGACCCGACTCGACATACTCCCTTCCCCATGTTCTTCATCACCGAGCTCGTATTCGTCGTCTGGAACCGCCTCTGAGATCCAATATTTGGCGACATCTGGTTCTCGTCGGTGCGGTGCGTACATTTTCTGCGTGAGTTACCCGTCTCCCTTATGTCACTGACTTTTCTTTCAGGTATTCATCGGCTCGATCGAGAAGTGAACGTTCTCATTGGTATTTCACAAGATGGCCTCGACTGCTTGCTGCTTGAAACATAAAGCTCGCAGCAAGGTTCGCCCACCAACTTGCGTTCTCCCTCTGTGGGCTGTATTTTCTCTTCTTCCGTTGCTCGCGATGTCCAGCCCGTGCCTTTATTCATTCATGGACATTAGGACATCGGACGAAGACTCATGATAGCGATGAAGACAACAACCAGCCTCTCAGGAGATGTATATGGAAGTTCAAAATCACTGCCGAAACATGAACGCCGATATCTGCTCATTGCCACCGTACCTTGAAGCTCTGGCCATTACGACCGGCGAGGCTGAAACGTTTCGCGAGCACGACTTTTCATGTTGGTATTGAAAATCCCATTCTTTCAGCATAATGAGACGCCAGGAATACAGCCGTACTATATGTACTTATGGTGGTACGTATAAATTCATCGCTTATGATAAAGATTTGTCGTCTCTTGCATGCCTGGCTGAGTATCTCTCATGCAAGTTCAGCGTTAACGACCCCGGTGATGAGTTACCATCAAACCCTAGACCATATCTTATCTTCACTGGATCTCTCGCCGTCGACTCAACGACGCCCAAGAACACCATCAAGTGTCAACGCCAAACGTTGAGGACAGAAATGTCGAGTTTGCGTTTGACGACCTAGTCTACGCCAAAATTTATATTTGACTCTCAGTGCGCCATTATCAGCTTCGTTCCTCCTCCGCAGCAGATCAGCATGGTACTCTAAACACAAGCTTAATTCCACGACCTGGATTATCGTGCCGATTGAAAGTTCTCCATGG
>Ga0247741_1000756_pt1 | contig 17693 bp, 22 predicted proteins | sample UWRJL213509R2_FD_180945 | JGI IMG/M metagenome (GOLD analysis project Ga0247741, IMG submission 180945) | Plant litter microbial communities from Arlington Agricultural Research Station in Wisconsin, United States - UWRJ-L213-509R-2 | ecosystem: Environmental > Terrestrial > Plant litter >... | reverse complement strand
TCACAGCATTTGCGTCGGAACAGGATGAAGGCGTTTTCAGGTCGCTTGATGTAGTCCTCGTCGCCTTTCTTCGGCCTGCGTTCGACGACGTCGCTACTGCATGATGATTTTCGGCGTTTATGAGAAACGGGCGAAACGGGTGATGATGATCGGAGAGGAGATTCGGAACGGAGCTGGGCGTAAGGAGGAGGAGGGGTTGAGGCGGTCATAGAGGTTGAAGATGATGATGAATTCGTGAGTAATGTACATTGTTGCGAAGGGAGCGAACGAAGGTCGGGTTCAAAAGGTGATGAAGATGGTGAAGAGTAAGGACTGTTGTCGGCGAGATTATGGGTGATAGGGAAGGTGAAGGCGCGCGGCGTGGGCGATACGATGTTGAGGGCGGGAGGTTGGAGTCCATCCGTCGTCACTTCTAGTGCTTTCGGAAAGGTGAGTGAATGTATTTTTGTTGTGAGAGATTGGACATACTTCGGGACTGGGTATCGCGAGTGCGTAGAGCGGGCATGATTGTACTTGGTCGTAAAGAGAGACAATGAGGAGAGTGGAGAGTGGGGGGAAAGAATAATGGGAGGGTGTCGCAAGTCGAGGATGCCAATCGTTTTCTTTGTCTCGCGCGATCTGAGAGAACAATTGCACTGGCGGGGCACAAAAAGCGAAAACAATACGAGGTGGATGATTTATAGGGATGCCGTTCCATGAAAGGACCCGGCGAGAACACGAGCTCAGCCCCCCATTCCGTAACACTGGATCTCCTTTCATTGTCTCCCCCAAATCCGGTCACTTCGAGGGTCCATCGCCCGATAAAGCGTGTATTTGGCTCAAAAATGGAGCCTCGCCTTGCCGCCCTATTGTCTTTTCTCAGATCCTCCGGGGTGCTGGCCCGAGTCACCAGTAATTATTGTTGCCGCTATCACCAGCATCAGCCCACGCAAGCTCACCCCTTCCTCACATCCCTCCGCGGACCCAGCGTCGATGAGCATGAAGCTCGACGAGTGCGTCGTACAACGCCCTGTAGTTTAACAGTGATAGCCATACACATGTGCTGCAGAATTTGTCTCGCATCGCGCGCGTACTTTTGAGAATTCTTTATGCAGCAGTTTAGACCCGGCCGCTTGTCGCGACGAAAGAGTGAGCGTTTTCCCAGCCATCAATCGACTCACGCCCTGCCTAACTTCTCCTCCTCCCGCCCAACCTTCTTTCTCACACATCTCCCGATTCGCCTTCCGTCTCACGATCTAATATTCCTCAGACAAGGGTAAATACGCAGACTCTATCCTCTCATCCAAATTTCTAGGGCCCACACGATCATTGCTATCGTCTACGGATGGCCCAAGCAGGGGCCAGGAAATCTGATGCGCAGAGCCGATTGGGGAAGACCGGCCCAGATCACATCTCGTGATCCAGGATTATCCCGACGTCATTGACCAGTGGCGGTGACCCTTCCTCAAATAGCCACGAGGTGGCCGGAACATCACTAGAAATGGCAACATATGCCGAAATGGAACCCCGGACGCGTTAATTTCTGTCTTTCAGCCCTCTGCCCACTCTCGTATTTCCCCACTCGTGAGCAGGTGTATCTTGCCGGTCAGAACTTGGAAGGCACGTACTTACGGACTAGAACCGTAATGCCCAAGTTCCATCCTTTAATTTTATCCAGTTCGGTGCGAAAGACAGACAGTCTCGATGAAATATCCGCCCTCACACTGAATTATAACCTCATCTTGCCACCCCGTCGGGGTTATACCATTTTCTCGACAAGTTTGAGAATTCATCAAGATCCAATTTCCGCTCTTTGGCTGAATTGTCGCTGTGCCTTGCCTCGAGTCTCGACTGTCGACTCACCCTCACGACTTTTGATATCTGAATACAGCGGGAGGACGCGGTTCAGGTCCAGTTCTACTGACATGATCGGGCTTGGAGATCGCAAAAGCCAAGGGATTGGACCTAGCCTAGGGTTGGGGTTCCAGATACGGAATCCTTACCCTCAAAAGGAAATACATGCGGCTAGCCGAAGTCTTGCGAACCCGCCTCCAAGCGCATGCGCCCATTCGCCCATTCACTGAAGGAATGATAGTATCGTAGAGTAGACTTTGAAAGAGAGCTTAACTGGTCCAGCTTCTAAGAATGAACTACAGACGAATGATGAGTAGGACAATGGGATTGAACTGAACAGGTATCTTCAAAGGAAACCTTAGGAAATAGGACGAGGCGAAAGGGTATTGGAATTAAGCTGTGATGTGAATGTCTTCTTCGGAATAACTAAGCGGGAGTAAAATGGCAAAGCTAGGTGCAAGGATATACATCCTGGGATGGAGTCCGCACTCGGGCCGCGAAGACTCTGACCGCGTGCAACTGTCGGCTTGGGTCTGAAGTTGGACGAGCATCCAAGTTCAGATATTTCTAGCGTCATTCATGAAGAAAAATCACCAAGAGCTCTGACCTGCGATCGACAAGTCAGGAATTTGGCATACATTTGACCATCGTGACAACCATACATGCTGCAACTCAGGTAGGAGTCAACTTCTGGTATATTGTACTATATTGGGATCGTTAGATGAGACTGATTCCGCTATCAGCGAGTTTCCACGCGATATGGGCATTCGTCATCTGAAATTTGGAGCGTACGGTGGTGACTCTGTATTTTGATTAGTAGTCGGCCGGATTTAAATTCCTCGGAGTCTTTGAACGGAAGAGTCAGTCAGCAGTGCGATAGGAAGACACGTTTAATTCAGGCGGACTATGGTGCTCACGGTATTTCTGAGTTATCGAGGGAAATGTCTCATGGAGCAAACGTGATGCTGGCTGGGCGCTAAAGATCTGTGAGTGGTCGGTATTTTATCGCCGAAATTGGGTCCGCAGATCTGCGCTCCCAAGTATGTCGCATTGACCACTTGAACTATTTTATCGATAGTCGAACGTAACGCGGAAGGACATCTTCAGGTTGATTTTAGCGCTAAGTCATGAATTCGATATTTTACTGGAGAACACTGAAGACAGTCTACCCAGGCCGCTCATTCACACCCACCTCCCGCGGCAATGGTGTACTGTACCGTGGTCAAGGAGGTCGAGTCTGCGGACAGTGGTTTCATTGCGGAAAGAATGAACTACTCGATACACTTGACCGCATGGATTACTCATTCCGAGTGGAATTTCCAAGTCATGGAAGGCGTAAAATGAACTCGAGAACTGAACTGTCAGTGATTCCTTTAAATCGAAATTCATTACGGATATTAGCAGTCTTCGCCCGTTGAGAGTCGAGTCATACCGCCACCATTGAGAATATGAGAACTTGGGAAGCTACTCACGAAGGCACCGTGAGTAGAGCGCTATGAGACTTTGATGGATTGATGGTGTGGCTGACTGGTCGGAATGTGGCGCAGTCTGAGTTCTTCCGGAGGTGATGTGTGTAATTTCGTTGATAGACATGTGTATCTGAGGGATACAGGATTATCTTACGGACTAAAGATTGTGAATGGTGTGAAGTATGAGAGTGTCTTACTTTATTTTTATGGTGACAGACGGCCGAAGTGAAAGCTTAGATTGACCGCAGACGTGCTGCATATATGGGATCAAACGAGACGCGCTAATTATAGTGAACAATGGGCGAAAGTGAACCCGCTGATACTTGAGACAATGGGTTTTTTCCAGTGCGAGGATTGAGATATCAGACGTTCGAGATTGAGGAATAAGAGCGGACGCTCGCGTTATGAAAGTCGTACGAGGACGGACCCGGTGGAAAGATCGAGCTGGTGAAGAGATGAGAACTGTATACTTGCGAGATCTGGGTGTGAGATTACTTTTGAAGCTGGTCACAGTGTCTATCTTTACGATTGATCGACCTAGAGCAGTCAACTCAGAGGACGAGTGGGGAACAAGTCACATATGCAGTCCGCAATCTTCCTCAATGTTGGAAACACCACTCATTCTTGACAATTCCTTCGGACCAGGAGTAAATTCTGTCGTAAAACATCTCAGCACTTATATAATCTCTAATACATTTTTGCCTTGGGATTATTCGCCATGCCTGCAAACTCAGCCGGGTGTTTAGTGGCTGCGGCGAACTACTCCAGAGGGGCTCAGGCTTCATGCTCATATTCATCGCATGCGGAGGACTTTGCCGATTCTAGCATCTCACAATGATGTTATATGACTGGGTTGATAAAAATTGTCCGCCCAACCCGGGCGTATATAGATAACTTAAGATGGGGGGGAAGAGACCAAAGGAAGATCACTGCCATTTGTGAAAGGTCGTTAGTGTCAAGGTTTCACCTGTCAGCGCTTCAGCGATTATTCGTTACTTCAGAATAGACTAGCAACCGGCCTATGTCAGAAATTTGAGACCATGTGGTAGCTTCGAGACGCAGTGTATTTCCCAAGAAGCCCGGCGAGAGCTTGAGGTGAAACGTCGAGTTTGGGTCGGCTGATCGATTTGAAGACCTAGAACATGTGAGTCACCCTGAAATTTAGACAGGATTCTTGTAGAATTAAGTGTTCAATTCTATAAGATGTCAGCTGCGCATACTCGAGGTATGCATGAGATGCCTAAGAGCGCGTCGTAAGTAAATCAGTCACGCATCGCGACCGGTCACAGCACGGTTGTGGAGCGTCACGCGTTTTCGCTGTCATCCAGTTCTGCCTCCATTTCGTATTCCCGCCATAACTTCAAATTGGCGTCGAGTCAGAAGTCAACATCTTCCTCGAATCTGCTCAATCTCTTCTTGGTTGATGTCCATCTCTCGTACCTTGCGGTCCAGGAAGCGAGCTCGCTCGGTGACCCCTCCTGGCGATACCAATGTCAATACTGCCGTGGCAGACATCATAAAGCTACCGTCATCAAGCCAGGTCCAATCAGCCTTCGAATCACCTCAGAAGTCGAAGAAATTGAAACTTCAGTCGTCTTTCGCAATCAAATCGCCTTTTCCCGACTTTGCGCATCCTACTCCTAACGAGGCGTTGGATGTCTTCAATCTCCTGTCGACTGCTCATCGCACAAACGACCCAGTTCGAAGACGACCTCTGGCAACCTCCAACGCAACCCAAACGTGTGGAGACGTTCCGAACGTCATTGAGGCCCTCATTGAAACCATATTGTCGCAGAACACATCTGCCAAGAACTCCACACGCGCAAAAGCTAGTCTTGATGCGACCTTCGGGAAGAACGATTTTGCAGCCATCGTCGCTGCACCTTTAGATGAAGTGGTGGACTCTATCCGCTCCGGTGGCCTGGCTAACAAAAAGGCAGCGACCATTCAAAATATCTTACGTTCAGTCCACGAGCGTCACGGGAGCTACTCATTGCAACACCTTGGGGCAGTCGAGGATGGACAAAGGATGACCGACGACGAGATTATGCGCGAATTGCTGACCTACAATGGTGTGGGACCCAAGACTGCCTCCTGCGTCTTGCTCTTTTGTTTGGGCCGCGACTCCTTCGCCGTCGACACTCACGTATTCCGACTAAGCAAGCTCCTTGGATGGGTGCCTGCAAAGGCTGATCGGATCCTTACTCAAGCCCACCTAGATCTTCGAGTACCTGACGAACTGAAGTATGGTCTCCATGTCCTCATGATTCAGCATGGCCGGGCGTGCGCAGGCTGCAAGAAGGCAAACTCGGGGGAGAACTGCATTCTGAAGACATATCTGAAGGCCAGGTGTATGAAGGATGGAGATGTCGAGGAGAAAATCGAGAATGCTGAGGTTGAAGCCTAGGGAGTTTTCAAGTCTGTTGAGTTACTTTCGATCAGCCTTTAAAGCGCTGCAGACCTCATTATCTCTATTACCACTCGTCTATAGCATTTTTACCCGAACAACCTTCGACAACTCGAACATTGTGCAAGTAGTGGTCCTTGATGGGGCAGACAGTGGCTATACTATTGTGTCGACGACTCCATTCGGAACCCTAGTCTAACTCAAAATGATTTGAACCCCCTCTTGATTTTCGAGAACGCCTTACAAAATGAAATCCAACCCTGAATTGTGTTTGGAGGCGTCATTCATCGCGTCAATATCTTTCCTGCTGCACGATCTAGTGGTCATGCGACTCGGCACGGCGTATCTAAGCGCTAAAAGCTTGATCAATTGATATGTCGACTACCCAATCCGCGATCCGCAAACATGGGCGCTCTGTTTTACTTTTACTACTAGAAGCGGTGTCTGCGTTCAGTAGCTCGTTTCAAATGAAGAGTCAAACTACGTATCGCTGATTACTACGCTATTTCTGGTGTCAGTCCTTATGTTAGGCTAATCTGAACACACCCACACGCCACATTGTGGTCCTTGTGGACGAACTGTTGATTATGTTACAGTATCCCAATGCACTTGACCGGTGGACATGCGTGGGTTACCTCATGCTGTCCAGCATCTATTGCTGTCGAGGTATACAATTGAAACGTTCGGAGGCCGCCGATCTGATTATCACAGCTATTTTGTCCCGTATAGATTCCTGCGAGAGTTCTACCATCTCGGTTTTGAGTTTCGACGTGCACCCACAAGGAGGGTCCGATTTACCTACTCAATGGTAGTATTCACAAATATTCTCGGCGACCATTTGGTTTATGAACGCCTCTGTCGATCTTCCTCGCGCTACTGTATCGCCGATCAGCAAGGATGTGGGTCATGTCTAAATTTGACGCGCCCTCAGCAATACTTACACCTCGTGTGTATGCAATCTTAGGCTCTCGGGTTCGGTGCCCAGTCTCTCAAAATTTCAGTCGTGACATATCTCCATAGAATTTCATCTAGCTAGTCTACATGCGTGCAACTCGATTAATATCCAATGGTGTTTTAACCTTTAAGATTCCTAACCTGTATGAGTTTTCTTTAAGTCAGAGTGGCAAGCTCTTCTGTTCGAATGAGAGGATCACTACCGTTTCTGTAGCCAGTCGACTCTGAATCCATCAAGCTCCCACCTCAAAGGCCTTACTAAAACCAATACATAAACTCAATTCATCCATCGATAAGAGTTTTACTTCCGTTTCCCCTGAGAAGCGCTGGTGAATTCCTATACGGTCTAGATCAACTGGATCACTCTAACCAATTCGAGAGACAACGCTGCACTCCCGACGAGAAACTGGTCATTTGAGATAGAAACTTGCGGAAGGAATCTCGAGACCATCAAATCCAATTGCACCCTCAGCTTTGCGCACTATCTATCAATACCCTCGTGTCTCTCTGCGGCGTCAACTTAAAATGGGGCAAAAGGGATATGTTCGATCGAAGCACGTTAGTTAGTACTACATATTCGGGATCCAGCGGTTACTAGTCTAGCTCCTGGTGTTTCTTTGACGCCTGTGAAGGAGACAAAAAAGAATGTGAGTTGGCCTCCAAGTTCATATTTTGATGCGCCACCTGATGCGGTGTGGACGAGCTCGGGACATGTACGAAACAAGCGCCCACAGTTCCTCCACCATAATATTCTACGAACCAACAGCATATTTCATTGGGCAAGCCAAATTATCATGCTGCAGAAGGTATATGATAACTTTCTGGAACTCACATTTTGTTATGGCACTTTGACCACTGCTTTGTTGATATAATATTGTCAATATAGTGGGATAGGACGTCGAACATTGAGTAATTACCTTTCAGCGGTAATTCTCTATCTTTCTCATCGGTACAGGATTTGAGAAAATGTCGTTAACCATTTACTACGGAGTGGAATTAAAGTTCTCAATCGAGCAGCTGGTTGCATTGGAATTTGATACTTGTGAATTTGGCTGACGGGACCTGCACGCGATCAAGTATGTCCTCTTGGACATCAGGTCTGACCGACAACTGGCGTCTAAAAATTTCCTGTTAAAGTCAAATATGGAAAAGGCTGACCTCATGACCATCTCTGTCGGTAACATATCATACCTCACGGAAGGCTACTTGCTTTCCAGCTATCTCTGCGACTCATGGCTACACAGCTTTGGTTGAGTGCGCCTCTCATTTCCGATGCATGTTGCCTCCAATGTATCTGGTTGACATTTCGGGCTCATTTCATGTCGCCGGGCCCTCATTCACTGCATCGGAGTGCTGTCACTCAGCCCACTTCTCGCGCTAAGTAGGGCATGTTGAAACATGTGCGTAGCCAGCTTGCCCGGCGACCTTCGGATCCGGTCAACCATCAAGCATCCCTACACCCATGGTCGGCTCAGGCACAAATCTCCGAGCGGATCATGGGGACTTTTCGTGCACCCTGTCGGAACCTCAGATTCCCCAGACTCCCTGCATCATCTCCTATGTTCTCCAGACTTTGCTGCGAATCGCCTCCGAAAGTGACTACCATCTCGAACATGATCGAAATTACCCCACTTCGGCGTTGAAACCACTCAGTGAAAGGTTGGCACGGCTACTCAAATTCTATTCGCCGGTTGCACTCGAGCGCTTTGCTCTCGAGATCATTCCATAAAAAAGCTAGCAAGAAAGCGCGGAAGACAGCATCGATTCTCGGCGAAGTCGCCTTCCGTGTCAAAAATCGCAAGGTTCGATTTCGGTACACGGTACGAGTGTGGCGTTCATTTATTCGAGCAGCCACTTTTTCAGATCCTCGAGCATGATCTTATTCCTAACCTCGTATAAAGGTGCATCTATCTATGAGTGTACGCTCCTTTCTTGGACTTTAATTTGCCAATATTCCTCTACGATTGTGGCAACGTTCAAATATGCGAGTTGTCTTATATTTCGAGACACGAGGATCAGTCGTCAGCCAAAAGTCTTTGATCTTTTCAGGCATTGATTTTGGCCACTCGATTGTGAACTTTTGGTGCCGTGCAGGATGGTTCTCGAGCTCCTCTGGCGTTCTCTTCCGCGATTTAATCACACCCACCCACCACTTCTATAAAACTTGAATATCCGAAATACTAATATTTTATGGAATGGAACTTTCGCCAATGTTGGTGAGATTCTTTATAACCCATGGGGATTGTAGAATTTCAAAACGGTGCAAAGTCACCCAGAAAGGAAATCAGAATGTGAAGGAACGGAGAGTTCGCACCGATCTTTAGGTTAAATATGTCCGGACCCAACTTACTGTATTGCATTGATAATGATTTCTACACCAGCGTTGGTACTGAAGCGCTACTGGGTTGCCTCTGGTTCCCTCCGGAATAGGCTTATCATCCATGCTCCGGATTGGTTAACTTTAGCCCATAAGACACGTGCTCCCTTAAGGCCGGTTATCTCCGCACAGGGCAGGCCATTCTCGACGTTAAAAGCGAATCGCAGGTTAACCGTCAACTCCGTCTCCATATCCGCTAAAATCAAACGCCCAGCAGCTAAGTTCATTAAAAAAACTTGATAGATCTCAATTCCCTCAAATTTTCTCTCGCAAATTTACTGAATAGGCGTTGCTAAAAGCATAGTACAACCTAGTGTCACCGATTATGGATGATTACGAGTTGGGTTTGAGATGATTGGGCATCGTACCTTTTAATCGAGCCTTTCAACGATAATTCTCATAGAATCACTGGATATAGCGCGTGGCCGTGAGTCCTTGTCATGATCAACGACACGTCGTTCCTCCCTGGACCTTTGTTATGCCAGGCTATTCTGGCGCAGTGAAACCTCAGCAGATTTTCTGTTCTTGATCTACCTAACGAGTCTATGGTTCCGCGGCCATCTTTGGTTTCACTGCGTTTGTCGTTATCCTTTGGGTCTTCTATCCTTGTTGATTGCTCGTCTGTGTTTAAGCCCTCTCTTCTCGTACTTTCACCGCTGACCTGACTATGACAAATCATGACTTGAAAGACGAGGCAGTTACTAGCAGCTATATAACTGAGCTCTCCATTCCATGTCATTTGACCTCTGATATTGGCAATATGTTCATCTCAATTCTGTGTGCTTCGCTTCTCTCTTTCGCTTTGCCCGATTCCGCACTTAAAATGGTACCCTTGCTCTTTGAAGGTCGCTGGTATGTTTTCTACGTGAAATTATTCGATACCTTGTGAACTGTGAACAGCTTATGATTGTAAGAATCACCAGCACTGGCTCATTCGTCATCAACATTCTCAATTATCCCCTTCTCGGGGCTACCCATCGAGAATTTTAGGATCTTCAAAGCGCAATATGCTGATCTCTGTACGCTACTTCACAAGGCTTATAACTTTGCCGTACCCGGTGTGGTCATCTACCACATCAACGCCAACAGTGTTTTTCACATCGTCGATAAATATTTCAGCATCTATGCGTCCGTTTCCAATGGTTAATCTTCGCACATCTCTTGCCTGCTTGCGATCTCTAAGTACTAATATGCTCTCGAGAAATATGCCACCTTCATATCATGTTCGACTTCTTCCATCAACGTTGCGGTGCCAGCCGGCCCAGAGCTACGTGACTTGATCATTGTCCTATCTTCAGTTCCCATCTCTCGTATACCCTGTTATACAACCCAATCACGAGTAGCCGCTGAATAGCAACCGGGGCCCCTCCCTTGACCTGCAGCTCTGGATGCGATAAATATGTCGTCCTCGATGGGCTGAAACCCTGGCCCTAGTCAGCGGTCAGCACTTCCTTCTACTCCGCGATGCTAAAGCCGGTTTCGAATTACTTGCAGTATCATAAGTCGTGCCTAATTTCATTTTTAGGTGTTCATCAAGTTGACGGGAACTCCATTTCTCGTACGTTGAATGCAACCATTTTTTGTTACTGAAGATTGAGCTAAAGCTGCGCTCTGGCTGGCGCCCTTGCTCGTATATTCTCACTAACACTGTTCCGCACCCTGAAAAGCGGAAGCTAACACACATATTCACGTTATCACGGTTGATGCACATAGTTTAAAGGTTGGAACCAACTACCATTCTCTAACTTACATTACATATCGTCCAATCGATCATGCTTCAACATTTCAGGTGGTTTGAGGAGGTCGATACCACCAAGCACGCAACCAATAGTTGGGGTGAGCATTCCGGATAAATTACGGCCTCAAATTAACCGGCCTCGCCTGAGTTGTACACTCCGAGTCAATTCCCTGAGTTGCACGCTCCTCATCTCGGGAGTACTGTCCTCGATGTTAGAATTTTGGATTTATCATCCGGAGAACGGCTCAAGAAGATTGAATATGTATTTGACGTATAGATATATATTTATCATCTTGAAGGCCCTCTCCCAAGGGATGACCAAAACGATAGAAAATTCAATAATATAGACAATTCCTATGTTCTAATTCCAGTTATACATACATTAGGTATGCGACTGGAATTTAGTTCATTGAACAGCCCACCAAACTTATACTCGTCGGGCATGAGACATGGCTGGACTCGGCTGGGCGGTGATTAGCGATCGTACTTATTGCTATCATTTATACCCGTTAGGTGAGCAGTATGTCCCAGTCTTTATGTGTGATTATCCTCGTGTTTAATGTCGCAGTCTCACTGTGCAAATGCTTGAGTATAATTGTGCCTTTCCCAAGGACAAGCATCGTCGCTTCTCTCACACAAGTAGAGTTTTGGTGCGACAGGTCCTCGAATCCAACGTGCACATGAACTCGTAGTAGGGACAATAGCTACGACCATTAAACGTCTATGAGAGCTTTGACGTCAATTCATCACTAATGGTAGTATGTGAAAAAGCGTAAGATACCGACTAGTATACAATAGAAGATGTTACCAATAAGACTTTAAGTCTGAAGCTTGACATACCAAGGCTAAGCGAGTACCGTGAGTACTGGTTGAAGAGTTGCAAGAGAGGACGACAAAAGAGATGACAAGGAATATGCGAATCTCAATTTCCCGGGTCATTAGCCTCCTTGTCAGTGCGCTTCGCTTATGAGCGTATTAAGCTTAAGTTGGATCGAGCTTCTAGGAAGACGCGATTCAAGGGTTCGTGGATACGACCGCATCTCTTTCCCCCCGGGTTAAGAGCGGTTTGGGAAGGAGAGCTGGAGGATTGGACATTTGATTATAGAGGAAATGAAGAAATGGTCTTATACACTCACAGAAGCACAGGTCGATAGTTCAGCTGCATCCTGGGGCTCCAAGACTCCAGGAATGGCGAGGACCACACAACTCATCTCGATCATTTCCAGTCCACGAGAATCGCCTCGCCGCCTGTTTAAGCGAGGAGGGAAAAACATTCCAATGGACAGACGCCGATATCGAATCAAGGGCGCCATATCGGCCATATGGACCACCACAAGTAATAGCGAGAAGGGTACCGGTGGCGAAATTGACGATGGATGCGGGGCTGTAGTGGCTCGCATCGCGGAGAAGTGAACATATAATCGACCTCGAAGCCAAATCAGGTTTCGTTGTTGGGCAGGCAAAACGGAGAGTTTGTCGTGGGTTAGACGCGACATGACGAAGAAAATTGTACATATCACGATATTTGAGTCACTTAGCAACATTTTGGAATGGCCTACCCAATGACTTGACAGCCTGAAAGTCAGCATCCATGATATACACGCCTCGAGGGTGTCGGCCAGGGTTGTACGTCGTGAAGTTGAGTGGCTGTGTGTGTACAAAAGGTGCCACTGCTTCTTCAATCGTTGAACGTTGAACTCCCGACTCTCCGCCAAATGTCCTGCCAACAGAGCACTATAGCTGTGGCACATTGCCCTGTGTGTGGATGCGAAACAGATAACGTCCAGAGCACCAACTGTGAACACAACAAAGACGATGGTGATGACAGCGGGAACGACATGGTTACCACATCTGCTGGAACGCCTCAATCGAGGTTAGGTGTAGATGTTACGCCCAAGGCGCATTCAGCGACTTCTTCAACCCCTGCAGTACAAAAATTTGACGCCGATACAAAAGCGGTTGACGCTAGCGGTCTTACATTTCCCCCTGGCAGCAACAATAAGTTCTGCGTAATTACCCTACGATATGGGGACTACGGATCTTCGCATTCCTGCCACGTTGTTCCTAGGTGCACTAAAAACAATATCGAATTGGTACGCTTTCCCCACTATTGTCATAAGACCTTCACCCAACATCATCTAGATGAACAAACTTGAATATCTGTGGTGTTATCGGCCTAAAGGAATGAACATCGACAGCTCGTGGAATTTGGTTCGACGTAAGTCTAGCTAGCTCTGCCAGTGTTAAATCTAATAGTAGCTTCAGTTGGCGCTGAATTTCACGTCAGCTTCGACTGTGGTGGTTGGGCTCTTCTCCCTGTTGATCATAAAATATTATCGAGAATGCAGGGGAACTATGAGGCCAGCTTCATAAATTATACACCCACGACGGCTGATCCAATGATAAATTTTAGCCTTGAGGTTAGTCAAAATATAAGCGATACTAAAGCCTTAGCTTTAACGCTAAAGCCAAATCTATAGGAGGATGTATATTGTGGAAAGAAGTCGTTCAGATACCTCTTCCTGCCCCTTGCCGAACCCCAACGCTGCAAGTTCCCCATTGCCCGCCTCCAAGATCCGCTGCACAACCTCAATGCCAATCTTTACACGTTCCCCTACCTAAATTTCCCCATCCTTACGCTCCACATTTTCCCGCACTTCGCAATCTGGAACCTGGGCCAGAAATTTGATGTGCAGCACTTGGACGACACATACCTTTTGAAAGAGGACACCAAACATCTGCTCATTTACCGCTTGGCGTTACAGGGTGCGCTCAAAATTTACTCACTCTGGAAGGGTTTCGGGTTCCCCTGCCCCCGATGGTGGTACCGCCAATTGTGGTACCGCCAATTGTCGCATTTCCGACGTGTGCGCCACCAATGGTAGTACCTCCGACAGTGGTTCCTCCGCTAATTTAAAAAGCAGGCAGGTAAAATTACCGCATTCTAGTCGCATATGCAGGACTTACCTGATAACACCCGAGGTTCCGATAGTAGCACCTCCACTAAAATTACAAACACTGGTGAGACTCACGTCTCCTACTCGTATAGCGGGACTTACTTGATGACACCAGTAGTTCCAACCGTCCCATTCCCTTGTCCATAAACGCCCAAGGTACTGTGTACATTGTTGTCAGTAACTTCGGGTCGATTCGAAAGGAAGAGCGACATACGCAGAGTGTCCATTAGATGGCGCTTGGCCGACGATGGGTGAGTGCCCAATCGTCGAGGAAGATTCGACGCTAGCACTGGATGCACTGGATGCAGAGCGGTCAAGTCCTGGCGCCTGCACTGGTCCGTGTCTGGATACCCCACCACGTCTGGTGAGTCCCCCAGAACTCAAGTATTAACGAATGCACTTACCCCATGTAAGGATAGCCAACGGGGGTAGTCTGACCGCTATACCCAGTGGGAACTTGTCTTGACAAGAGTTAGCTTGTTCAGAAAGTCACAAACCATATCCGAAGGATCCTACCTGGTTTGAGCGTAGTGATCCATTTCTGCGTATGCTGCTTTGATGTGAAGTGATGTCGATATAGAGGACGACTTCTTGTTGCTTTTTAGGCTGAGTCGTTCAGGCTTTTATAACCCTCGCTTCCCAGATCCAATCCTCCGCTTTCCTTCTTCGTATTTGGTTGCACCTCTACATTTAGTACGATGCTACCCTGGATGCAGTGGTATGGTCCCGGTGATATCCTTCATTACATTTTGATACTTCGTGGCATTGGAGCGACCGGTGCTAGAGGATCCAGACAACTTGACGTTAACTGCTGTCAAACATTGGGGTTGATAATTTATATGTACCGCTGACTTGGAGGCTCTCCTTCTGTAAATACAGACTCATCGGGCTACTACCCAGATAATCAAGTGCGCTTTCCCTCGCGTAGAGGTCATATTTCAGATATTTTCTCATTTTAGGCGCCGACCTTTTACTAAATGGGATTCTCATAATGGTATTCTTCGAGCCGTAAGAAGAACATCTCAATCACCTCCTGGAAGAACATTGGCATTGCAATGAATGCTGATATCAACCTCTTCCCCATATGTACCCCGGAGGTTGAAGAATCCATGATGAATTCAATAAATCAATAGTCGGTAATAGCTTTCAAGGCATCCCGACGATTTGACGTGAGTAAAACTGCATGGTTTTCTCATGTGACGGGACTTCGATATGTTTTCTTTGACAATTTTGACAGGAATTCCATTGGCTTGGAGTCTCTTGGAGACTCGACGTCTTGTTTGGTCTTGCTTGACAAGGAACCAGCAAGCGCCGAACGACGCTTCAGGCTTGTCCTATAAAGGTGCCGGTGCCACTTTGACTTGACTGCGTGACTAGGCATCAGAAAGAGTGGTCGACGCCTCTGTAACTCCTACCACTATGGAGTTCCAGCTGACAACTTGAATCCACGAGGCATAGCTTGACTTAGGCCTGAGGCAGGTAAGTGTTCTCACTAGTGACCAGGTCTGAGACTCATCGTGCACCATCGTTACATAGTACCCGTCAGGAGATTTCTCGGTCTCCTCGAGATGGCCAATACAGCGCTGCCTTGGCCTGAATGAAATGTGTAGGATCCTAGGTAGCTTAACCCTCATTGACCTGCTCATTGTTCACATGCTTCAAAGGTCTAATCTTTGACAATCAAATGGCCGCCCATGTAGCGCAACGATGATGGAATCGGTGTAATTAAGTGCCGATGTCGGATGTCATAAAGGTAGTGCATTTCAATGCGTATCGCTCTTTAGAAGCGTCCCATTAACTGCCATCCGATATTGAGAGATCTTCCAGCAATGTCGAACTAATTTCCCCTCTAACGCCATATCTAACATCTCCTAACCACTCTTTCACCATCATCGCTTGAAATCTGCAGCTTCTAGTATAAATAATTCAAATCAAAGTGCTAAAGACCTATAATTCGGGATCACTAGTCTCATCAAGCCAATGCCAAAAGCGGAATTCATTGTCGATAATTGATGCACGGAGATACGCAGCAGTGGCTGTGTCCGCGTTACGACTCTCATCAGTTTTCTCGGTCGACAACCTCAACGACAATAGACCTCATACAAAGCAATACTCTTCCAGTCAGCGTCCAGTAACCTGAATACGAGACTTCAGATAAGTAACCCAACTCCGACACGCTCGTACCCAAATTATATTAGACCTCTGCGCGTAGGATGCGCTCGCCGCGTTCTGTACCCTAATAATTCATACCTCTACTATTAAGCAAATCCCCCCAATTCGCTTGCATATGTTTGTTCCATTACCGAATTTATGTGCTTTCTTTTGTCTTTCACACCTCTTGGCGCCAGAACCTTTTGTCTTTGCGACTCCTTGGCGATCGCGCCTGTTTCTAAACTCATTCGATCAATCGAACATGGTAATTCTTTATTGTTTTCAATCCCCATAAAGTGTGCTATGTTTCTGTCCGATTCCACCCCGCCTTTCCTCCCACTTTTCCCCTACCTCCTCAGTTGCTATTTTTCCTCACCAGCGGCGGACCACAATTCCTGCCTACAATGCTCTGAGAACACAGTTTCCAACGCCGACTTCCATTGCTACTCCCACACCACATCTGGGGCCGATCTTCGATTCTTACAGTTGCTTCGGTCGTTGTAGAGCTCGAGAGTGGGGGGGGAAAGGGGCTCGCTATGTGTTACTTACTGTATCCCCTTTTTCTCCCCTTCTGATCCTGAAATTTCAGGTCGCACTTTCAACTTGCACGGACGAAACTGGTCGAAAGCGAACGGTTGGATCAAGGTGGCAGGATGTTTGTTTCCGCTTAGGGTGGAGGACCTTGCACGTATCTACTCCTACTTTTGTTCGCATTCTACAGAGTCTGTTCACTCCATCGCTCACGAACATATCTTTAGAACACTCTGGAATTTGCCTCACCTCCTTCTGTTGATGTCACTGTATGTTTATAAAGCATATATATATATATTTAAAGACTACTTTATGTTTTGATAATACTTGGAGATCGTGTCGAAAGAAGATTCGTGCAAGAAATATCAGCATCGGACACAGTACAATGTAGCTATTGCTACGATGGACCTTTCAGTCTTTTCAGAAATTTCCCGTAGAATTGGAAGGTCCATCGTCAGGTGCCAAGAAATAGGTGGTCATCTTGCCTTTTTTTGGTTTCCATCTTGGCGGTCCTGACTTTGATTGTTTTTGTCCCGAATTCAAACTCGATGGAGGAACTATGATGAGTAGGATAGGGGTGCTCAGCGCTCTGCTACCAGCACGTGTCAGATACTTCATAAATATTACGTTCTCGCTATGGAGCACTTTCCAGTTCTTTCTGTGCTTGAATTTTATTTATTTATTTACATCACCTCCAACCATTCTATCAGGACCTCTATATGAAACACCGAGGCAATGTCAGGTGCTGAGGCGATGTTATCTCGGCAGTCCCGATTTTCGTTTTGATTCTCCATAACTTATATATCCTTAATCGTCTTAATTTTAGATCTGAAGTCCCTTTACTTGGACCTCAGGGATCGAAACCACTGAGGCGCCGAAGCGGAGCGAGGCGGCTGTCTTGTATTATATTATCAAATGGTCAGGCAGCTGCGTAGAATCTAATCCTCTCCCAGTATGGATTTAAACCTTCTAGAAATACTAAGGGCCCACCATCTACGTTTTTACTTGTTCTGCCAGGTATGTGGTTCAACAAAAATGCGCTTTTATTGCTGTGCAACTTGAAACTGTTAAACTGTGATGATCGGAGTGGTACTGTAAGGTACCCTTCCTGTCTGAGCACGGAAAACACGCGCAAGTTGTCCATCACGCACGTGCTCGTCTCCAGGGTATTATCATTATCTTTTATTGTTCATCATTTCCGTATTTCCATTATTCTGGACTGTGCCTCGATTCTCTACCTCCTATACCATTTTATCTACTATAAAAACCCCATGTA
>Ga0247741_1000755_pt1 | contig 17695 bp, 14 predicted proteins | sample UWRJL213509R2_FD_180945 | JGI IMG/M metagenome (GOLD analysis project Ga0247741, IMG submission 180945) | Plant litter microbial communities from Arlington Agricultural Research Station in Wisconsin, United States - UWRJ-L213-509R-2 | ecosystem: Environmental > Terrestrial > Plant litter >... | reverse complement strand
AGATGCGCCCTGTTTCAGTGATTACGTTCAGTTGGACGAGTTATTTCCCTGCTCAAAATTTGTTTATTTGGAGCGCGATCTGGAAAGCTGGATACCGTCGATACAAATGTTATTGAAAAAAATGCAACCTGAGCTGCATGAAAAAACTGGTTATTTACATCCTGTACTTAAACGCTCCTTTAGTACAACTTTTGAATTATTAACTACAATTGATCCATTCGATCACCAACATTTGAAATCCTGCTACCTTAAGCATCAAGATAAAGTTTTTAACTATTTTAAACATCGTAATGATTTATTAAGTATTGATATTAGCGAGAAAAACAGTTTAAAAAAGTTGTTGAATTTTCTAGGTATTCACGCTGAAAACTCTACCGATTTTCCTCACCTCAATAAAGGCAAGCAAGTAGATAACTGGAAGGAATTTAAACACCCCAATAAAATTAATTCCTTGAGCGCAGGCAAAGAACATAGAAAGTTTTTCGATTATAAATAGCTATAAATAAATCAGCCCATCCGCTTAACGGATCGCTTTGGCAGGAACAATTTTAAAAGAGAAATAATAATGCTTCATAAATTTCAGTTAAGTACGTTAGCTACTCTATTTTGTTTATCACTAGCGTTTGAAGCAAACGCACAGCAACCACCAGCACCGCCGTCTCCTCAAAATAATGCGACGGAAATATTGATCACCGGCCAGCAAAATGCGTCGAAATGGTTTCGTGCGGAAAGCCAGCATTTTATTGTTTTTGCGGATACGCGACGTGAAGATGTCACGCAGCTGCTAAGCAATCTGGAACGATTGGATTATCTATTACGCACCTATATGAAAATCAATAAAGAAGCGGAACAAAAACTAACGCTTTATTATCAAGACAGCGCTAATGGGCTTAAAGAAGTAGCAAAAGACCAACCGCCATTTGCTATCGGGCTTTACACCAGCTGCGAATCGGGCGTGCAAGGTTTTGGCATTCATTTAAAACGCATCGCCACTTTAACGGATGAACAATTAACAAAGCCGCTGAACGAAAGCCTTTCTTATATTTTTGAAGCTTATACGCGGCATTTTATTTACCGCTACACCAATATACGCACGCCCACTTCCTTTATAGATGGCTTTGCACAATATTTTGCAAGTACACGTTTTTCCGATACACAAATGCTGATAGGCAAAGCGCCGACCAGTGTAGATAATTATTTAGGTTTTATAAGCGCCGGCCACACCTATAGCTTGGATTACACGGATATCCTGGAACAGAATGATTCCAAAGGTCATAATTTTGCGGGCACTGCCGGAGTTCAGCTAGAATTTGAAGCAAAATCCTGGTTGTTGACACATTACATGTTGTCATCAAACGAAAATTTAAAATCGCTTCGTGACTATTTAAATTTAATTAATCAAGATGTAAAACCAACCGAAGCATTTGAACAAGCCTTCGGTTACAAAGCATCTAAAATCGGTAATACACTGTGGAAATATAAATTGAAATCAGCGAAAGCACTTCAACTTGAATTTTCTTCTCTTCCGGTTGCTGATATTAACTTTAGCGATCTACCACTTTCAGCAAATAATTTATTGCTTGCCGATGCCGCGTTAAAAGCTTGTCCAGATCGCAAACGTGGCGAAGCAATTTTGCAGCAAGTCAGTAAAGAAGCAAAAAAATTCCCTGCCAGTGATTACGCACAACTTATTTTAAGCCGAGCGCAAATCGATTGGGGAAATGCGCAAGATGCCCTCCCCTATCTCACCGAAAAAACGCAAAAAGATACGAGTAGCTTTGATGCATTTTATCTTCTCGGCTCGTCACAGTTACAATTAGCACAACGCAGCGAAAGCGCGCAAAAACAAGCCTATATAGAAGCATCTCAACGAAATTTTTCGCAAGCGCTAACGTTAAATGGTCAATCACCTGAAGCAGCTTACGGATTATTTAAGGCAGGAATAATTGCCGAAAATACTCCCAGCGAAAAAACCTTGGCTTACGCATTCGCAGCCTGGAAAAATGCAAATGAAGTCACGACCTTTACAAAAGCAGCCGCACTTTCTTATGCCTATTCAACTCAAGTAACCAAGTCTCAGGATACCTTGGCATTATTAAGCCGTAATATACGCGACCCTCAAACAGCCGCATGGGCAAAAACTTGGCAAGCAAAGTTAGATGTAGGCGTGAAACGTTCAGAAATATTGGCGGAAATGCGCTCAGAATTGAGCAATCCGTTTAAAGAATGGACCATCGCTAATGAAACCGTCATGAAAGAAGTTGAGCTAAATTCCGGGTTGGATGCTGCGCGCAGCTTTATAAATGACCAAAACCAAACTCAACAAATGCCCAGCCAAAATGTCGGAGGGAATCGTGGCAATCCTTAATAATGCATTGGTAACATCCACAATTTAACTCGTAAAATCAACAAATGGTGTGCTACCGAACTCTGAAAACCTTACGAATAGGTATAATAAAATTCATTTACTACTGGAGTACAATAAATGGACTGGAAAGGCGGCAGACGTAGCAACAATGTTGATGATCAACGCAACTCCCCACTCGCGGCAAGCGCAGGTGGATTGGGACTTTTATTTCGTTTTTTGCCTTTCTTAATAAGCACTAAAATTGGGCGAGTCATTTTGGTAGTGGGAGCTTTAGGATACGCAGGTGCACATTTTCTCGGAATTGATATCGCCCAATTATTAGGTGGTCAACCGCAACGCTCAACCCAAGCAGCCAATCCCCAAGATCAAGAATTAGCTGATTTCGTCTCCGTAATTCTCGCAAGCACGGAAGACGCATGGAAAACCGAATTTCAAAAATCAGGCAAAACTTATCAAGAGCCTGTACTGGTTTTATTCAGAGATCGTGTCAACTCCGCATGTGGTTTAGCACAATCTGCCACAGGTCCTTTCTATTGTCCCGGCGATCACAAACTTTACATTGATTTAAGTTTTTATCAGGAAATGAAAACAAAATTGGGTGCCCCAGGAGACTTTGCGCAAGCTTATGTAATTGCTCACGAAGTCGGCCATCACGTACAAAATTTATTAGGCGTGGCAGACAAAGTGAGACAAGCTCAGCAAAACAAATCAGAAGCAGTTGTAAATGCACTGTCAGTAAAACTTGAATTACAAGCCGATTGTCTAGCTGGTGTGTGGGGGCATTTCGCGAATAACGAACGAAAAATGCTGGAATCTGGAGATATTGAAGAAGCTTTAAATGCCGCTGCCGCTATAGGTGACGATCATTTGCAAGAACAGGCGACCGGAACGGTTCGCCCCGAAAAATTTACACACGGCACCTCCAAACAACGGGCTGACTGGTTCAACCGTGGGTTTAAAACTGGTGCTTTTGATGATTGTAATACATTTAAAAATGCAGGATAACAAGGTGAAAAATAGCTATCTCCGTATACAATAATCTTGTTTAGCTCATTATTTTTACTGAAATGTAATGCTAAAAACAAAGAATACAATCCAGACACGAAGGTTTGTTGCGATTAAATAATTTTTCGCCAATAACCAACTTATCACTATATGGTGCAAAGATCGCATCCCACAAAATTTTTTTGATTTTTATCGAATGCATAGTGAAAAATATTAACAAATACGCTATAAGGATAATATTAACGTAGATCCCCCGCCTACTTCAAAAAACTCCTCAATAAGCACAAGACCTTCTGTGCAGATTTTTACTGTATAGCCATATGTTGAAGCAAATATTACGAAAAACTCGCAGCAAGCTATTCTCGCTCTGTACGAAACACATCGCTTACAAAATACAAGTTTTGCCATCATTAGTGATAATTGCTGAGGTTATGAGTTATATCACTCAATAAATCGCGAATATAACACCCCGTTTATCGGGTTATCTATGCCTCCTGATTGCTACGTAAAATTTTTGGAAAACTTCGACACGTTAATAAATGAAACGCCAAGATTATCTAATAGATCCAAGTGTTTCGATAAGCCGAGGTATTACCCGGTAGGCGTTTAGGCGATGGAATAGAAACCATTTTTTGCATTACAAATCCCTTGAAGAAGCATTGGATAAATGGACACGAAGAGCCGCACGCTTAAGAAAAGCTATCGCCAACAATACACCTTTATATATAAAACTATGTGACAACGAAGGCTGCACATCAGAGCATTTGGCGCAATTTCACTCACTACCCTTTAAAAACAAAATTTCAATTGGCGTGCAAGATTTCCAATCTCCCAACCATATCCATGTTCCAAGATTGCTAGAAGGCAAATAAAAATACGATTATTAACGGAGACAAGCTTTTTAATAAACGCTACCGCTACTTTGATATTACTGAATGGATTTTAAGCAGTGAAATAACTTATACTGTTAAAGGGAAGGTGTTCTCATTAATTTCCTAGATAGTTTGTTACCAGCTTCAATCATTCTTGTATAGGCTTTAATTATCGCCAGAAAAAATGGAATAATCGTGATGCCGCTTATATGAGCCATAAAAGTCTGAGTCAAACCAAAAATAATCACGCATACGATTAAAATTACACCGCATGCTGCAAAGGAAACCAATATTTTATCCTCACTTCGCATTAATTTCATAAAAACACTCAACGGCAAAAAATATAGAAGCATTAGCGTTATAAGCCCTAATAATCCTCGCTTAGCCATGGTATCAATGAATTCATTATGCAAGTGATTGAAATTATCGATAGCTTCAAGATCAGCCCACTCCGATGGATACTGCAATTTAATAGCGTCCAAACTTCCCCATCCTGTAAATGGTCGAGCGCAAAAGGCATTAATACCAATCTGCCACATCCGTAATCTCGCATTAATAGAAAAGCTCTCCCGCGATGAGCTAATCTTTAGTAAAGATGAAACATCGCTTTTGGTTTCAACCAAACGCTGCCTGAAAAAATTCGAATCAGGTAAAGATACGATGGCAATGGTACTGATCAGCGTAAACACAGCAAACGACACAAGAATTTTTTGTGTTTGTACTTTCAAAGCTTTTAATACGATAAAAAGAACAACCGGAAAAGCTAACCAGCCACCACGAGACAAAGAAAGAAAAGATGCTACAAAACCAGTCAATGATGCTAATAGAAATACAAAATGTATAAAAAGCGTTTGATGTGTATACCTTGCCCAGACAAATCCACACAAAAGTAAAGATGCCATTAAAAAACTAATATCGCCAAACTGAATAGGATTTATGAAACCGCCTGCTCGGTCTAGCGGAACTGGCAAATAAAATTTTTGATAGATGGCAAAAACACCTGCACCTATAGCACCTATGATTAATCCTGACCAAAAATAAATAGGCTTAGGAGGGTAGCTAATCAATAGAAAATATACAGGAATAACCAACAGGAATCGGGATATTCCATCATAGGCTCTCGAAGAAAGTGAGAAGCCAACATTATATAAAACATATACTGTGAAATAGCTCAGGAGTAAACCTACAAATTTCCAATCATCTTTAGTGATGGAAATTTTGGGCCGGTAAATTATCAGGCTCAAACTTGCTAAAAACAACAATGCCGGACCATAGGAATAACCACTTTCGATAACCAACGCCAGCGCCGAGCATAAAAATATCGCCAATCCAACATAGATAGATGTTACATATTCCCAATTTGCTTTTGAAAAAAGCATTTATTACTCCAAAAATTTCAGCGCTATCTTTGATTCGTGCTTTTATCAGTAACTATTATGCCAGACAGTGCCATTGATCTTTGACGAGAATACAAATTTCTGACAATAAAAAAGCCGCTACAAGCGGCTTTTTAAAGAATATTGGTAGGACTAAGCAGACTCGAACTGCTGACCCCCACCATGTCAAGGTGGTGCTCTAACCAACTGAGCTATAGTCCTATTTCGAAGGCGCGCACTTTATCAGTTGCCTTTGGCTTTATCAAGCGGCGATAATGACGTCACCTAAAACAAAGGAATAGACATGATAAAAGTCGCAGTCACTGGTGCCACAGGATTTGTTGGGCAGGCGCTGGTCGAGTTGCTTAAGGACGATCCTACTCTATACGTTGCCCTTCTCGGGCGCAGCAATACGACCGGAAATGCATCTTTTGTTGATTTAGAAACAAGCTCGGATTCTGACATCATTAATCAATTAAATAAGTTTGATTGCCTTATTCATCTTGCTGCACGCGCCCACAGTAATAACTCAACCCTAGCAGACTTTAAAAGAGATAATATTGAGCTAACACAACGATTGTTAAAAATTGCTCGCGAAGCACAGATCAGTCAATTTATTTATCTAAGTAGCATTAAGGCGTTGGGCAATAAAACCTTACCTAATAAGCCATTCACCCAATATGACACACCCATGCCCGAAGATGATTATGGAAGATCCAAGTGGGAGTGCGAACAACTTGTGGTATCAAGCTTAGCTGGCAGCCAAACAGCTTACACAATAATTCGCCCACCGCTGGTGTGGGGAGAAAAGGTAAAAGGCAATTTAAAAACGATAATCAGCTTAGTCAATAAAGGTTTCCCATTGCCCTTTGCGTCTATTGACAATCGCAGGGATGTTATCTCTTTAACGAATCTGGCTAATTTCATTAAAAATATAATATTAAACCCAAAGGCATTTAACGACAGATTTTTAGTGAGTGACGGGAATTCACTCAGCACACCGAATATCATTCACCTACTGGAAAAATTTTCAGAAAAAAAAGCTATTTTAATTCGCTGCCCCAAATTCATATTCACCATAGCTAAAAGCATTCCTCCACTAAAAACAAAAATTGAAAGCTTCTCGGAAAATCTTGAGGTAGATATTTCTTACACATCAAAAAAACTAGGCTGGATACCAATTAAGTAATGCATTTCTTCTTGTTATTTAGCAGCTTTTTTGCGTTAGTAGTTACAAGCTACTTGGCCTGTAAATATCTTGTCTATTTTTCACATAAACATTCTATTCTCGATGAAAAAAACTTACGAAGCTCACATGTTCACCCGACGCCCCGCATTGGTGGACTTTCATTTACGTCATTAATTTTTTTAATGTTGATAGTGTTTTTTTACCTAGGCGAGCTATCCATCAGCAGCCATTATTATTTAGCACTTATAGTTCCACCATTTTTAGTTTCAATAATCAGTATCATTGATGATCTGCGAAATGGTATTTCCAGAGTTTTGCGTTTAAGCGTTCACCTACTCGCAAGTGCTTTCGCCTTATTACTACTGGTATCGGTCCCTAAAGATTTGCTTCAGCTGATAGTGTTTTTAATATCAGTAATTTCAATAGCATGGTTTATAAACTTATTTAATTTTATGGATGGAATTGATGGCATAGCAGCCAGCGAATCCATTTTTGTGATTAGTACCAGTGCAGGATTCAGCTTTTTTGCGGAGAAGTCAGATTGGGCGACAATCCAGCTTATTATGGTAGCTCCCATAGTAGGTTTTACCATTATAAATTGGCAGCCTGCGAAGATATTTATGGGTGATGTGGGAAGCACATTCCTAGGGATATTATTACCTATCGTATTGATTATCAGCATCCAGCAAGACGTAATGACGATTTGGTCAGCAATTATCTTAACATCAAGCTTTTTGGTAGATGCATCCTGGACACTGGCAACACGATTCCTCACCGGACAAAAGTGGCACCAGCCTCATCGCAGCCATCTATATCAAATACTGTCGCGGGAACTGGGATCACACAGCAAAGTTTGCCTATTTAATCTGGCGTTCAACATATGCTGGATACTTCCACTTAGTATTGCAGCCTTGGTTTATTCAAATCTTGGACAACTTTTTACACTTTGTGCACTGCTTCCGATCACGCTTTTGTGCATAATGCGCAAAGCAGGCAAACCTGAAGCATCCAGACATTAACGAGAATGGATTTTGTAGATGTATAAAAAATATTTAGACAAGTTTTTAAATGCCCCCAGGCCCGCAAAACGTGCAATTAGCATTGCTTATGACGTTATTGCTATCAGCTTTGCGTATTATCTCTCCTACGTTTTAAGACTGAATACAATTTATGTAAGCTTCGGATCCCCGGAAATGTTTACACTAGGTGTTACGGTAGTTACTTCCGTTGCTTTTTTTATCCGTACTGGTCTGTATCGAGCAATATTACGATATTTGCCGCCGCAAGCAATATTGACGATTATTATTGGGATTCTCGCATCAAGCATAGTAATGATTTTCTGTGCCTTTTTTACGCATTCGTTCCTACCTCGTTCTGTTCCAGGAATATATATCTTTGTAGCTCTAATTTTAATCGGACTACCAAGACTACTATTCAGAAACATGCTTCATTTTCTTGCCCCGAAAGGAAATACCCCCATTCTTATTTATGGAGCAGGTGAGTCGGCACATCAACTTGTTCAGCAGCTATATAAAAGCACACAATTTCGTCCAATCGCGTTTATCGATGACAATTCAAAACTTAAAAATAATCTGATTATGGGATTAAAAGTTTATCCCTTGCATCAAATCCCCTCCTTGATTAAAAAACACAATGTAAAAATTGTTTTACTCGCACTTGAAAATTCCAATACAAAAGAAAGAGTGCGAGTCATCAGAATGCTCGAACCATTTTCTATTCAAATACAAACTATTCCCCCAATTGCAGATATCATCAACGGTAAAGCAAATATCAATGAATTTCGAGATATTCAAATTGAAGAGCTTTTGGGGCGCGAAACAGTTGAGCCAATTCAAGAGCTGCTCGATATTAATATTGCAAATAAAGTTGTTATGGTTACAGGTGCTGGGGGATCTATAGGCTCTGAAATCTGTCGGCAAGCACTCAAATCAAAACCTAGTATATTAATAGTTTTTGAACGGAGCGAATTCAATCTTTATAAAATTAACGAAGAATTAAACGTAGATGGTAATAATCCCAACACAAAAATCATACCGATCCTTGGCTCAACAAATAATCGTCCATTACTCGATCACATAATGAAGGGATTCAAAGTACAGACTGTGTTTCATGCTGCAGCTTACAAACATGTGCCTTTAGTTGAAAATAATATTATTGAAGGAATCAACAACAATTTGTTTGGAACCAAAAATGCAGCGGAGGCAGCAATTGCAGCTAACGTTCAAACTTTTTTATTGATTTCATCAGATAAAGCAGTTAGACCCACAAACATTATGGGTGCCAGTAAGCGTCTGGCTGAAATGGTACTGCAAGGCTTGTCGATTGAGAACCATAGTACAAAATTTAGTATGGTTAGATTTGGTAACGTACTCGACTCTTCAGGAAGCGTGGTGCCCAAGTTTCGTGAGCAAATTAAAAAAGGCGGGCCGATTACTGTAACACATCCTGACATCACTCGTTATTTCATGACCATTAGTGAAGCAGCTCAACTGGTGCTTCAAGCAAGTGCGCTAGCCAAAGGTGGTGATGTATTTGTACTTGAAATGGGCGAGCCAGTTAAAATCTTAAATCTCGCTTATGAAATGGCATTTTTAAGTGGTTGCACTATAAAAACTGTAGAAAATCCACAAGGTAATATTGAAATAGAGTTCACTGGTTTGCGAGCTGGAGAAAAACTTTATGAAGAGCTTTTAATTGGTAACAATTGTGAAGGAACGATTCATCCACGGATAATGCGAGCAAATGAAGAGTTTATTGCATTAACGAATTTAACTTTGATATTACATAAACTAAAACACGCCCTCGACACATTCAATCATAAAGATGCTTATGATTTAATAATAAAATCGCACACAGATTTTTCCGCGATTCGACAATTACAAGATTACTTATACCTTGAGTCCGGCAACAACGTTGTACGCCTCTCTCTATATAATCCACATAAATAATGTCAGTTGCAGATTATCCCCGCAGCTCGTTGAGCATATCATGTGTTTACTACGACACAGATATTAGTGTTTTTGAAAAAACGCTGATATCAATAGCTGAAGCAGTGAATTATGCCAAACTCAGTAAAACAATAGAATTTTTTCAGTTGCATTTGATCAATAATAATCCTGAAAAAGAATTGATATTTCAAAATTGCATTGAAAAATATCGAAATTATCTGGGCGATGTCGTTATTCATAGTGGTCAGGGAAATATAGGTTATGGTCGAGCTAATAATATAGCCATATCAATAACTAAGTGCGAATATCATCTAATCTTGAACCCTGATGTGATCACTGACAAACTCGCAATTAGATTTGGCCTGGACTACTTAAATCATAATTCTTACGTAGGGATGGTTGCCCCAAGTGTTAAAAATGCTAATGGAGAAATAGAATATCTGGCTAAAAGATTCCCCTCATTACTTATTATTCTTCTTAGGGGATTTAATAACAAATATTTAAATAAATTTTTTGAAAAAAAATTATCTCTCTATGCATACAAGGACAAAATCCCTAGCAGCACACCAGTAGAAATAGAACTGGCTAGTGGTTGTTTTATGCTATGTAGAACTTCGATATTGAATAAAACTGGAGGCTTTTCAGAGAAATATTTTTTGTACTTTGAAGATTTTGATCTTTCCAAAAAAATCAGTTCCTTGGGTAAAATCTGTCACCTGCCACAAATGGAGATTTTGCACTTAGGAGGTAATGCGTCAAAAAAAAACTTAAAGCATGTGTATTTATTTTTGCTATCGGCCCTTAGATTTTTTTATTCTGGAAAGTTCTAATTTTTATTTTTACACATCAAGGCAATAAGTGCAGTCTGGCAATCTCATAAAGCTGAAAGAGTAATGAATGATAAACATTAAAGTATATCTTTGCGTGATTGTAAAAAATGAAGAGCTAGATATCGCAGAATGGATTCTTTTTCATTTATTTCAAGGATTTGACAAAATTTTTGTTTTTGACAATGGTTCCTCAGATAATACTGCAAATGAAGTTGATCTGTGCAAAAAATACGGAAACATTGAATACATTTATTGGCCTGAGCCTTACAGCCAAAATAAGGCTTATTTCCATGCCGTAAAACAATATGGGAGTGAATGTGACTGGATGGCATCTTCGATGCGGATGAGTTTTTGGTGCTACCAAAGCAGAAATATATTAAAGACTTTCTAAACGTTACAGCAACCCAAGATGCAATAGCAATTAATTGGCGAATGTTTGGATCGGCGGGACACAAAAAAATTCAGCAAGGGTTAATTACCGAAATATTTAATAGAAGAGCACCTGACGATTTTTCGTCAAATAGACATATAAAATCTATTGTACGCCCAGAAATTGTTAAAAATATAATCAACCCTCACTTTTTTACTTTTACAAGAAAATATTGGTATTCTTTTAAACGATACAGATATAGCAGCCCAAATGGATCACCTTTAATTTGGATTAAACCAGGAAAAACTGCTGCTGTAGGTTTATCAGACACGGCTCGGATACATCATTATTTCACGAAATCTTTGGAGCACTATCAAAAAAAAATTGCTAAAGGAAATGCGGATAGCAAAAACTGCCGGCTAAACGTTTTTGAATACAATAATCGCAACGATGTATTTGATGACTCGATCACGAAAATTTATTCTGAGGAACTTAAAAGAATTCGACAAATTAAAGATGCTTGGGAACATCAAGGAAAAGATATACTAAATAATGAAAATAACCTCTTGTAAGAAATTTTTCTACTCTGTTGGACTATTTTCCTTTTTGGCCTTAACCTCCTAAGATGTGAAATAGCTTCACATTTCGCTCGAAATACTAATGCAAATTTCCCAACAAATATTGAAGCAAATAAAAAAAATATATTTGTCATGATATGAATTGGAATAAGTATAACTAAAGCTACAATTGGCATATTTTTAAAGAAACAAAGAATCATATTTCTTTGCCCATAAAAAACTGCAAAATCACTTCGCTTCCCTAAGCTTGACGAACCAACGTGAGTTACTACCGCGCCAGCAACATACATACATCGATGTCCTATCAATTGCATTCTGAAAGAAAGATCAACGTCCTCAATATAGCAAAAGTAATCTTCGTCAAAGCCATTTATATCATTGAGCGCATTAATTTTATAAATGGCTGCTGCTGCACATGCACCAAATACTGGACAATCTGTTAAATACTTTTCATGCAACTTTTTACCATACCCGCGCCGATGCGGCTTCCCAAAGATAGACATTTCGTCACCCGCCCCATCCATTAAATATCCATTCATCTGCATTTGTCGACTGGAAAAAAAAGAATAATCTGGGTACTTTTGTGTAGCATCGACAAGATTTTTCAGCCAAGTTGGTTCCGGAAATGCATCAGGGTTTAGTAATGCAACAAGGTCTATCTCATCACAAAGCTTGATAGCAACATTATTAGCTGCTGCGAAACCAATATTACCTGGCAAGGATATTAGTTCAACCTCAGGGTGCATCTCAATTATTTTATGCAATTGAACGCAGTCATCACTAAAGTTATCAACGACAAATATTTTGGCGGGTTTATGTGTTTGAGCTCTAAGACAGGATAAAACAATGGAAATTAACTCTGAAGAATTCCAGGTAACGATTATTACTGCAACAGCTAATCTTGAATTCATTTCATACCTAAAAAAGTCAAAAATATCTATTCTTGATCTTTGTCGCTAAACGATTTTGTAGACTCTTATATGGAGCCTTGAAGGAAAAATCATGGATATAATATTTTATCTTTTCTACAAATGACGGCTTCATATCGCCATTTTTTAACAGCTCAAGTAAAATTGACGGACGTACAAAACCAGCATTAACTTGTTGTACAACGTCATCTATCTGTACGAATCCATCATCAATTGCGCGTCGTAAAAATGAAATCCAAATACCACAGTATTTATTCTTTATACTTATCCATGGCTGAATGTTCATATCTGTGTAATGTAATAAGTTAACACTTGATGAATCAAAATATTCAAGCGAATTCCAACTCCAAGGAAGATGAGCTTTTGGATTCTTGGCGATTACAAATTTATACATTAGTTGTTCGTAAGTAATAAGCCCTTTATCCAACGATTCAATTATTGATTCGATTGACCAGTCTAACTTTTCACAATCCAGCAACATTACGCTAAATTGAGATTGACGACGCGTGGTGTTGCTTTGAGTTGTAAGTACATCGGCCCCACCAAAGTCACTAGTCCAAACTGCGCTAATATCGCTAAAAACCAACATATCTGCGTCCAAATAAATAGCTCGTCCTTTATGATCACAAATTTCTGGAATTAAAAATCTCTGGAATGAAAATGGTGTTCTAGGCCAGTTTTTTTTATCAACTGGTAAATCAAAAGGCCTACTAACCGTTGAAAGCAAATTAGCTTCAATATTTAAACGTGTATTAACTCTTATTGAATATTCAAGTACTTTTGCTGGGAGCCATTCTGAACTTGATGCCCCAATAAATATTCTAATAGGGTCAATTGTCATAAAATAGAATTCTTAAAAATCCACTCACCTGAGCGTTGAATGGATAATGGTGAATAATAGACGCCCCCAACTTTAAAAACTATAGGCTCTGACAAACACAAATGCTCTATGCCATCCGGACTCATAATCTCCAATGAAATATTGTATGCTCCCGGAGAGAGCTCTACTCTACCCAAGTGAATTTCCAGTGAAGAAAAGGCATCAGGCCATTCGTTCCCAACACGCTTAGAGTTCCAGTCGCAAATAACTGAGCCTGATGCATCGCGCAACAAAGCTCTTATTTGGCTATTTCTAATCAATCGAGAAATATCAACTGTAAGGCCAATAAATTTTCCGTACTCCATTTTCGCATTAGTAGCTATGTGCGAAACTTCATCGACCCATAAATTCATGGAAATTAATTCAGGATTAAGTGTCACATGCTTTTTCCTGGTTGCAACATCAGCCAGCTTTTCTTGATATAAATCCAATGCTTGCTGAACACCACCATCATAAATAATTTGACCTTTTTCCAAATAAAGGCCCCTATTACACATCCTAGCGACTTGACCGAGCGAATGAGAAACAAAGATAACTGCGCATCGCCGGCTCAACTCATTAATTCTTTCGTAGCATTTTATTCTGAATCCTAAATCTCCTACCGCGAGCACCTCATCAATAATTAAGATATCGGGCTCTATAACACTTGATGCAGCAAACCCCAATCGCGACTTCATTCCGCTACTATAAAATTGAAATGGAGCATCAAAAAAATCTTCTATTTCAGCGAATTCTTTAACGGCATCCACATAGCTACTCAGGGATTTACCTTTTTTACCTAAAATTCTCCCACGTAAAGTAACATTCTCACGGCCTGTAAGCACCCCATCAAATCCAGCGCTCATCTCAATTAAATGCCCCATATCTCCATTTATGGTAATTGTGCCTTGATCTGGCTTAATTTTATTTGCAATACATTTCAATAAAGTACTTTTGCCAGCACCGTTATGCCCCATTACACCCAATACATCGCCTTTTTTTAATACTAAATTGACATTTTTTAGCGCCCAAAATTCGGACCCATGCAGCTTCTTTGGAGCTCTCGTTAAGCCAACACCACTGTAAATCAAATCTTTGGCAGCGCCTGAAAGTGATTCCTTTAAATTTTTGGAATATTTTTTTGAAAGATTTTCTATTTTTAGTAAATCAGTATTCATCCCAAACGCTCAAGTATAATTGGCAACTGTTTATTCAAAAGTTTGACCAATGGAAAGAAAAATATTATCGGAAGAGAAATCCAAATAAAAAAGCTATTGAGATACAAATATTCATGACGAAATAATAATTCACAAAAAATACTAGATGAGATCGCAATTGGATTAATTAAATTAATCCAATACAAGGGACTAGCTGGATTCACAACAGGTTCATAAAAGATAGGTGAGAGTAAAGCTAAGGGCATAACAGAGGACGATATGAGGCGTTTGAAATCTCCAAATAATGAAGCCCATGGTAAAATAAGCATGCCAATAAAAAATGCAGAACCTACAATTAAAAATGCGCAACCAAACAACATAAGGTGATCTAAAACATTCTTGGGAATAGGAAAATTAAAGTACATCGCCGCCCCATACACAAGCACCATTCTAATAATCAAAGAAATTAAAATCTCGAATAGAATACTATAAAAGAAAGGATCTAACTGGATAGTTAAAGATCTTAAAAAGTTCTTTCTCTTCCTAATAACCTGCGAAGTATCCTGAAGTAATTGTATCCAGAGCTGCAAAAACGACATGCCTACAAACGCTCTGAAGACGGCCATATGCTCTTGATGAATACTGGAACCCTCACCAGCGTTAATTGACTGTTTAACAATTAAAAAACAAAAAGCATAAATAAATGGAATAAATAAAACCCATAAATAACCAAATAAATTTTCTCGAAATTGCTTCTTAATGCTATTTTTTGCCAGCTCCACTCCCGAGTTGACACTTAAAAATAAGCTGGTCATTAGCTTTTACTCATTTTATTTTTGGTCCTTTTCACTAAAAGTCTCAACTTTTCAGTAGCCGCACTCTTATTTGACAAATCAAAAGCATACTCAACTAGAAACCACTGTAAAAATGCGGAATAGGATTTAACAAGGGATTTTGGCTTGGCATTACTACAATAAAACCATGCCTCATCAATTCGGCTAATGTGTGCCTTAAAAGTAACACAGTCATACTCAACACGTCCAAATGTCACTATAGGTTTATTATGCATAAGCGCTTCAAATCCAACACCACTGTTAATAGTAAAAACCGCAGCCGAATAGCTTATAAGGTCGTGAATATTGGCGTGACTAATCATCCCGCCTTTAGCTCTAATTAGCTCTAAAAGCACTTGCATACTTTTTTCATTAGCTGGATGCGGCTTAAATACAACTGGTACCTTGGAGTTAGCCGACCAGTCTAATATAGCGTTAACAACATCCAGCTCTTCTACCGAAGAAAAATAACGTATTGACTGATCCGTTGGTATCTGCAAAGGGAAAAATATAAACTTTTCCACTTTTGGAAAAAAACCGGAACGGCCCGGTAGTTGTTTATCTACAATTAATTGCGAAATTGTCTTTTGCGATTTTTGTGCAAACTTGCTCTGCAAACTTCCCTCTTTTAACTTGGAATGATATTGCTCATATTTTTCAGACGGAAAAGAATAACTCCCGAAATCAATATTTACTGGATAAATCGTCGATGAGGCACTCCACCCACGCCTATTAATAACAAATACCCAGGAAAAATATTCTTGCATGTAAAACTGAACATCAGCCTTGACTTTCGCTATATCAAAATCTTTATGGCATCTATGAGGAATAAAAGTAATATCGGCTGCTACATCGTTCACAGCGGATTCAGTAATTTCCCAAGCAGGAATTTCCACAGTCTCAGCAAAAAAACCATCTGCTTGAAATGCAGAGACTAAATTTGTTGCAAACAGCTTCCACCACAATCTTAATTCAAGAGTTTCATTAGATACAACGGAAATTTTAGCGCCATAATTTGCAGGCTTTTTCCACGGTAAATCCAAGCGTGGTAAAAATATGATGGCTCGAGGCTTTAATGTTTTCTTTACGCACATAACTTTTTCAGCAACATGACTTTTTGTAACAAGATTATGCCCTAGGAACGTATAAATTTTGGTAAGTGCTTTATGTTGAACAAACTCGTCCAAGGAAAGTAATTTTTGTAATCCACTAAAAATTAAACTCTGAGTTTTCAGATCCCCTTTACCAGACCATAAAATAGATGACTTTCGAAATGTCCAATCTGCATATGATCTCTTAATATTTCTAACTACAGAAGAAGGCAGATCAGCCATAGTTTCATAAAAAAGAATTTGGTCTAAAAACCAATCTGTTCTTTTATCAGCGAAGCTGTCTTTTATTTTTTTAGTAAGCACTTTAAAAAACTTTAACGAAGACGATCTATTTCTGATATATATTGTACCCGTTGCAACTGCCATTCTTACATCGGCCGGAGGACCGTCTAAATCTCTACGGATTAAACATATATCTGCCTCCTCTTTATCGGTAAAATCCTGATCAATCTGGTTTATTATGAGAGAATCACTGTCAACAACAAGTAGCTCACATGCAAACTCTGTTAACAGCTCCTCAACTCTTAGGAACCTTGCACATGCATAATAGGTTTTTTTCTCAGCCAAAGATAAAAAGTCTAAGCCTGTCTTTTCTATCGAAACAAATAACGAAGTATTTTTTAACACACGCCGTAATTGATCAACCTCGATTAAAATATTTTTTTCTGGATTGATTAAATGTATTAATACCTTTGCTCCAGGCGAAAAAAAGTCTGCACTACGAGCTAATGAAACTGCATATTCAAAATAAACCGAGTCACATGCAGTTACAAGAACCAAATCGTTCTCATTAATCTCAGAATCAGGTTTCAGATACCACGACACTATTCGCTTCAAATTTCTATCCATAATTAATTAAACTGGAGTTCATAAGGCATAACGTGAAAAATAAGCATTGTAAATTACTGAGGCCAAACACGAACTCTCAATATTAATCGCATTAATAAAAAATTAACGATCGTGGTAAATATTATCACCAAAAAAATACATAAATGCTTCGAAACGCCTAGGCTTTGCAATTTTTGAATAAGTATCAAACCGGCAAAAAAAACGGCCAGATATACGATCATAACCAAGAGTTTGGAAATTAATGAATCGCGACCGCCAACAAATACTTTCGAAGGATAGAAGATGACTGCAATTCCGATACCTACCATCCAGCTTATCGAATATGCTACGCGATACTCAAAAAATAATAATGCGACTTCATAAACACAAAGTGTAATTGCAGTGTTTAGCAGCCCAGCT
>Ga0247741_1000754_pt1 | contig 17713 bp, 18 predicted proteins | sample UWRJL213509R2_FD_180945 | JGI IMG/M metagenome (GOLD analysis project Ga0247741, IMG submission 180945) | Plant litter microbial communities from Arlington Agricultural Research Station in Wisconsin, United States - UWRJ-L213-509R-2 | ecosystem: Environmental > Terrestrial > Plant litter >... | reverse complement strand
TTCTTTACTTCGACAATGCAGCTGCAAGTATGCCACGCTTGCTTGGTTGTAATGATCAACTCCATTCAAGAAACGAAAGAGATGACCACGATACAGGAGCTCAATACCGCACTTATGAAACCTCGGCCGCCAGTCTCTGGCTGCATATCCTCTGCTTGTCAGTATACCTTGGCTTTTTCGAAGATCTGTCTTGAGATGAAAACGAAAGGGGAAGAAATCACATTTTCAATACCGATACCAGCCAAGTAGGTTTACTATAGAACGGAAGGAATGTATTTGTAGTCTCGTTTCTGTCTCTGGTCCTCGAAAGTTTTATCCGTTCAATGTCCTGCAGAGAAGTAGTGTTGAACTATGAAAGGTATATTGCCTCAGTACATAACGTCTGTGGGCTCAACCTCTGGAGAGAACGTCTCTGTCTATTTGTACCGAGACTCGTGGCGTTATGCTCAAAGGAAACGGCCTGATATGACTTGGCATGGTGTTAGATGTGCTGTAAAGATTTAGCTCATGAAATAATGAGTACCTTGTAATCCCCGTTGTGAATTCTATTTCATTATCGTGAGGATAAGAAGAGGGGGCCTCGGAGTCGAGGGAAATTTGAAAGCTTCTTAGGATCCCAGACATCGTCAATAACAATGACACTTCGGCAAAATCCCTGCCTGTGGAAAGGAAGATAAGTATCCTCAAGCATCTGAAATCGTAAATTAATACCTGGGCATACACGCCTCCCAAATCCAAAGGCGTAGGCTAAAGGGTCAGCTTGTGGGTGATCTTGCTCATCAATAGTAACGAAGCGATCTGGGTTAAAGATGAACGGTTCTGGATAATTTTCTTCGGCATGCATAATTGCCCTTCAAGGACAGTCAAAAGAACGGTTTTAAACGATGCACTGCAGAAGACTCACCAAACGTTTGCTATAACAGTTGATCCCTTTGGGATTTGACACCCAAGATATTCATCATCTTCAGAATTGCAATGTGGAAGCGCTATTTCAATGCGTCAAGACGACCCGAGGATTTTTTCTTAGAGAAAGAAGGGTACCTATATTTGCAACAGGTGCGAATCTCAAGACCTCCTTGAGAACGGCTCTGAGGTACTGTAATTGTTCAAACGCTTCCATTGGCACACATGAGAATGAAACGACATCCGAGCGGGTCGAAGGAGAGTCCTTGAAAAAAGAGTCAAGTTCTTTTTGTGCCCTTTGCTGGACCTCTGGATGAATGGCCATAAGAAGAACAAAAGACGTCAGCGCAGAAACGATCTAGAGCGTCTGTGAGAAATTTATATCACAGATATGAGAAAAGCGTACAGTATCAGATGCTCCAGCATAAAGACTGCTAGCACACCACTTGATAATTTCGTCCTTCTCATCGTATGGGACGGATATTGGTTTGTAAGGGAATGCCTCTCCCTCGCTACATGAATCTGGGTCGATTAGCCGCGAGGTGAAAGATTCAACATGAGTGCCCGATCTCTACAATGTTATATTTCATTAGTTTTAGAACTTATAGAATGTTTGGATGGATAAATACCATCTGGGTCTTAGTCCAAGCGTATGGTACATCAGACAGAACCTCAAGTCGCTTTTTCCAGCCTAGACCTTGACATTTCCAAGCAGCCAATGGGAAGAAGGCAGGTATAAACCGAACTGGAAATACGATGCGTTACTCGACTGAAGAGAGTTCCGTAGGCTTGAACACTCACGTAAGGGGAAGTAGTCAACTAACCACCGACCTGGCGCCGTCGCCCAGCCAGATATTTTCGAGGTTTCTTCTGCAGCCTGAATGAATGGATCATCAAGACTATTGATATCATATCCAAATCCCACTCTTAAAATCACCGCGGCTACCTGCCTGAGATGGGAGTCTGTGTCAGATGTAGTGGCAACCTGACAAAGAGCGACGTACCGTCTAATATGCTGCCGCCACTGTCCTGGTTCTTCAGTAAGTCCATCAAGAAGAATCTCCATCTCCCTAATCATGGTCTCGAAAGCTTGTTTTGTTGCCTGTTTTCCGAGGCCCCATTGCAGAAGTCGGCGGTAAATCTTGTGCCTAGCATTGGAAGCAGATATGTTGAATACGGACTGCCCGCGGGCACAAATAACGTTGTACATCCAAGACATCGGACGGTCTGAGTAGATTTGAGCACGCTGAACGAGAAGGGTACGAATAGATTTAACGTCATTGAGCACGATGATGACGCGGTTGTACACCCTGAAGGAGATTACTGGAGCTGAAAAGCCAGATATTCAAATTAGAAGGCTTGGGTGCAAAGCTGGAAACATACCTGCGTATATCCTACTCCATGATGCATAAGTTTTCCAGGGCTCAGTGACCGGAAGCCTAACCCCAGAGAAAAATGCGCCTCTTGGACCAGGTGGCAAGGGTCGTCGCAAATGAGTTTGGCTGTAGCACAACCACCAAAGCAGAAGGGACCCGAAGGCAAGAACCGCAGTTTCAGCAACCGAAAGTTTCATGGAGGAGGAATGGTAATAGCTACTAGCGAGGTAACCTTTTCTATCGGTGAGTTAAGGCCACTATACATTTTCATGATGATCAGTTGTATGACTCTGCATTTTGGAATGCAGTCCTTGGTACTTAGTACTTCAGCGCGAGCAAATCGGACAGATAGTTATCGTGCGTGGCCTACCGTGTCCGACATGGGAGAGCATATGGATATCCGGACTGTCGATATGACTCAGTGGACCAAGAACAAAAGTTCTCAAACCTACGTGGTGTTGAACAACCTGCGGGCCGCTTTGGGTGAACCGCCATAATTGGCAGGCCCCTGTACAAGGTTCTCATGGTCAATAATATATATATATAGTACAAATTTTATAGAGATGTTATATTTTAGAAGAAATTCAGGAAAGTAAACGTAGTTCTTCGAGGGCGTCAATGGTGATAACAAAAGAAATTCGCCTGCGCCTGCTCGGGATCGCAAAGACTCCGAGGAGAAGCGCACGGATGAGTGCTCCGTGAAACAAGGATATTCATACCCTGGTATCTGGAGAATATGTGTAAGCGGATTTGGTCCATTTCATATTGGTTATCCAATTTTGCCTCGGGCCGTAAGTTTGTTTTGAGGAAAGCAGGTCTTGTGTTTGGGATTTGGGGTATGATGGGCCTCTTCCGAAACCTCCGGAGACGCCTTTGGGAACTTCGTGAAACCCGAGAGCGTAATTAAAGCCATGCATATAGACCGCTGCAGGTGGTTGTGGTCGAACGGGGAATGGAGCATAAACGAGTGCTCTTTGTGAGGCTGGAGGTGGTCTGCAGTGTTGTGACTGGTCCCAGGTTTTCATGGTCTCCTGCTTATACACTAATGTTTATGAGGATATAATCAGATTTTAGTCCAGCTCTGATGTCAAAGAAAACTAAACAGACTTACGCGGAGGTGAATAGAATAGAGGGTCATCGAAAAATTCGTTATTCTGTCGTCGTCCGTATTTCCACTTGGAGAACGAGAACGTAATGGCGACCAAAGTGCAGAAGAGGATAGCGGTTCCGATGACGCTCCCGATGATTGCCAACACGGGGACCTCTACTATGAGATTATCTATTTTTGATAATCCAGGCGGAGGTGATGTGGAAATTGGCGATGGCTCGGGGTTCATTAGAGTCATCGGAACTGCGACGTCGACGTGGTTGGTCATGTTGGAGTTCTAACGAATCAGCGGCAAGTTAAGTAGGATAGATTTAGTGAGGTGAAATAGGAGTACGGAGTTGTTGGAGGACAGAAATGCATTATTTAACGGCCAGAGATGCGATAGATTTCTGTTCTTCACATCACTCAGTGCCTGAGATATGAAAGCGCTTAGTTTCACCATTGCCCGATATGGAACAAAGGTATACGCATCCACATGCGAAGGGGATTAGGGTTCTGAAGGGGAAGTCTTCACTCTGTGTGAACAGTCAGCGATGAAAGAGCTCAACCACCGCCTTTCGGGTGTAAGATAACGTGACTCAACTTGCTCATCCCCAAAGGACAATTGCCTCATGGAGACAGAAAAGGCTGTCACATCGTACGTCTCGCTTTCTTCAACTCGTCACGTACAGTGTTTAACCACTCAATTGGACGTGATCACTCACTTGGACAAACATGTCCAGTGAGTAAAATAAGCCCTGAATGGCTAATTTTTGGCCTTATACCATAGATATATTCCCCCCTCATGATATCTAGCTCTTAAATATGCAGAGGCACCAGTCGGTCTTTGGCTGATGCGAAAATATGCCGAATTGGGAATTTGCTCAAATCAGTAATCACTACATCCATCGGCCGTGCTCAAGGCATTTTTCTCAAATTTAAGCTGAAGAATAAATATATGAGCTTACCACACTTGTATAACAAAAGAAAGTGGGTAGTTTCTCTCAATTTCGTGAGTTCTGGCAAGATCTTGCTCAGAAGGAGGAAATTTGGACGCGTTACTGAGTCACAAAGTCACGGCGCGGCCCAGCCAAAATGTGACACTGTCCAGATGATGCATTTTCCCGAAAATGGCGGTTTTTCCCATGATTTCGCTGCCGTACCATCAATTCATGGAAGCTCGTCCTCAAACTCTGCACATAGTGAATTTAGACATCCTACTTCAAGTTTAAAGTAAGATTTAGTTTATAAATGATATATTCAAATAAATAGAGCGTAAATGAAATTTGTCCGTCCAACTGAGTAGTTAAATACTGTATTGAAAGCGAATGAAAGCGAATGATGTATATTGCTCAACTTGAAATCTTAGCGCCAAAATTTCTCAACGATTCCGTGATACTTATCTACTTTCAAGCATCCTTCAGTATTTGGAAGTAGGGAGTGTTCTTGTTCGAGGAAGGAGCCTCAGTGTAAGTATCTCGAAGTTTATATTCTGTGAGAAAAATAAACGCCCTCGTCTCGTTGGCGAATACTTTCGAGGGCGTCTCTTCTATGCAAATGCAGTCGGTTGTACCAGGGGAGATATGCCGACCTTCGGCAGGATCTTTCTTCCCACACTTGTCACCAACCTACGCGTCAGGATGTGCCTGAGTCATACTGGGACAAGTTTCCAACCTCCTAGGCTCCTACCACCACATCGCCATCCAGGACGTCCTTAAGCAGGAGTCTATGGACTGCAAGATATGCGAACTTAAGCAACGTCAATTCCTGTGCGAATCTTGTCTAAGAACACAGTACGCAACTCGTCTTGGCCGCCCGGGACATGAATTGACAAAGCTTGCAGCATTCATGATTTGCGTCAGCAATCACAGTATTATGGCTCAGATCGCGACGATCACGTAGCCAAGGCCAATAAGGCACTTTCAGATGTTATTATACCTGCCAGGACCGCACGGGCCACCCTTGACAGTCTTCAGCGCCAAGTAGAAGAGCTGCAGAATGGATTGGCGAAACTTAGGAAGGAAAACGAGAAAAGTACCAATCTTCTGATACTGATTGCCTCAAACTCACATTTTAATGAACAGAAAGAGATCGTCTCAGAACTCTGAGAGAGACTCAAGCCTCTCGTCGCCGCAACCTTTCTGCTGCCAAGCTAGAGACGCCGATGAACATACACCCAGCTTCACAGGTTCCACCATTACCATCCTCCAGAGAGGCGGAAGCGGTGTCAGGACTGTCATCTGCGATCTCAAGGGCGCGTGCTGGGCTTGTGCAGGAGCTGGTTGAAGTCTTCAATGTCGTGGAAGTCGGAGGACGACCACCGATTGGTGGCAAGGCTGGAACGAAAGGCGAATGGACGATCGGAGACTTGATTCTGCCTGTACCAGGAGACATGAGACGTAAGTTGTGGCTTTTTTTCATTGTTGCATCTCTCATCGACGAACAGGATACCCACCCGACCATATCAACGCAGTGTTAACGCACACCATCCACTTTCTATCCCTTCTAACGTTCTATCTCGGAATAAAGCTTCCATTCGAAGTTATCTGGACAGGCGGGAAGTTAGGCGTTGGACATCCGTGGATTGGTGCTATACGGGGTACAGAGACAGGTGGCTGGGCCAGGTATGTCCTGCAACCTTCATGGGCGCTCAAGCTGACATGTTTTAAAAAGATGGTATACGAAACATCCGCTACATTTATCCTCTTCAACGACGCCAGCTCAACCTCCATCGCCTTCAACTCTATCACCGCCGCGTGTCAATCGGACCCAGTCGGCCCCTGCGACTAAAGTTCAAGATATCTCTTTGGCAGCATCAGTACTCGCATCAGACCCTCCGCCCTCCGCATCACAGTCGTCATTCACTACAGCATTGGCGATGCTTCTATACGACGTCTCATATCTAGCATACACACAAAATGTCGAAGTACCCTTGAGCCAGGCAGGCGATGTTCTCAGCAACCTCTGGATGGTATGTTGTAGTTCCGAGCTTGGGAGGTGAATACATTATCTCACCGTCTACGTCCTGGGATCTAATTTATATTTTGTAGGAAGTCACATGAAACGTACCCTCATCTACCCGCTCCGACACCACCCTCATTTCCACTTGATTTTGCACAGCTTCTCCAGGCAACTGCCGCGCACCCGTCGTCGAAGTCCAGGTCAAGAACGCATCCCACAAGTAAAGCTGGTTCCACAGCGAGACAAAGGCTTGAGGCTGCAGTAGAAGAGGAGGATGGTTGGGATCTAGTAGACGATGATGTTTAATTCTTGATCTGTAACATTACGTTCTCGTCTTGTTGAATAATCCTGTAACATGCTTGTATCAAATATCACAACCACCTTTGAAGCTCATAACGGTGCCGATCTTGTCCTGAGGCTTATGGTGTCGGCTTTTAAAATCTCCTTAGTGGTGGCTTATTGTACCAATCACGTTCAGGGGAACATGCATACTTGGCTCTTGCGATTCTAACAGTTCGGCACGTTGCCAGTCATTCTACCTTGTGTTCTTGTTATTAACGTTTCTGGCGAAGGAACTACTGCCATATATTTGGTACCTGTACCTCGATAGCTACTTATCCATCGCCTAAAAGTTCATCCCTGCTCATGTTCAACCATCATATATTGAGAGGCCACTGTCAAAATATTGTAAGCCCGGCACTGCAACTAATCTTCGGTAGGCCCAGAGAGATAACGTATGGGAATCTTGTAAGCATCTATGAACTTATCCTGTCGAAGTTTTTGGTGAGACTGCGGGAACAATGTCTCTGGCTGGGTACTGACTTGCTGAGAGTTAGAGCAACTATAACTAGAAAACGTACTGACACGTTCCACAAGCTGCATGACGAATCGGCCTTGAGATAATAATACTTTGGAGGAAATAGCGCACCTCCTATAATCCAATCTCGTGGTCAGTCACGAAGCGGGGGATCACCTACAAGCTTTGAGGCCCAAAAAACCATCTTGCAGTCAGCTTTGGGGAGATTTTCATGATGATACCACCTACACGCTACAATGAACCACATTAATAATGAATTAGTAAGGTGTTTGAGTGAGATGCCCACATCCAGGAGGTAACAGTCAGATAGGTGAGCGAAGGCAGAAGCTGCTCACCAGGCGTTTGATATGAATATTACCAATAGAGGGGGGGGCGAAAGAACATAGATCTTTTACAAGAACCTTGAGGTCTTGGTAATCGTTTGGCTGAATGCTCGCTGAATAATCAAACCGTGCATTACAGATATCACTTTGGTAATCCACGCGTTAGCAAAGATGACGCGATATGAAAAGAAGTCGTTCATACCAGTCAAGAGATCGCCACTGGGAGCAGTTCTCAATTGTGGCATCCGACTTGCACCTTGGGGTAGACACTTTCCCGTTTGGATAACAGCGAGAACAGTGCTGGTGTAACCCTGAACTTGACGCCCGATGGAATTGTTAATATTGGTAACACCCTCGTGGGTGTTTCGATCGACTTGAAGACATCTAAAACTGATATGAATGGTCGTAGACGCGACAAATGGCCTGGATGGAGCGCTTGAGGCCAGAAAGGAGGTCGCAGACACGGTCTGATGGCCAACCTCCTTGCGCTTTAGACGAACGGAGAACGGCTTGAATGGACGACGCTTCCAGGACGACAAGCCAGGATCTGAGATCATCATTTAGGTCGTTTGATTGAGCTCAAGGAGATGGTGGAAGTAAAATTGAGAAGACGGCAGACCGCCTCGTTCGACTCGGAGCTGCAGAGGCCCAATGCAAGCCAAATTCACCCCAAGTACCCAAGTGTTGGACACCAGTCGCCTCTGGCAGTAGAATCTGAACGATATTGTGAAATGAGCAGGTCCGTATAAGACCGCACTGCTTCATAAACCTGGTTGAACGGTTACATAAAGAAAGCTGGCAGTGCTTGTTTCCGTTGGTGAGAAGCGTACCGCAAAGCCGGTCCGGAAATAGACTAACATCCACAAACAAGTAGCAAATTGTCCACCACAATCAACGGAAACGCACGCCCAACGACAAGCCCGCCGACTCCAAAGCCCTCAAACACAAAATCCACGATGTCGGTGAGTACAAATCTCAATCTGAGGAAAGCCTACGACCCATGGATGGCCTTGATACCAAAGAGAAGCAGTGGAAATTCCAAGGAAGGATGGATTGGATGGTGGAATGATGGATGAAGTAGTGGGCAGCCTTGGTCGGGCGATGTTTCGAGATATAGTTGCATGGGGGACATCCTGGTTTCTCTAGGCTTTCCAAGGTGGTGGATTTGAGGACTAAATGCTAATATTTTTATCTTCGAAGGAATCAAACTTTACACGATTTGTTGAGGTCGGACGAGGTGCGTCAAGCCGTGTCTCTGCGTTGATCTGAGATTTACACGACCCCTTCAGTTGTTCTCCTCAAATCCGGTGTCTCTGCCGGTAAAATCGCTGTCATTACGGAGGTCATTGACCATAAGCGCGTACGTTTTTCTGTTCTCGTGGGACTGTTTCTTGTTCACTCACTCTTCGTCACCTAGGCTTTGATCGACGGCCCAACGACCGGTGTTCCTCGCCAATCCTACCCCTTCAAGCACATCACCCTTACACCTTTCCGTCTCACTGGTCTCCCACGTGCTGCTGGTGCCGGCGCGCTGAAGAAACATCTGGAGAAGGAAGGTATTGTCGAGAAGTGGGAGAAGTCAAGCTGGGCACAAAAGCGAGCTGCCGTCGAGAAGAGACGGTCGCTAAACGATTTTGCACGTTTCAGCGTGATGCTTGAGAAGAAGAAGAGACGGGATGTGGTCAGGAAGGCTATCAAGTCGAAGGCTTAAGACGATGGACGACTTTTCCTTACACACATTTGATTGGTGACAGAGCAGATATGTATTTCAAAAAGCGCGGCTCGTACACAGAGGGTATGTTATGTACCGTATGATATGCTATATGCTCTCGATCTCTTGTGACAGTGTGATGAGGCTATCTTCAAAAGCCCGAGCGGGACAGTTCAGGATGAAGGACACCGCATATTTGTACATACTTCGTATGCTGTGCACTTCGTATGCTGTGCACTTCGATATGCAGTATGCTACGCAATCTCGATCTCGACAGTGTGGTGAGGTGGTCGATGTTATTGCGCCTAAGAAGTAACAGAGGCGCAGATAGGGACAGCCTACCAACCCTACCAATGTCCTCTGTGGTACATTCGGACAACCGGCCGTTGAGCAGAGCAATCGAAACAAGTAGTAAGAACATACCTCCTTACAGTAGTTTTGACGCATCAGTATCACCCCCAGCACACACTAATCTGACCTCCATTATCTCAGGCCCTGGCAAGGTTGGGATCAACCGCTCGATGAGGGTGTCCTCCGCCACCTCCCATCGTTCCTTCTCTCTATCAAGCTCCTTCCGAATTTTGTTTTCCGTCACGTCTCTCGGGACATAACCCTCATCCTGAAGTTTCCGAACCGCGGTGACGACCCAGGTTTGGCAATCAAACTCCGTGTTGCCGCGCACGATGTGAATGGTGTTGAGAAAGTCTTTGAGCCATGGTAGTTTATCCGACGGCAGACGGCAGAGTAGAAAGCCGCCCCTGCATTCGAGAGCGCGCAGTGAGACTGTCGATGAAAGAAATGTATAGCTGTCGATGCCGCCTGCGAGCTCAAAGATTTGGGCCTCCTCCGTTGAGAGAAAGGCGCTGATGTTCCAGTGCTCTGTGCGCCGAGGATGGCCTTCGAGAGCAAACTGGGCGATGATGAGAGGGTAGGTGGGTTTTGTTATCGGGAAACTGCCGCCGACGCCCCCACCCATGGCTAGTCCGTTGTGTCTGGGAGGTGGAAAAAAGCCTAAGCGGTAGCTGCTGGCTGGATGGACCAGGATAAAGCCTGCGGCGTTGACAATGAGAGCCCTAATGTTAGTGTATCACGTGCTCAACTGCCGTTCGATCTGATCCCCAATGGGAACATCACAGAGCGATTACTCAGATCCTAGCCCGGACTACGGAGACACAGCATCCATGAACTGTCAATATGTATTCTTACTCCATCTGTAATTCAGAGATCAATTAGAAAGTCGAACAGACGAGTTTGGAGTTCTCTCGTCGCATTCTCAGCGAGTCCGCCTATTCCAGCTGCATGCAAAACCGTAGGTCTACTCCAAGATTTCTCACTTGAACCTGAATTTGGAAATACAGGTCTGGATTTGGTGGTGTGGTGGGGCATCGGACTCGAATCGGGAGAGCAAAGGGGAGAAAATAGCGGTCCGGCCACCCACTCCAGCCGCAATTGGGCTGCGAACCCTGTCGTTTGGAGATTCGCTCCAAGTACACCCTGGCGTACCCAATAGTGGGCATACAGAGCAGATCCACCGCTGAGTTGTGGAAAGTCAAGTAGACCTACGGTTTGAACCGGCATCGGTTGGCTTACCTGAGAACTTGGGAAATTTCTATAGGCATCGATTCTCCGCCAGGATATTACAGCTGTTTGCAAAACCCTAGACAGGGCACCACTTTTTTTGCACTCCGCCTCGGATGACACCGAACAACCTAATAGGACTGTATGCCCGGGGAATGCCACTTTTGGTGCGTCGGGAAGGCGGTCGGCTCCACCCACAAATATAAAGGGCACTAAAGGACAAGATGTGTTCACCATATAACGCCCACATCGACCTTCGTATTATGCCTGGCAACTACCGATTCATTCCAAAAGAGAAAAAGCAACTTTTAATGACTATGTCGTTACGAGAGGTCTATCTACCCTGGTTGCGATTCAAGGCGGCGTTGCGTCACCTTCCCGCTTACCTTCCAAAACGGGTTTGTTTGTATAAACAGTGGCGCACGGAGGAATTTTCGCACCCTGTCTAGGATTTTGCAAACAGCTGTAAATCGATATCTTCGCTGTAACTTAATCGAAGCTGATCCTGCGTCCTAATTTCACCCCTACTACACACTTATACTCTATCAAGCTGCCTAAATTTTGACTCTTGATTAGAATCAATTCGAGGAAACCTGCTGATCCCTGGAGGGTTACGAGACTGAACAATATCCAGAGCTTGAAGCTCTTGAACGTCTGTCCATGGGAAATTAGCCAGTAGATAGCGTCACGGAAAATCTATGATATGATGTATGGCAAATATTGACGAGTGCTCAAGTAATTCAAATTCGAGCTCCATGTTCCTTGTGAACGGCTACGATGGGTTTGACTCGTGGAGTGCAGCGATCCTTGGCACGTTGAACGTGACTGGGCGCATAATTTGGAGTTCACTTACTCCGTTGAGGAAATTTACTAATCTTTCAGATATACATCTATCACGGTTGGATTCAGGCAGGATGCGCCACATACGACAAGTGAGCGTCTATTTTTGTCCACCAAATGCTAAAAATAGCGAATCACGAGCACACTGGATTCTTATATTTCGCTCATACAGTACCTGAATGCCAGAATGTGCACATATTTTTATTCTCACTCACGTATTAGAGCACGGCTACGGAATATGCCCTTGCTTGATTTGTATGTTCAATTTTTCTTCGCCCTTTGTTCTGTTTGCTAATCCTATGCACCATCCTCTTCATCTGAAAGAGGTAACTGATATCAGTGATAAATTAAACTAATCAGTGTTTAAAGACCATCTGCCTTCACGACGGTTAAGATACACGCCAGCGTAAGCAGTGAGTGTCCAAAGAAACTGTAATCAAGCCAAAGAAGTGACTCGGGCGGCATGTGACGCCACTGCTCTAGTAGCAGTTCTGAAATGCCTATTAGAAGGCCTTGAATTTTCGGTATGAAATATTAACCAAAGAACATTGGAAATGCTCATTGCTGCCTTCGTCCATAGCAAGACGGCACCATTCGGCAAGGTGATTGCCGGCCATCTAACGACTGTTATAGCTTGGCAACATCACCTTCGTTCAACATTCAACACCAACATCTTATTTCTACTACTCGATTATTGCCCCATGCCTGAGCACCAAATCAACCCAGGCGTTCGTGAAAACATCATGCGTCCCACCATTGCAAAAGGATCTTACTCGTGCTCCTACTGTGGATGGATCCCCAGCTGCGAGTGGCAACCACGAGGTCAACGGAACGATACACAAGCACGCCAAATCCGAAGATGCGATGGAGTAAGCTCGAAAGAATTTTTTCTCTTGGCAAGAAAAGAATGATATGGTCTTTCTAGTGCCGGATTTACGTGTATTGCTCCAGACAGGCAAGAAATATGGAATTCTATTCGACTTACTGACTGACCTTCTTTATCAGTGTCAGAAAGCACACTGGTATGTGAATTATAGTTTCAAACCTCAGTAGTGATTACTTGTATCACAGGAACACACATAAGCCCGTCTGTTCCACTATCCATCCCCAGTTCGGCAACGTGATGAAGGTATTCCAACGTATACAAAGAAATACAGAGCTACTTTCCAAGCTAAGCATAGCCGTCGCCATTCACTTCATCGACAAACTAGGCGACAGACCTGATCCACAGAAGATCTTCATCGCGGGAGTGCTTGTCTGTATCCGTCCTTATTCCAATAACGATCTAGCAGCGCATCAGTCTCCGAATGTTCCGCTAAACCTGCTGCTGGAGAAGCCAATGATGGGTACTCTCAACTTCTATGGTGTATTGGACGAGACGGACCAGTACAACGACGTTGATGCTGTCGTTGATTTGTGGCATGGATACCGCAATTATTTGGATAATAATAACCATCGGGATGTACCCCTCGTCGTCCTCCAATTGTGTTATGAGAAGGTGGCCATTGCGAACGGTCCATTGCCAATCTACCCAATTGACATAGAGCGGGCGAAGATTCTATTAAAGGCGCGTTCGCTATCATCTCATTGGCAAGAGCCTTCCAACCCAATGCTCGAGTAAGTTTCCGTCCTTTCTCTTTGTCCTAGACGACTGATATAACAGATGCCAGGATCATCAACGAAGGCTTGTTGATGGATTCGGGTGATTTTTTGAAAATGAGGCTGCAGATGGCGGACATGGACAAGAAATTCGTACGGCAGTCATTGAATATATAATGGAGCATGGAGGCTGCCCAAAAAACTCAGCACGGTCACCCCATACCCCCAATTTAATTACAGACCATTTCATCTTATCTTATCTGTCGCCGCTGCGGCAGCGCAGGGCCGGGCACGATCGCGAGCGTCGACATCATTTTCGCAGGTTATCGCGCGTCACTTCCATGACTTCCATGCATGTGGCCTTACATATAGATGGACATTGGCAGCTGGCAGCCTGGTACTATCTTTGACTAGCAACCGCCACCATGCCTTTCTCTGACATTGAGCTCAACGACGGTAACAAGGCGAGTCAAAATTCCGTACAGCATAGGTAATTGTACTGTGGGACTGACTATTGACATGAAGAACAGATTCCCGCCATTGCGTTTGGATCAGGAACGGAACTGTATGGAAAGGATGCGCAGGCATACGTCGACCAAGCTATAGAAGCAGGTTTCTCTCATCTTGACACTGCACAAGGTGAGACTGAGGCCCTTCGGTCGCCGCTTCCTGGTTCTGATTTCGGTTTTAGTGTACCTCAACGAGGACAGCGTCGGCGCGGCCATTCGTGAAAGTGGACTCAAACGAAATGAACTATATATTACGACCAAATTCGGCGGGGGAGATATCGAAAAAAATTTCAAAGAGAGTCTGAACAAGGTACGCAGTTTCTCTGAACAACCAGTCGCATGTCGCTCACCATACCTTCAGCTGCAACTGTCATATGTAGATCTCTACCTCATCCACTTTCCGCAAGTAATACCCAATGGCGACTTTGAGAGCGCCTGGAAGCTGTTCGAAGGCTTCAAAAAGGATGGTTTCGCCAAGTATGTCAGTTCAATATTGAGGAGTGCCACGTCTAATGCATCGCTTAGGAGCATTGGAGTCAGCAATTTCACTGTGCCTGATCTTGAAAAGCTGCTCAAAGTAGCCAAAGTGAAGCCAGCGGTGAACCAGGTATGCTGCTGGCGGACCTGTTGACCTTTCGAGTATGCTGACCTCCGACATATGCAAGATTCGGCTGCATCCATACAACTACGCCGAAAACAAGGATCTACTCGACTTTCACTCAAGACATGGGATCGTGACTGAAGCTTACAGCAGCCTTTCGTAAGTAAACATTCCGCATATATTCAACTTTTTACCCATCTTACGGCTTGATCTTCAGACCTATTACGAAATTCCCAGGTGGAGCAGTCGATCCTGCATTGCAAGCCCCAGCAAAGCGTCTGGGCATTACCCCTGCTCAAGTTATCTTCCTATGGGTCCGTGCCAAAGGCGCGGTTGTCGTAACGTCTGTTATTCCGTCGTCGCAGCAACATGATCCTCATGCTTATCTTCTGTAGCACGACATCAAATAAGGCTAGATTGAACGAATACCTTTCGGTTGGGGACTTGGGTAAGCCACTCTCTATTACAAACTTCGAACTCCTTTTTCACGATGAACCATTATATAGCATCCTTGACTGAAACTGAAATTTCGGCGATCGACGAAGCAGGCGCGAAAGGACCTCCATCAGAGACAGAACTTGCCGTTCTTCTCGCAGAAGCATCTTGGTTTAGCATGCGTTACACCTTGGCACTTGTCGCATTGGTATTCCTTATCTGGTTCTACTTTTGGTGAAAGTTCTGTGCCTATAGAAACACTTGAACACCGATTCAATGATTGTGAGTTTTGGACTGACACTGTCAATTGAATATGTGATCAAGACTCAAGAGTTTCGGGTATCTCGACCATCGGAATCTTTACTGGTGGGTACTTTGAGACTCCGCTTTTAGCATACACAGAAGCAAATGTAAGCTTTTGGAGATTGTGGCAACGGCTTTGGCCATTGCTTCTCATCAGAGTCATCACGGACGCGGGACTTGAATCATGCTTGATACTTTTTAATCCCCACTTTCACTATCCATGCCCAGTCGTTACTGTTCCAACACTTTCTTCGGTTCCACCACATCTTGACATCTCCGAATCCCTTCAACGATTTTCTGGCTTGTATACCGTCGAGATGGTGACTGCAGCGGCTCAAGCGACGCGGTATGTGACTTTTATTTCTTGGCGACACTGAGTTTATATTTTGGTTAGCTTCCTCAAGTTTGCAATACAATATTCTAGCATTGGTGCGTAATATGTATCTTTCCTACGGGACTAGAGTTGCTCATCTGGTTGATTTTCATATCTAGCTTTGCTCTACTACGACTATGCATTGACTTGGACGCGGGAAGTCAAATACTTCTGGACGAGAAAGTTCACATTATCCACTATACTTTACATTGGTTGCCGTTATGCGTTGGTCGCGAATATTATTTATGCTCTCGCAATCGCAGGAAAGCTGCCTACATTACGGGTGGGTGCCGTGATTCTCTTTTTGTTAGACATACGATATCATCTAACGCACCGTCTCACAGTGTGTTTTGCTCTTGTTGTTCTAACATATGGTGCCTGAACGCCGTGCAGTTGTGATGCGGCATATCAAATATGCTCAGCGCTGAGTGTTTTCGGACGTGCATCTATCATCAGTACGTTCTGTCCTGGTCATCCGTATTTGTAAGCCGCTGATACATTTCAAAGCCGTGTGGGGAGCACGGACATATGCGGTCTTCAACAGGAACATATGGATCCTGCTCTTCTTTGCTTCGTTAGGGTTGTCTGTCGTCATTATGTCAGCAGTGAGTAGTTTCACTCCATCCGGTCAAGTTCGCTCCAGTTCTGATTCTTGTACTAGTATCATGTCCCGTATGTTGCTTGCGTTGGGGGGAACCGTGATTTAATGTGAGTCTAGATGAGCCAAATGACCAGATCCACAGCGACTAATATTCATATCGCAGAAGTACGCAAATCCGCTCTCACATTCGTGGTACAATCACGTTTACTAACAGACCACAGTCAACCAGCTACTCGCTATCTTCACTGTAGTGTATGAGGCGCTCTCGGCGATTTTCACGACCGTCAGGAGTTATCAGGCCCTGAGGGTGGGAGGCTCATGGCGAGACCAGAGGAAAGGATTGACTTATCTCGTCCTCCAGCAAGGTATTCCATTTTCCTTGATTTTCTTTGCCACCGCTAATTTGGGTCCAAAGGTGTTCTATATTTTATGTAAATATATTCCTTGAGGAAGGTATTGATAGGTATTGACTGGTAATGGTGTTCAGTTTCGTTACTAGTTTCACTACTGCGGCTGTTATTCTCCAATTCGTGAGTCCTGCTCCTGCTCTATGTTGAATCTCTGAGCAGATTGAATTTAGGTAGGGGCCGTGAGTTCCTTAAAATTTCTTGTCAGTCCTAAGGATTTGACCTTTTTAATTCTGTTTAGCCTGGGTCGTTCACACAACGACTCCTCAATGCTCTAACCCTTCCGTAAGTCGTCTGCCCTTCTCAATCGAATAGAACTTCACATAACTGTTCATAGATTATCGGGGACGATGACAGCCCGTTTTCTCATCCATCTCCGTGACTGGGAGCATCACGGAGGCAATGCCAGCACAGCCTCAAATGACGAGGGCGATGGCAGGCCCATGGAGTTCAAAAAATCCGAGAGAAACACCACTCGGTGGACTCTTGATACCAACGAGTTTGGTGTAGACCCTGTCCTGCAGGCGGAACGCGACATCAGTTTGAACCCCCGCTGAACACCTGAATCATATAGACAAGTCGCAAATTTCTGTGTAAGCACTTGTAATCTTTAACCGCCTCTTCGCCTTTTGGATTGTTTTAAGAGGTAGATCGAGGCTGCGCGTCCATGTGTATTTAGGATTTTAACGCGACTTCTACCATTTAATTGTGGAGTTACTCAATTCGCACGTGAAGCCTTCAATTGTACGTGATGCATAGTGTGAATTAACTCAATGCAGGGGTACTGTACTTATCTTTAGACGTTGAATGTCTGCTCTCACGAACACCACTATCAGAGATGTCCCTGGGTCCCTGAACACTAGTGATTCTACTTCCCAGGAGGCTGCTGACCTTGCACCCAAACTCCTGAAATACCCTTGAAATTTCGACTTGGCTCCCAGGTAATCCTTAGACAGTGCTCTCTTCTCCGAAACGCCCCCTTAAAAGCATCAACCTTGACTACCGCTAGCAGGCGACTCTGACGACCATTGAATCCTCACAACTCTTGGCAGAGCATCTATAATTGATGTCTATAACGTGGCTAGCTCGGAACTCGCAAGTCCTGCAGTTGGATGAGCTGGACACACATTTATGGGAGAATATGTTTTATCGGAAATGGTCAACTTGAAAATATGGGCCATTGCAATGCATGGCAGGAACGAGTCCAGTAACTTTTTCAAAACAACTAGTGACATTCTCCACCGCCTTCCCCACTCATCGCCAGCCTACGGCTGGCTCCTCGTGGTCCA
>Ga0247741_1000753_pt1 | contig 17718 bp, 20 predicted proteins | sample UWRJL213509R2_FD_180945 | JGI IMG/M metagenome (GOLD analysis project Ga0247741, IMG submission 180945) | Plant litter microbial communities from Arlington Agricultural Research Station in Wisconsin, United States - UWRJ-L213-509R-2 | ecosystem: Environmental > Terrestrial > Plant litter >... | reverse complement strand
AAGGGCTATGGTAGCGAGATAACAGAGTTTATCGTCGACTATGCATTTAGACACCTCAATATGCATCGCATATCTTTGGGAGTTGTCGCGTTAAATGCTAGGGCAATAGCAGTATATAAGAAGTGGTGAGTTTGCCCGGTCTAACTCTGAGACAGGGTTACCAGGTTCAATATTTTCCACGGCATAGCGGATTTGTTCAAGAGGTGGTGGAACGCAAGGCTCGTTGGCTCGACGGTGGCTGGGCAGATATGATTCTGATGGGCATCCTGGCGGAGGAGTGGGAAGAGAGGCAGAATGGACAAAGTATGGGTTTGATAGCTGATGAGGGTACCAGTAATTATGCTGAATCAAATTGAAAGCCTATATAACAGATCGACTGTCATCTGTTATCATTTGGTCGGTGTGTGACACGTCTGTGGCTATGGGATAAAAATGAACTTTTTATTTGTTTCCGCTAAGAAACCGTCGATATCGGGTATAAGTGGATATAAAGGGGGGTATTTATACTGGACATATTAGATAACATTGTGCGTCAGTTCTTTAGTTAAAATAGGGCTCAAGATAAACAAAGAAATTCAACATCAAATCGAGACCTTTGTATAAATGCCCTTTTTGGCCGACCTGCGTGCATAAATTGGTGTCAACATATGCGCAATGTGGTCTATTAGATCTAGAAATAGTTCTGATATAGAAATCTTTGTAACGTGTAGTGGTAAAAATGGACAGTGTAGTTTGTAGCAAAACTCGAGAGGTACATATGGGGACGAATGAATATGTTAGCTCATACATTTGATCAAGACAAAACCGTCTAGTCTTTGCCCACTCATCGCCCACTCATCGCGCGAGAGTGGGTCATTGATATTGTAGTGAACGAACATTGATCGGACACTCAGGGGGCACAATTGGAGTTTATTATCAGTATCTTACATTCTGCTAGACTACGCGCAAGGGCTTGCTTTCGGAGCTCTCAAGATAGTCGGTGGTGGCCATGGTCAACTGTTTCTGAAGTGAGACTGCTGCTCGGCATCCTCGTATCGTTCGTCGCCATTCAGCTGAGCTCATTGGCTTCCCTACACCACTGAGGATCTGGGCCCAACGCTGTTGAAACCACTCTTCGCAAGCCTCGGTCCACATTTCGCAATTGAGGCCAGAGGCGAACCATGTATTGTCCCGCGGGAACCAAGAAGTGATGGATGTTTGATCTGAAGACATATTGGTTAGTCCGTCTTCCTATAGATTTCATAGAGTTACTTTGAATTCCCGTGGCGACTTCATAAGTTCCACAAATGAGATCATAAGCCTGCGTAGTGAGCTGATCGTCAACGTATTCTGTATCACCGATAGTCAAAATAGTCTGTGCTTCTTGGGAAGGACCAGCATGGAGGACTGAGAATGGGAGAACCTCCCTTGCGATACGAGCAACAATACCACCTCGAGAGAGCGCAGCACGCGCAGATGGCTGACTGCGAAGGAAAGAGTCGCGAAAAGTTTGATACGCCGAGAAATCACCAAGATCAAACGAATTGTTAGGACGGAAGCCCAGAAAAGGGATTTTCCCGCCCAATACATGTGAATCCCGTGGCGATGTCGAACCAGGTGGGCGCTGCAGGTAGGTGTTGAATGAATAGCCGTGTTTGGCTAGAAAATTGACAAGGTCTATTGAGTGGGGTCCCAGCTTTCGACGGACGCACTCTAATCCTGTCGCAGAGTCAACCGAAACACACCAAGGCGTATCTTGAATTGATTCCAGGCTAAATGGTCGCAGAAGCCAGAATGTGTTTGAGAGGTGTTGGAGCCGAATGTTTGGGGACAATATGGCTGGCAATGGATGCCTGTTTTCAGAGCCCAGATCCCAGAACATTGAAGGGACATCTTCGAGAGGATTTTCAGCATTGTGAAGAGCAAGGAGAAAGTCAGTAATAGGAGCATGGCAGCTGGCGGAAGATGTACGTCCAGACCCGCCAACAGCACGACAAACAACGCCCCAATGATTGAAGGGATTCGGTTTACGCTTCACCGATCGAGGTAGACCTGGATAGGGCTTTTCATTGAAGTTGAAACCAAAGCGAAAGTACACAAGGTCCTCAACGGACTCAGGAGGAAAAACTGAAGTGGGCGCAGCAGCGACGGGATTGAGGGAAAGGTAGTCCAGCGCCGAGAGCGAGAGTGACCTGGGAGCGTCTGTTTGACGACCGCTCTCCTGGATTAGGGTTTCAGGAGGAATCACCCCATTCTTGTGATTGTTGGTGTATGCTTCCTGGTCATCGTTCTGATCTGACAACTCATCGTCAGAATCATCATCGCTTCCCATCGAAGCCTGAACGGGAGAATTGTGCTGGGTGGACAGATTGGACGAATTGTGCTCTGACGATGTTGGTCCGAAAACTTCATCAAGTTCTTTATAATCAAAGGTGTATTCCGGTTCTATGTGTTCGTTAGGGTTGAATTCGAAGTCATCACAGAGGTCCCATTGGTCCCGAAAGGGATCGTACCGCCGTTGAGACTTTCGAAAGCCAAACCATCGCATAGCAACTTCAGACTTGGTGAGCTTCTTTCGGATGAGAAATCCGTCAACATCTTCCCAGAGGAAGACAGCAGCTTTGGATCTCCTTCCTGGTTGTTCTTGGTTAGCCATCTGCGCAGTTTTGGCCTTCTGGTCCCGGATTTGGGCGTCTGAATACACTTTGGATAGGTCCTCCTTCCTGCGGCGAGCAAAGAATGCGCCACAAGTTTCTCCAGGTAGCTGATCGCTGCCTCTCTCAACTGGTGGAAAGCTGCGGACATGATTTTCAGGTGTTGGCATGTCTGATAGTTTCTTATGGGATCGGTCGGGGAGGAAGGCGGATACCCAAGATCCACTGCGTATGCTGGGCTGGCTTTTACCCCAGAACAGCCACACAGGAACACCAGCAGGAATGAAAGCTTGCAAAAAATCTGACCACTCGCAGGTGGCGACATGAACCAGAACCCCAATGCGCGCCTGAGGTGAGACAAAATTTCCAATGCCAGACTCAAACAGAGCTGTGATATACTCTGGGCTGTGCTTCCCTTGGACTTTGGCGGCAGAAAATAATTCGTGCAAGGTTTTGGGCGATAAGGACTGGTCGATAAAAGGACAGAATCGGCAGAGAGCGACAAGAAACGATAGGTACGCGGCGTAGACTGCGAAAGCTTGCGTTGATTTAGAGAGACATTTGCGGAACTCTTGCTCGGTAGGTGTTGCATCAAAGTACCCGTACTCGCCTGGCTTGTCAGGCTCATCCCAAAATATCTTCGTCCCAGGCTTCAATGAGCAGAAGTAAGACTTGAGGTCCGAGGCGATACGACGTATAGTGTGTTCAAAAAGCTTCCAAGACTTCGCAGTCTCGGTAAGCAGATGCCAGCCATGAGCGTCGTGTTTCAGAGGGATTTGATTGAGCGGCGTCGAGAAGCAAAACATAAGAGGACCAAAGAAGGGTGATTTGTGGATGAATGGGGCGTAGGGGTAGCGCTGCATGTCCCACATCATGTTCAGCAAGTCTACAGAAGGTAAAGGCGTTGGTATAGATGTGGGTCGAATGGGGCGCTTTGAAGGAACGAATGGTTCGTTCGGTGAGGTCCAAAGGCCTTCCTCTGTCTCGAACTGGTCAAAGGAGGGTTCATTCACTGAAGATAAGAACGTGAGATCATTGCAGCGCTTGAGAGGAATAGGAACATACACATAGCTCGAGGCCAAAGATAGAAGGTGAATGGGCAGATAATCAAAGGAGAGTTGATGCGGCGAGTCTTGATAGCAACTTTGGCAAGCAAATCGAAGGGTAATCCTAGGTCCTAGTCCTCAGCGTCTCCGTTCAGTTGTCGATAACAGAAGTTTTGGAGCCAATTCGCCGTATAGTATACTTGCGAATTGGTGGGCACCGCGGGATCCAGGTGGAAGTAACGCTGAAAAGTGATCAGTTGGTAGCATCACCATATTAGCAAATGCTTTCGAATTTTACAAACAGAGTGAGGAGTACGTACCTAGAAAAATGGAACCAGCTTCTACACCCTGTAGAAGAGTCAGTGTCGGCGACTCCACCGTATAGTATACTTGCGAGAGGCGGGTTATCAGGACTAGCTGAGACTAGAGAGCTCGGATCCGAATTCGCTGTATAGTATACCTGCGAATTTGGTAGGCGCCGAGGGATTCAGGTGAAGTACAGTTGCGAAGGAGGTTTCAAGATTGGCCGCAGTGCGCATGGCCGACAACTATTTGGCTGTAATGATGTTGCCAAACAACAGCGGGCGTTAGCGCCAATTTGGATCCTGGCTCCGTAACCTGCATCCTCAACCTGCAGCTCTAGATGCGTTACATTCATAGGGACGATGTCTGATGAATGTAGCGCTGCAAGATGGTCATAGCCAATATGCCTCAAAATGTAAGTCTGATCATCACTCAAAGTTGGTCATACGTTCTGATGCAATTCTTTCCGTCAGTTCGCAACCTCAGGCATCCTCACCACGCAGCAGTATTCATATGGACGAAGTCCGATGAATACTAAGTGTTTTATTATTACCAACGACTGGCAGATTCATATGGACAAAGTCTGATGAACCGCAGCTATAGCGTCCCCCTCATCGGCTCTCAGCAAATTGTGAAACCCAAGATACATAGTAAGCATATGTCATAATTTCTTTTGCGCATATCATACAAACCTGAAGTACCTAGATTAACCCAACGTCGTCTCATTGCAAGTCCAAACCAAACCCCGAATCATGAACAGTCCACTCAAATTATGCTTCCCGCACGACAAGATCCTTCGAGCCCAGGATGCGTGGTAATGACGTTCCAAAGTCTAGCCGTTCAGTCTTGTGCGCTGCCGTCTTCTGTCCCCCTGCCTTCGTCTCTTCAGCCGCGTTATCTGTTTCCTTGACACTAGATGCACCATTTCTCATCTCTGCCAGTATCGCCTCGCGGATGATATCCCTCAAATCTTCGTTGACCATGGGTGGCCTCTCTGTTGTCGCAACCCATGTAGGACGGACAAGAAGCTTGTACCCAACCTGGTGTCTGTAAGTATGGAGATTCCACATAAGGTCTTCTGGCCTACCTGTGCCTCCAGAACACCCAAGAAATAGGCGCAAGTCGCAAAAATCATCACTAGCTTCATTGTAAACTCCATCGCCCATATAATCCAGCTACGTTTTCCTGCTTTCTTCGATTCCTCGCCCTTGTCTGCGTTGGGCGTCCATCTCCAGAGGCGGATAGGTGCGGCCTCCGACTGTGCGCAGGTTGCCGTTGCCGTGGCAATCTGAACGCTTCCGTCGTTTTTGTCATGGACCTAGCAGAAGTCAAGATCTTTTGAAGGGACTGCCATCACATTCGGGCTCACCGCAAGAGTCTCAACTCCCCCAGTTCTCGAGTGCTTCAGTCTTTCCAGGACTTTACCAGATCTACGATCGAATATATAAACTTGACCATGATCACTGCCTCCAATGACCGCTTGGGTATTGTCAGCGAAGGCAACGCCTCTCGGGTATGTCCTGATAGGCGCCTTAGTCGGAAGGGTTCGAACGAACAAGCCTGAATCCATCTTATAAAGGTCAAAGCCATTGCCCACGTTGTCGACCACGCAAATCATTCTCTGCATATCCACTGCAGCGTTCCCACTGCATCCTTCATCAATTTCAGACTGCAAATCACAGAATCAAGAACTCACATTGGCGACCCCAGCTGTATCTTTCCCAGAACTTTGGCAGTTACACCTCCATATCGATATCTGGTCGGCGTTAGAAATGAAGGGTGTCAATAGTCCGAGGCACATACAATCCGCCGTCAAACAATCCGAAAACATATAGGTCACGATCCTCGTTCTTGTCGAATGCCACAGTCTTGGGAACAATATCCTTATTTTCGTATGATTTTGAGTGGATAGGGAGGAGTGTGCGACTACTCGAGTCAAACGCCCAGACTTGCACGCACTTGTCGCGTGTGCAAGTGGCGATCCGGGTGGTATCTCCCCATGTTGTGTCGGCTGTAAGTGCTAGGATCTCGCCTCCTCTGCCAATCCGACAGGAATGAACTGTCTCAAAGCGATTCTGGAAGCAAAACTGAGTACATCATGCAGGTATGTAAGCTGAACACCTACCTCTGTTGCACGATACTGAAGAAAAACTAGATACCCAATCCCATTTCCATACACCAACGACTCAAAGGCCTCATTCTCCCGTGTTATCCAGAACACGCATGATACCTGGCCTCTCTCGTTCGGGCTTTGCTGGGGCACATCCAACTCCTTGAGCGTCTTCAAATCCCAAATTTTGATACCGTCGTACCCTGACTGTTCTTCAGTATCAGCACCTTCCAAGGCCATATATCCACGTACCACCACTGGCCAAAAGATCGCCTCGAGGGGAGATCGCCATACAGTTCACTGGACCAATATGACCAGGCAGAACCGTAGTTAGGTGGTGACTTGGGAACACGTATTTCTTGATGGAAAACATCTTGTACGAAGGATTGAGAGTGTTGACTGTGGGTGGGCAACGAACGCTCACGCCAAATCTCTTTCATGCCCTTTGATGACACCGTCTTTGTCTCGGTGGAGGGCGGCCCGGGCACGTGGCCACGCTTGAGTCACCCACTTGAACGGACTTGGAGGCCGACTTGCTCTCAACGGCCATGGTTCCAGCCACTCGCACCAACGGAGGCTCCTTCAGTGACGTCCCCCCCTTCTATGAGCCAGGCGCTCCTCCTCCAACTTTACCTATTCTTCTTGCACAAACCGAGCTTGTGAAGAACCCCACCTCCAACAAACTTGTCGCTCAGCAAGAGATTGGAGGTGCACGATCTAGACGTCGCAGCGTACAATTTGCACCATATGCTAAACCAACTAGCAGCCGCCGCTCTCAGACGACTATGCGTCGCTCCAGATCTCCTCCGCGGAAGCACGATTCCCAACGTACAAAATCTCAGCAGAAGTACGAAGGGCGCCGTTCCACTCCATCTCACCGTGCCACTCCATCTGAATCTGAATCATCTGACTCTGAGTCAGAGTCTGATCACGACTGCGACCCCACCAAAGACAAGGATGATGAGGACGAAGATGACGATGATTCACGGTCTGGCGTTATACCCAAGCCAGAGGGAGAAGCTGGCAGGCCTGGAAGAGGAGGATACAACTTGGAGGAATCACTTGAATGGCACAGCAAGGACTACGAGCGCCTCAAAGTAAGAATCGTATATTTGTTGTATACCTTGCTCATTATCAGTACAGGAATTTGTGAAGGCTGCAACTCAAACCCATCTCGACGAAAAGAAGTGTTTCTCGTCCCAATCTCTTGCCAGTCTGAATGCAGTCCGCAACCTTGTAAGTCGGCCACGTTCATTTCTCTCTCTTCTTTGCTTACGCTTTCAGGCAACGGATAAATTCCCTGTTCTGAAGGATTACGAGCGGTGCTGGCCAGTTACTGACCTTATTCGTCTGCGTTTGAAATACACCTCCAGCCGTGCCAAACTTCACGATGATCGGGCAGCTGCGGCTTCCGCCAAGCGATCTACTCGTTCCAAGAAGAAAGGGGGGAACTGATAACCGCCATTGAATTATCGTGTTTCTCTGAGAAGAAAGGAGGGCCGTTGGAGGTTTATAGTTACCCATGCTTGATTGCGTTTAATTGAATTTTGGTCTCATGAACGTGCGCGCTTGCATAAACAAATCATATTTCAAGCATAATGTAGGTCATGATGGGTGTAAAGTAAGCCATATTCGTAACATAGTGGTTTATAGCTGATAGCATAAGGCAATATGAGAGATTGAGTCTTAAAGCAAGATAATGGATAGGTCCGCAACCAGGTTCACATATTCCAAAGCAAGAGTGACGATAAAAGGACCTTGCTAATGTAGAGTGAGATAATGAAAATGAATTAAAACAAAGATTGAAATATCGAGGGATGATGAACGAAAGTGACGATGAATGACGATGACAGTGAACGAAGATTACAGTGAGCAAAGATTACATTGAATGAACGTGATGAAAAAACAGGTGGCAATGAACGAAGGTGATGATGAGAAGACTCGGTGAAGAAGTATGGGGCCGCAAACAAGTTACGGCTCAGCGGGCCGGGCGCTTAAGGATCAGCTTTGATGTAGTCCAGGTCGAAAGGAAGTGTCTGATTGGGATAGAAAACCGGCAGAGTTGCAAATCTATATAATATTAGTTCATGGAATTTCAAAGGTAAAAATGTGGCTTACTCTTTGACTAACCAATCCGCAACAATGGAATCGCGGTCACGCATGTTGACAGGTGCATCCTCCTCTCCCAAGCGGACAACAACCACATCTGAACGTAAGACAGGAGGCCCTTGGTTTCCAAGCAGGGTGGTCAAGCAGACACTAAGTGGAAGTCGGCAGTGTCTCTTGAAGAAGACGCGGTATTTGTAGATGTGGGGACCCTCCCTTACAGTGGCCTTGCAATCATGGACGTATGGTTGTAGCCGAGCATGCCCAAGATGGCCTTCAGCGAAGACGTAACGGTCTTTGGGGCTGCCTGGATTCGGTTGACGAACGACCACACCAATTTGACGAGGCCGTTTGTTGAGAGTGGGTGGGTTGGCAGGGTACCAACGCGAGCGTATACGGCTTTCGACAGACTGAAAAGAAATCAATACAAGTAAGAATTAGTTTGGAATCTCACTCACGGTCGAGGTTTGCGGAACAAATTTGCGCGAGTTAACCATGGTAGTTTTCTGTGGCGAGATGGGAGAATGGGATGAAAGAGAGCGGGCGATGAGAAATGACCAAATACGTGACTTATCAAGGGGCGATGGGTGCGTACACGAGGCCGAGATTCGACAAAGGCTTCTGGTATATATCAGATACTTCCGGCCATCAGGGCTGCTTGCAGCTAAGTACACACCAATAGGGCGCCGTAAGCCGAGACAGTGTTCCGACGAAGCCAGAGACTGGATGAAAGAGCAGTGGCGTACCATCCTACTACCACCACAACTGAACTGATGGCGCCAACCGACAACACCAGTGACTATGAGAGTTGTAAGGAATCTGGGGATGATATGGATGCCGAGGATGAGAGTAGTGTGTATGCCAGCGTTGCAGGCCCAGGCGATGAGATGGAGTCAAAGAGCGACGATGGAACATCGACTCCTCGCGGTACTTTCAAAGCGCTACCTCCACTTCCTCTCGACACCCCAGATCAAATGGACACTTCAACACCCTCAGCCCAGATCAAAGAACTAAACGCATTGCAGCCACCACCTCCCATTCCTCCCAAGCTCCCTGAAATCCCTGCTTTTGCTCAGTCCACCCCTCAGGTTTGGTACCACAATCCCCTCGACAAGGAGACACGCGCCAAAAATGGATTCAGCTTTAATTTAGAAGGAGGAACTCTTCTTCATATGCACCGCGACGAAAAGGAAAGGCCAGGACAGAAGCGACGTCGTAAAGAAGTCGGCAAGGACGCTGAGAGAGAAGAACCTCTATTTCTGCCAGATCAGGGATCGTCTTTGCATGGAGATGTTGCACGCCACCGTAAGCCTGCTGTGAGTCCATGTCTTATCGCTTACGACTTCGCGCTGATGCACATTACAGCCAAAGCTCAGACAAGAGGCGGCTACAACAAGAGTTCAAAAAAAGCTGAAGACTGTTACCAGTCTTGCGAACGCTCAGAAAGAACAACTCCTCCTCAAGGATAGAGCGATACAGCAACACGAGGCCGACATCCTGAAGAAAGCTCGAGTGGTGCAAGACCAATCTCTGGCTTTGGAAACCGTCCAAATCCAGGGCTCGCAGATAGTGACGGAGCTGGAAAATGAGCTGAAGGCGAGTAATCGGGTCATTGCCGAGCTGCAAAGTAAGCACCAGGATAGAGAACGCGAGTGGGAACAGCGACTTGCAGCGGAGAAGAAAGGTCCATCCGAAAGACAGAACGAGGAGACGTGGGAGGAGCGTTGGAAGGAGATGATGGTTTGTTATTGTGGCTTTAGGAGTGAACATTCCATTGATAATTGTTTAGGAAAAGTATGAAGCTTCGAAGAAGCAGGAGCTGGCAGCTGTAGAGCATGGATATCGAATGAAAGTCGAGGAATGGAAAATCGAGGTTGAGAAGCAACTGGTACGTTCAAGTGATCTTAGTCTTCTGCAATGTAAACTCATGTGTGATAATAAGTCTGAGAAGGATCAACATTGCGCAGCAGAGATCGAGCATGTCAAGGATACTGCGGGTAAATTTCTCCATCAAGCGATTCAGGAGAACAAGAAGACTTTTGACGACGAGCTCAAGAAATACCGGAGTCAGCTTGATGATGATTTGCGGCGTCGTCTCGTATGTCTTCTCTTCCTCCATAGGCTAGCCAGCACTGACATGCTATAGGCTGAGCACGAAACTAATTGGACGGCGTCCTTACAGAAGGCCAAGCGCCAACGTGATCACCCTCCATCCCATCATCCAAGCGCATCCACTGCTGGTCCCTCAGCATCTGGAGTTGGCGCTAATTCCACCCAAGGTATCAACAGAGCGGGCAGGAGTAACACCACCCAAGAACTCCCACCTCTAGAGGAGCCTCATCTCGAAGCTGGAGATGACAGGGTGATTGCTGACAGCACAGCAAAGCAGAGAGGCAAGGACACAGACAGGTCATCGACATCGAAGGGTCCACTTCATGTAAAGAAACCATCTTCTTCCTCTACGCCTAAGCCGTCTGGAAGTAATTCCACCCCCAGAAAGGAGGGCGCAACACTGGCCGAACCACGTTTGTTGTCGCAATTTGACTCGTGACCCACTGCTGATGCGCCTCATAATTACAGGGACTTCACCATCACCTCGAAAAGCGCAGCCTCCAAAAGGGTCACCCGTTACTTGGGGAGATATCCATAATCGCATTGCTGGCCAACGAAGGAAGAAGCGAACCCTTCTTCAGGGTGATAAGGTATGCTCTGATCACCGTTTCCATCTATCAAGACTCAATGATATTCTTAGAGCTCAGGCAGTGAGGACGATGACAGTGAAACAAGCAGCGAGGAGGGTGACGATGCTGACGATGAGGATGCTGACGAAGTCACAAAATTTTTCGGTGCGCTGCTGGAGAAGTCCATGGTCAAAGCGGTCCACACTCTGGGATTGGGAAAGCGGTTGCCACGAAAGGCGGCGGAGGGTAAAGGGAAGCGGCGTCAAACTAAGAAGGAAGCCCTCAAAGCCGAGAAGAAGGAGGATGCAGACTGGGAGAGAGAAAGATTCCTCGTAAGTGCCCGCTCTGCGTTTAGTCTCGACTTCAATGCTGACTGCTAGGCAGGAGTTGGCACGCGAAGTGCTGAGGGATAAATTCGGGATCGCTAAATTCGAGCAGTTCTCCAGTCATATCCCTCCCGACAACCGTGCGATTACTGCATATGCCGCCAATACTGGCCCTGGCCCAAGTGCCGAGGATCTTCACGTCGATACCAAGGGGAAAATATCGTCCAAATGGAACCAGAAGGTGATTGACATGTTGCTGGAATTGGTACTCGAAAAACGCCGGGGAGAAGCCTATGCCGAGCTGCCTGAGCGATCTGAGGGATACTTCCGCGACATCGTTACAAAGCAAGTCGAACGAGTGCGCGTGTATTGGAAGCAAGCTCAGGCAATGGTTAAGGTTGATGGGCAGCGGGAGAGTCCAGCGGAGGTTGAGCAGCGAATGGTGAACCAGAAACTGAAGAAGGACGCCATTGCAAGAGCTTATACTAGACGTCAAAGTGTAAGCAATTATTTATTTTGACATGCTCAGTACTCACATTCAGCCGCAGCGATATGAGCGTCGAATCAAGACAATTGATCGGATGATCAAACTGAAGGAAGAAGACGAAGATGCAAGCGATCTTGAGATTTGGGAATGGCTCAAATCGTTATTTGAAACATTGGGAATTGAAGGTGTGAGCTCTGACGAGAGCGAGGTTGACGAAGCCACTGGGGATGAGGTCTATTATGTGAAGTCGATGGAATGGCGTGCAGATATCGACAACGAAGTTGACATCGTGGAGCGCCAACGACGATCAGATGCAGACATCTTTCGGACCAAGGGAGTGAAGCCGGTCAAACGTGTGAGGGGTGGACGGAAAGGAGAGAGCCGGAGAGCTGCTCCCATAATGAAGCCCAAGAGCATTTACGACAAGACCTGGCTGACCAACCTCTCGAAGGATCAGAAGCAAGAGTTGCAGATCTCGAAGGAGCGGTTCGAATGGATACGAATCTTGGGGTAGTACAACAATTGATGTCATGAGCCACGCTAATAATGAATGTTGACATTGATTATTGAGGCTTACCGGTTCAATTCATCAGCCTCATCCAAAACTTGAAGTGGTTGGCGCTGAAGGTTGAGGCCTTGAGGGCTCGTAGCCAGCTTGAGGTTCATCGGACTCGTCCATATGAATCTGCAAGTATTGAGGGCTCGTGGCCAGCGCTATGTTGCCCAGATTGCGTACTGCCGTTCATCGGACATGGTCCCTATGAGCGTAGCGCACACTTGGTCATCGCGATGAAGCACGATGAGGTCTGTGGTCGTGCACCTGACTGTATTTGGTTTCATAGGCTGATACAAACAAACACCCCCAAATATTGGCCTCTGCCCACCGTTTCTTCATCGCCCACTCACTCAAGTACATTTGGCAGGTATACTATACGGCCAAACATTGTATTGAGTGGTTGGTAATCCGGCGAGTTGAACTCTCTGGTGAGTAGCCCATCTTCCGTCTATCATATGAGAGGTTGTCTGAAACTCACATCTTCCTCGAATCTTTGTTCTGATCTTTCAGGTTTGTAGCATTTCGCACTTAGATTGGGGCATTTCGCAGGTATTGAATACGGCGAATATTAGTCCTATCATTACACGAGTGCATCGCAGTGCCAGCTACTGTGGCTTTCTGTTGAATTTCGCAGGTATTCTATACGGCGAAATCAACCACCTCGCCGAACTCTTGGTCCACAACGCTGTCTGCGGTCACCTCATTTGTCCATTTCTGTTATGCCTGCAAGAAACGAAACATTTGTTTGCACTTGCCAATCATGTCTGCTCAATGGTGGCCGTGATGCCAATGGGATCCCGATCGGAATATCGCACCCTGTTGCTCACCGGGAGGCACATCTAGTTCGTGTACATGCTGAAGCCGAAGCAAGAAGAGCATCAGACGATGCCGCAAAAGTGCAAGCAGAGAGGAATCTTGTTGGTGATATCACATTGAATATTTTTACATCGACCCTTCTTGATGAAGGTCCCAACTTGGAGTCACAACCCAGCAGACTGTGGTCGTCGAGGGAGGAATTTCAGGCCTCCAGGTCAGCTTCCAGCCCAAACCCAGATACCGTTGAACATCTCGTTGACGGGATTCTCAATGTACATTTACATGCAGCCTCAGCTATAGACGACACGGCCGGCGACATTGGCCAAATAGATCTTGTTTCTGAAAATAGGCCAAGAGCTGTTCGCAGTAACTTCGAGTCCTCCGAAACACGACGAGAGCAGAATAAGCACACTCATACTGCTCATCAAATCTTAAACATCATTGAGAAACGTGCCCGTACATGTGCATCGCACCTTGACGACTTAGAGTCAATTTTGACCTCACCCGCTACGGCTACGGATCAAACCATCCCTACCTCCGAACATCCACCACTGTCAGAGGTGGAGATACATTCTATACTTTCAGCTGTTGAAGGAGAGCTTGCAAAGGCGGTGACGGCTTTGGAGAATGTCAAGCGTTCTGTTGGCTCAGTGGATGCCAGAAAGGAGGCGATTGCGCCTAACTTAGAGGATCTTCAAGCACGGTACGCCGCTCTGCGACGTGCGCATCCGGTGGTTGACAACAAGCCGCTTGAGTTCGATACATGTATGTGTCCAAATAATGTTCTCCCTTATGTTTCTGACTTAACTTAACACAGCTGCCATTTTTGAAATGCCTATCAATCGAAACGACGCCGTACCTCAAATTGCTATGTTCATCATTGCTGTTTGCTCAGTCATGATGGGTATAGGACGAACCATGGGCGACGTTGTCTTGAGGCTCCTCACGGTTCTCATTCGGTGGTCCTTTCGTGTAACATCAGCCAACCCAACGATCAAACAACAATGGGTATTGGACCAAATGCCCTCTACGATAGAGACCGTTCTTAAGAGGTTCAACCTCGAAGGCAAAACAACAACATTTGCTGTTTGCCCTTCATGCCATTGCACGTATGAGCCATTGATACTCAAAGGATCGGACACCATGAAATACCAAGCCGTTTGCGATAACCGGCCGCAGCCCGATTCACCACTTTGTGGAGCGGCTCTTCTAGACGAGGATGCACAACCGTTGAAAATCTTTCTCTATCACAGCTTCCATGACTTTCTTGGTCGTCTCTTGTCAGATTCGGCATTGGAGAAGATGATGGACGATTCCTGTGATGATCTGATGTCAAGTATCAGGAATGGAGAGCCGATCCCAGTGCTCGTCACTGACATGTTTGGTGCTGAGTTTGTTCGAACATTCAAGGGCCCGGATGGGAAGAAACTCTTTATAGACCGACCGTCGAATGGTGGTCGTTATCTTTTTGCATTCAGTTTCGACTTCTTCAGTGCAGAAGGGCAGACAATCCGAGGAGCGAGTGCATCTTGTGGAATAATTTCTGCGACATGTCTCAACATTCCTCCCCTCATTCGCACCAAGCCGGAATACATGTATGTCGCTGGAGTAATCCCTGGACCAGAAGAACCCCATCTCGATGAGCTCAACCACTATATGCGCCCTGTTTTCAAGGACGTCGCTATAGCATGGGACCGTGGGGTACACTATTCGCGTACTGCAAATCACCCATCTGGAAAGGATACCAACTCTGCCATGGCACTTGCGGTCAATGACCTGCCAGCTGCTCGTAAATTTAGCCAGTGTGCGGGTCACAGTAGCAACCATTTCTGCAGCCGATGCCATCTATTTGGCTTGCCCCAGACTGGCCGTACTGATACAGAGTCGGCCGACTGGAAGCTCAAGGATGCCGATGATATGCGTCAGAAAGCTGAAGCATGGAAGAACGCGCCCACTCAGGAAAAGAGAGATGAACTGTTCAAAAAGCATGGGATGCGATGGTCGGAGGTTTGGCGCCTTCCATACTGGGATCCAGCAAAGATGCTGGTTGTAGACTCAATGCATTGTTTACTTGAAGGCCTTGCGCAGTATCACTTCCGCTTTGTTCTCCAGCTCACCGACAAGTCCGCCGAAACCAAGCAGCTTGATCCCCCTCCATATGAATTCTCCTTTGCACTTCCAGACAGCACAACTATCCAAGAACTGAAACTCTCGGAGAAGGATCAAAAGGACATACCAACAATCCACCGATATCTTCTTGCTCCAATATCAGGGTCTAGCGCTTCTGAGATTCAAGGAAGCTTCGTAGCACTTCAGAAACGCCTTGAAAAACTGCATTGGAACTCTCTGAAGTTCGTCTTTACATCCCTTGGGCTTAGACCACCAATACCCACAGGAGCAGCGCAGGCTGGGGTACAACCACGGAGAACAGGACACATATCTTGTGCTGGCTATGCCGAAGCACTGATAGACTGGGTATGTGAATTATTCTTCCACCGATTTACGTGACTAATATCTGTAACAGCGACGAAATTTTCCGTTGAAGTCAGCGGCCCAACCTCCTCCCCCAAAGTGTGCAACTCCCGAGCTCATGAGTCACATCAGAAAGGTCATGCATGATATGGATACTCCATCCTGGCTACCGTCCGTGCCTCACAATTTTGGACAGGCTGCTGCCGGCACCCTCAAGGCCGACGAGTGGAGAACAATGACAACTGTTTACCTTCCCGTCGCCCTCATAAGTGCATGGGGAGATGGTTCACCTCATCCTTCCGTGCAAGAGGCAGCTTATTTCCGCTCCATTTTAGACCACACGATGAATCTTGTTTGCGCTGTTTCACTGGCGTGTATGCGGACCATGACCACCACTCGCATGGAACTCTATCGTATTTTCATCACGTCCTGGGTGTCCAAGCTCAAGATATTCCATCCAGAAGCGAAAGATCGAGTCAATTTTCACATGGCAATTCATATATACGATTTCTTGAAGCTATTTGGGCCTGTGAGGTCCTGGTGGTGCTTTCCATTCGAACGCCTAATTGGTCAGCTACAGCGTCTTCCGCACAATCATAAATTTGGTAAGGCTTGAGTCTACTATCCGGTTAGTTTTTCATTCTGACTCTACGATAGGCCAGTTGGAGGCAACAATGCTCTCTACTTACTCGAAGGCGGCAAAACTGAGGCTTTGGTTGGCTCGCCCGGACTGCCCAGACTTTCTTCGAGAGTGCAAGGAGATCTTCAATGCGGCTTTCCCTAATCGTAAACCAAACGAGACGGATATCGATAACATGGCAGAATCTGCCTATGGACCAGTCCCTACCGAGCTGCGCCCACTGATTTCTGGACGTCAAGTAGCTCTCCGGGCCCGCCATCGCTTCAATGGTGTCGTCTTTGCCCGGTCCAGCACCCATGTCGGCAACAGTCTGGTAATGTTTCATCCAGACGGTAATCTATCTGTCAGCCCAACACCAGCCTCGATCAAATATATTGTTGTGCTTCCCGAGGTCAATGGCTCGCGTCAGACACTCTACGCGGTTCATCGTCAACTCGAAATTACAGAAGGATCTATTGACCCATTCACCCCTTACACCCCATATTTTCCAGCTAAGGTTTACTCGACCAATCTATCAACGAACCTTGAACTCATTTCACCAGACTGGGTGCTGAGTCACTATGCGAGATGGCATCTTGACCGTGATCGCGCTGCTGTTCTTACCCTTTCTCGTGTAAGTGTACATCTGCTGTAGAATCGCTCATGCCTCACACTTTATTCCCAGGATTGACCCCTCCCACTGGGCGCTCAGCACATTCAACGCCTGGACAGTGTATGGTACCGACACGACGAGTGGGAGATGAACGGGCGATGAGCGGGACGATGAGCGGCCAATTGCTATGCGACACCATTTTTAGTCATACTAGTCTATTTTCTACACAATGCACCCGATTTGTTCCATTCTATTATAAATATGCTACTTTCTTTCAATCGGTTTCTCGACTCGATATAGACTATGCCTTTGGCGACTTTTTCTATATTTCCTATAGAGTTTTTTCCCACTATGGAAAACTCTACACAATATGGTCTCAAAGATTGGCCACGTCGAGACTATTTAGGATATATGATAAAATGGAGACAATGCCTTTATTGAATCGGCTACTTGGTATATGAGATGCCGTCTTTATTCTTTCCCTTATCCCACCTCAGAGGTATGCCTTATATGATCATTTTCATTAAACATATTCAATCTCCTCGCGGATATAAATAAAAATGTCATTTTTATCCCGTGACTACAGACGTGTGAGGAGACTATTGAAAGCCGGCCTACTGGTCAGAACAAGATTAAGTAATCTATGAATGTCAATGAAGAGAACTGAATCATTTTTATTGAGGAGTTTCATTGTGGTCGCTTCCAAGCTGTTTCGTACATATAATACTCAGTAACTTAGTGGTAGACGGCTTTCGAGTCCAGATTCCATCATTCCAAAGCCGTTAATTAGAGCGCGACGCGGGCACGTGATGAGCGCGTCGCAGGTTTGAAACATTGTTTGTCTGTGCTTGACTCAGTCCAAATTTATCATTGCGGCGCGACATCTGCAGTGCCGTGTCCTTGTTCTTCCTCCTTCGACCAGCGCACCCAGCGTAGCTTTCGCGAAACCC
>Ga0247741_1000752_pt1 | contig 17727 bp, 16 predicted proteins | sample UWRJL213509R2_FD_180945 | JGI IMG/M metagenome (GOLD analysis project Ga0247741, IMG submission 180945) | Plant litter microbial communities from Arlington Agricultural Research Station in Wisconsin, United States - UWRJ-L213-509R-2 | ecosystem: Environmental > Terrestrial > Plant litter >... | reverse complement strand
GACAAGCGATTGAGCATCGAAGAGGTCCGTCGGACTGGCGTGTGAAGGTGGTGCTGAGACCGGTGAGATTGAGAGGAAGAGAGCAGCGACCGCTGCTGCCGCAATTCCCGCGAACCTTGAGATCAAATTATCCCCGCAATTTCGTAGTGAAGCTTCCAGACAGGAAGCTGCGAAGGGCCGAGCTGAACCACCTGAGACAGGGGCTCAAAACGAGACTTCGTCGTAGACGAACTCAATCACACGTCGGGCACGCCGGCAGTCCTCCTATATGCGGACTTTGATAAATAGTCACCAAGGCCATCTCGCACGAGACACTCTCGGTTCCCATGCGGGATGGCATCTGACGCACTAGCCGGCAGGCGAGAGTCTGCTTTGCGCCGCCTCGAACGCGGAGCAAGTCGCGCCGCAACATACCGAGGTTTGACTCACGATGAGCAGCTTGCTGGGCCCGACCGCTTTGGTCGTGAGGGCGTCGTACCTTCAAGCTGCGAAATACGGGTAGCGATTTGCTGATGAATGGGATGGTCGTCTACGAAAACTGATCCATCCGAAACCTCCTTCGGTTCAGGCTTCGATCGGGCTGCTACGGCTTTGCACCCGTGAGTCGGACCGATCTCTGCGCCGGATCCGGTTGCGCTCATCAACCACACATTGCGACTCGGCGACCGTGAGGCCCGACAACGAGTTCAACTACCAGCTTGTTTGGAGCATCCCGAGCTGCATCGCTGCCTGGGCGTCGCAACAGTCACCCGGCGCCGTCGGGCGATCTGTCGGGGTCATCGGGAGGTCGGCACGTTGGTTTCCCCCAACCTCATTTTGTGAATGTTCGATGGCCCATTTGCGCACCAAATCGCGTACGACGCGGCACTCCGAGTGGCCTCCGGCTTCGTGGAGCCTCGGCCTATCCCAGCCGAGACACTTTCTCAATTTCTCTAAGATGTTGCGCTAGTGTCGAGGGGTGACGTCTGCCAAACCTATTGTGAGGGCGGGCCTCATAATCGGTTTGGTTGTGTGGCTGCTTGCCCCCATTGGTGCGTACATACACCTGGTGAACCAGTCACGGGACTTAGCGCTAACTCCGACTTCAGCCACATGGGCGGCAATCCAGAAGAACCGAGACCCGATTTCTAGTCCCATAGGACTGGCTCTTACATGGAGTGACGCGAGTTCGGTATTCGCTCCGAATTGGTCCGGCGGTGTGGTGCAAAAGGTGTACGTCAGTCCGGGGCAAGTGATCTCTTCCGGATCCCCGGTCGTGCAAGTTTCCGGGGTTCAGATCAAAGCTTTTGTCACCGACGTTCCACTCTCGAAGCCGGTGGGTTTAGGGGATGTCGGTCCAGACGCTTCAGCAGCAGAACAAATTCTCAGCGCCGCGGGCTATTCGGTCCCGCAGGGTCGAGCAATCACGTCCTCGACAGTGAAAGCTATCGGACTCTTCGCGCAGTCGATCGGTGTGCCTGATGGAACACGACAAAAGTTATTTGACCCCGGATGGGTTGCATTCATTTCCAAGAACGTCACGATAAGTTCCGTGGAAGTCCAGCTCGGCGCACTGGCTCCCCCGGCCGGAAGCCCTCTTCTCAAAGGATCGCCGACGCTCGTCGGCGCGCAAACAATAAGTCGATCACTCGTTGACACAATCAACCAGACGCGCGAATTCGACGTGCCTGGCGACCTTCCGTCGGATTCCGCTGTGACCCTCCCGGCCAGTGACGAGTTAAAAGTTGGAGAGACAGAACTTCAGCTTCAAAATGATCGTCAGACCGTGGACCCGGGGTCATTCGACGCTCTCACGGCGCTCGTAGACGGCGGTGCCAAAGCGATAACGGCTTTGGACAGCCGCCCAGCCGGGCGGGATGAATGGCTCGTTCCATCCCCAGCCATATTCGTATCAAGCTCGGGCGCATACTGCGTAGCGGTGAGACGCGATAGCAAACACCGGGCAGTGGATGAGAACGTCACTGTGGTTGCAGACCAAAACGGAACGTCCGTAGTCCGCGGACACTTTGGTGGTCTCGAGGCGGTAAGGCTGCCCGCTCCAAAGTCATCCACAACATGCAAGTAAAAGTACTCAATCTCAGCCTGTCATTCGGTGAACGGGTCATCTTCTCGGATGCATCGCTGTCACTTATGTCACCTTCGATGGCCGCCATTGTAGGCCCGTCCGGGAGTGGGAAGACGAGTCTCCTGAGTGTCATCGCAGGAAGCATCGCACCTGATTCGGGCCATGTCGAAATTACTCCTGCCACTGCCGGGAGCCCGCGGATCGAATGGATCGTCCAATCATCCCCTCTGCTACCCAAAAGAACGGCCCTCGAAAACGTAATGCTCGGTCCCTTGTCTACGGGTCAAGAGGACAGTCACTCGATGGAGCTATCTCTCAGAGCGCTGCAAGATCTCAACCTTCACCTTCTTTCGCACCAGCGTGTTGACCGGCTCTCTGGGGGAGAAAGACAACGAGTGGCGGTCGCGCGGGCCATTGCCGCCAAATCTAAAATTCTCCTAGCCGATGAGCCGACCGCGTCGCTCGACGCCAAGTCGCGTGAAGCCGTTTGCGACGCTCTTGTCGCTGCTCGCGACAACGGAGGAGTGGTAGTTGTCGCAACTCACGATCCATATGTAGCGCAGCGATGTGACCTTGCTTATTCCGTCGTAGCTGGAAAACTGGTTCAGCTTTGATCAACCTAAAGCCCGCATCCTTCCGGAAGCGCACCGTCATTCGAGAGGCGTTACTAAATCTTCGGGCAAGACCGGCCCTCTCCGCTGCCGTGTTCATCGTCAGCGCGACTGCAGCCTTCCTCCTCACCCTAGGTACCACGTTGGATGTGTCCACTATCGCCTCTCAGTACGCCGCTCAGGTGAGCTCGGGAGTGAACGTGGCGTCCGTGACATCAATCGATTCAAGCCCGCTTGATGCAGGGCGGTGCGCACAATTGGAGGGTGTTCCAGGCGTCCTAGACGCCGGAGGACTGGCGGGCTACAGGGCGATAAATATCGGCGGGACTGGATCACATGCAACGGTGGCTGAGGTGACCTCGGGTTACGCCGCCATCATATGGCCGCAGTTGCGCCAAACTAGCGAGAACTTGTCGGTCGTCGCTGGCAGAGCCCTAGCCGCAGACCAGGGTCTTAGGCCAGGCTCGCTAGTCACAATCCAGGAAGCGACAAGCTCCGCCCCCTCGAAACTTAAAATTAGTGCTGTGGCCCCCGCGAGCCAGCGAAATCCTCGCTTTGACAATTACATAGCGGTGATCGTTCCGCCGACAGGGAGCGTATCTAGCTGTATCTTCGAATCTCGGCCAGGTTCACAGGCAGGCCTTGGCGGGCTAATAGCTGGCTGGTTTCCCAACACTCCAACAAATCTGGCCCCTCTCACGGAAACCGGGACCGTCGGGACAACACCCGCACAACTGTTCGCGGCGCGAATTTCTCAAGCCTTCCCGGCACTTGCGTTCGCGGCGATAGCACTCGCGGCACTCGGGTTCTGGACAATGCGTCGCTCCGAGTACGCTCTTTATCGTTTGCTCGGCATGCCTGCCGCAAAGCTGTTACTTGCTTTAGTTGTCGAGGGCACGTTTCTTATTGCTCTTCCGGAGTGCATGGGGGTACTCGCAGGCGATTTCCTCATCGCCAGAAATTCTGAGCAGGCGGTTGTCCTTGACAGTCTTGGCCTTGCTGTTGGGCAGCTAGCCGTGCTGAGCGCCATCCTGCCGGTCGGCGGCATGTGCATACTTATCGCAAAGAGGCCTATAAGTATCCTGCGTTCAGCCGGCTAACCATCAGTAATTGAGCGTCAGTGACGGGATGGTCGGGTACAACGACTGGAATGTGGATTGGGCGCAAGCCCCTGCAGCTGACCGCCGTTTCTTGTCCTTAATAGGGTCTTTGCCAGCAATCTGAGAAAATGTGATCGCCTTCGAATCGATCTTGAAGCCGCGGCCCTCGAGACACGATTCAATCGCTTGTGCGAATGGCGGATCTATCTTCTGGCGGGCGGTGTCCATATATACAGCTGACACCTGAGCCCAGTGCTGGTCAGAACAATCGTTATACGCAGCGGAAGCTTTAGCCTCGTCACGGCCCTGCGAGTCAAAGACGAACTCGTAGTTAGTTCCGGTGAGGGGGCTGACAACTGGAGCTGATAGGGAATAGCCGCGGGCTTCAATGCACGAATCAAAGTCCTTGAACGCCGCATCGTACTCCGCTGCGCTTACCGAGCCATCCTTCAATATGCGAGCTTGATCGGAGCGACCTTCGCTGGCCAGCTGCTTCGATATGCTCTCGATGCTCGATTTCGTCAGTCCCTGGGACTTCTCGGGTTGGGCCGGCGTCGCACAAGCTGAGAGCGAAATCACCAATACAAATCCCCCGGCGATACATACGTGACGTAGTGACAAAACTGGTCCTTCCGAACAAGCGAAACATAAGAGAGCGCCGCCCGGCCGATCGGCCCTGGCGGCGCTCTCCCACTTTAGGAGGCTGGGTGATTAGGTGTTTCTCGTGATGTTGCCGAGCACGTGGTGTCCACTTGCCGAGCCCGACGTAGCGCCAGTGAGGAGCGTGGTCACGGTGCCAGACGTGTAGGAACCGCTTGTCGAAGACTTGCCGCTCCTGGAGACGGTCACTTGAGTCAGGATCTGGTTGGAGCAGATCATATTGTTGTGACTGGACTGGCCCACCGCTCCGTCGCTAGAGGCAACAGAAGATCCCGAGAAGTCAGTTTGAGTGCAGCCTGTCGGCGCCGCTTTCACATTGAACGAACCCGCAGCGAATGCGGGTGACGCCGCGAATGTGGCACCAATCGCCAACGTCGCCGCTGCGCCAGCGAGCATGAGTGCGCGCCTTCCCCGATGTTGCGTTTTGGGCTTTGCTTGAGAGTCTCGCAGCACGGCGATCACCTTTCAATATCTGAGATCCCCTCGGAGGCGAGGGGAGGTTCGAAAAACTCTCACCATCAGAACTCTAACGTCGGGCGCGGCTCTTCCAAGTCCGCTCTTTGGAGGACGTGAGGTATTCCCAAGGGAGTGCCGGATTGTGCGAGCGTTATGCTTTCGCTTCAGGCGGAGCCATCAAGTCCCCAAGCCAAATTCCTAGATCCCTTTTTAACCGTCGCGCTTATCGCCGAGGCCTGGTCCATCTTTGTCGGGCGCTCAAGTCAAGGCGTGCTAATCAGCGAACGACACCGCGACGTGCAGCATCGTGCTAATTCGGCGGAACGCCCTAAATTCGTTGCCTAGCGACCTAAATGTGGCGGGCTCCGAAAGAGGGGTTAGACCGACGACTCTTCTAGCCTCTGTCGATTTGACGGTCCTTGTGATTCACGGCAGCAGCGTTTGCGTCCAAAAGGTTCGATTCTTAAATTCGAAACTGAATGCCACAAGCTTCCACTCCCGCACTATTTGGCGGTCTCGGCTTCCGCCATAAAGCGCGCAATCCGGCTGGCCGCCGACCCCGGAGTTGCATCGCGTTCAGCAATAGTCAAGTCTGATTTCAAACTCAACCAACCGTGAGCCGCTTCATATGCATCCAGATTGTCGAGGCGCCACCGACGAGCCCCGAGTTCTATCGTGTCCGCCTCGATGCGGTCAATAAGCAAGTCACGGTCTGCATGAAGTAGGACTCGAATCATCGAAATTCCAGACTTTTCCAGTGCACATTCCATCTCGTCCCAGTACTTAGCGTTCAACACTGACTGCACGACGATTAGAGGCGTTGCACCCGACCTTACGAGTTCTGTCGCGAAGGACGGAACAAGGCGGCGCCACGCCGGCAGGTCTTGGAAGTCATATGGCGATTGAGGGATTGTTTCTCGCATGAGAAATCCAAGGTCTTCCGGGTCGAAGATCGGATAACCAGTGATCGACGACAACGCAGTCGAAAGCGCGGTCTTGCCGACTCCGAAGGGGCCGTTAATCCAAATGAGCACGGATTCTCCTCAAATTTGCGGCGTCAGGCGGCGCGCTACGCCTCTGACTCTAGCCCGCATGAAAAGGATTACTCATGTGTTGTCCCAGGCAACAAGCGCACTATTCATCCTACGATTCCCCAGACTCGTCACGCTGGTTCTACTGCCGACTCGCGACCCACCAAGGGATTGCACGTAGCGCGGAAGCGCACTGAGAGATCGAATGCCTGCCGGCTCCGGAAGGCCGACGACCGGTTTTCCGAACTGCAGGTGGCCGACCAAATCAGACGAGGAACGCTAGCGGCATGAGATGACTCCGTGCCTTCAACCGAACGCGAACGCGAGCGCTGATCGGTGGTCAGGTCCTAGTAAATCGTGTCAGTGATCGCTTCGGCGGTGTCCTAAAGATTGGCCATCATCTGCTGAGCGTTCACGGTAACGAACAGCAGTGCGAGCACCATCAGTGGCCACTCGGAGACATTTCGGCCGTCCTGCATATGATTCTGGAGCGACTATTCCAGAAAAAGCGGCTATGTCGGATGTTTACATTAGGCATCCGCGTGCCAATGGTGGGACAACTCCCCTCGCAGGGCCGACTTGAGCATTTTCCCATCAGACAAACCCAAGAAATGGCTGGGAACTCGCTCGTCTCTTTGAAAGGGCACGCGGAGGGCGCGGGAAATCGCATCACGTTCTCGATCAAGAATCACGGCCAAACGCTGGACATTCGAGCATCCGGCCCGAAGGCTTCCGCGTTCCCGGCCAACTTGATCCCGGGAGTCGTTTGGCCGCTCTTGTCGGGTCGCGTTGCGTCGCGCGAGAGTGGCTACTCCAGAATCACACCAAACCATGTCGTTCCGTCGTTCTGAACGGTGCACGAAATCGAGAGATGCATACATGCAAAGAAAATATAGGAGAGCACTAGTCGCAGTATTCAGTGCGGCAGGCGTGATCGGTGTTGTGTTTGACGCCGTAGGCGTAGTCCAATACGTGCTTCAAAATGCTCTTTGGGGTGGCGCACCAGGCGCAGGCGCGTGGTGGTTCTCTCAAGGTGCGTGGTGGCTCGGCATATGCGTGACCGGGCTCCTGATCTGGCTCGCGGCGAAAGGGTGGGGTCGAGGAGAGACGAACCCGGGCGAGTAAGTGCTTATCGGACTGTAGCCAGCAGTACCCAATTAATCGCCGTGTTAAACATTGAAGCCTTAGGTACGATGCTGAGCCGAAGCCCGCATCCGGAACTTCGACAGGGGGGCGTACACAATTGGTTTCACACTGCCGCGGGCCAGTGGTGGATTTGCGACCACCTCCTAAGGTGGCGAGCGCCGGACGGTGGGGCTCCGCCACTCGTCTCAGGCCTCTTCGCGGCCTGTGAAAGGAGGACCTATCCGCTCCTAGGCCCTGCGGGTCAACTCGGAGCTAATCTCGTCGAGCGTCATTCCCATGCCCTCCGCGAAAGCGGCCTCCGCCACAGTCACTCCTCTCGGGTAGCTACCCCGACCGGCAGAGTCGCGAATCACGAGGAGGTAGAGGCCATATCCTTCGGCCTCAGGATCTGCTGCGGGCGACTTCACGAGGAGGTAGCCGTGCTTTGTGGCCAGCTTCCGAAGCTGGAAAAGATTCGGCGTGGTCGGAGTACTCATGATGTCACTTTTGCAGAGAGTGGCGCGCAGTGTCGAGCGTGATTGCACTGAGGCGGTGTCCAGCTGCGACTGAGTGGCCGCAAGCTCATCGCCGATTCGAGAATCACGCAGCGGCCCAAACTCTCCCCGGCGCCGTGACTACCCAACTAGCTCGCTACAAACAGGCGATACGGAAGCCGTCGATGTGGATACACGCGGACGTCCAAAGCTGGTTCTAGGCCGCGACACCAACGAACTGCACGTAACGCGAAAGTGCAGCGAGCGAGCGAGCGATCGAACGCCAGCCAGCTCCATGAGGTTGAGGACCGGCGTTCCCGACTGCAGGTGGTCCACCACCCACGTGGCCCGTATCCTCTGAGCGTTCGCCCGAATTCCTTCGCCCTCGGATCGGGCTACGAAGTTCGACACCAGGTTCTTGCCAGCAGCTTCTCTCTTCGGCGCAAAAGCAAATCCGAGGCCATCACGCCCCCTACCGCTGCCGCCAGTCGCTCTCCCCACGGCCCCTCCAGCTTCACTGTTCGAGCACGTGCGCCACTCACCCCAACCGAGGCGACGACCGCGACACCATCTCTCTCGATGAACGTCAGCTCGTCAACCCTTGCCCCGGTTATGTCGCTCGTCGAGAGCCCAGCCCCGAGCCCCAGCGCCATAAGCACCGTTGCGTCTCGTCGGCGTTCACCTTGCTGGGCTTTGATCCACTTCTCGATCTGCTTCAGTTCCGCCGCGGCATACGGCCGGCTCGGCGACGACGCGGGCAGTGCGCGAAGTCGCCACGGGTTGTCGTGCCGAGGAGCGTTTCGGACAGTCGGCCGGAAGATTGGCCATGAGGGCATGCGCGACGTTCGGTTCAGTTCGGCAGCGGCGGTCGCTTTCCCTCACCGGGAGAGAATGTGCTTGACCACCTCCCAGGGCTCGATGCCCGCGTCTCGGTACGCTGCCAAAGTAGCGCGGTTTGAAATGACACTTCGCGCCGCACCGGGCACTTCAGCTTCCTCGAGGATTAGCTGCACAGCTCCCGCGTACTGGGACTCGGATAGCGAAAAGCCGAACTCAACCTCGCTATCCAGCACGGTTCGAGTAGGCGAGGAGGGCGCTGCGGCCTCGTCCAGCCAGGCGAGCTCAATCGCTCGTGCGTCCGCAGTCATCTTCTTGCCGAGGGCGTCCAGGTTGTTGCTTCTAGTCATCAGATTTCTCCTTGAGGCGGGGATCGTAAGTCGCCGGGTGAGACATGCGCGGCATTAGGCGGGAGTCCACGCGGCGCTAGCGGCGCTCGCTTCGGCGGCGCTTCGGGTCTCACTGGATTCCTCTGAAGAGAAGGCAGTGGAAGACGAAGTGCAGGTGTCCGGTTTTTTGCAGCGGACCCAACTCTTCTCCAGTGGATATCGCTAACGCGGCCACACTCGATTCGGAGTGTGCAAACCAGAACCCGGCCGACTCTCGAACATCGGGCGAGTGGCAGGAGGAGGTGTGATTTCACTCAAAAGCACCTGGCAATCCCCCGAGGCCGATCACTAACGAGAGTTGCAACCGTGCCGATAGTGCCCACGCAGGTAGCTAGAAAATCATCGCACCCGCAGTAGCGATAGCAAGCGAGCACATGGAAAAGGTATGCCGAGAAGAAGCAAGATCAGCGCCGAAGGCGCAAGGTACAACCACCGGACCCTTTCACTAAGCATCGTCGCGATCGTTGTCTCCGTCGTATCCGCAGGCTTCTCCTATTGGCAAGCATCAATCGCCAATACAAGCGCCGATTATGAGTCTTCCAGCAACGTTCGCGCCGCCGTTCTAGCCGCACTCGATGACATCCATACTGAGCACTCCATTGCTGACCAACTTACTTACCGCGCCGCCCAGCTCAGGTCTTTGGGCCAGCTGGCCGCTCCGGAGGACTACAAGGCAGCGGGAGACAAATTAAACAATGCTGGCGACGCGACCTCATCGAGTTTGCACAGGGCAGGAGTGGCAACTATCGGCACAGCGACGAACGACCGGATGGGGGAATTAGAGACCCTGGAAGGTACCGCGCGAGCGAGGATCGTGAAGTTCTACAACGAATCTCTCTGGGCCTCGGACGAGGAATACGCAGCAAACCTCCGCCTCGTGCAGGATTCTTTCTCTGAGATGGAGCCGGCCTGGAATCGAGCCAATATGGCTATGGTGTGCGGATTCCCCATCAAGCCGTTGCCGTCCGTGATCCGACGCCAGTGCGTGGACCAGTAAGGGCAAGTCGAGATGGAGTAGGCGCGACACGTTGCAGGGTCGAATTCCGTAATCTCGTGGGCGCTCGCTGGGGCGCCTCACGTTATCTTTCCCCGCAGGGGGGCGGCGTTGCGCCAAACTGGCACTCCGCAGTCACGGAAATGTCGCGTTCGGCGCACAGGTCCCAACGCCTACCCGTTTCTGCTCGCTTCAATGAAGGCTCACAGAACAAATTTTCATGCGCTCTCGATGCCGCGGTTCCTCGTAGAGTTCTCCGGGGCTCGCTGTAAGGGTGGCTCCGTTAAGCGCGCGCTGGGTACTTGCACATGCTCGCTAGGTCCACACGACACGGCCACGGTCCCGCCGGTCACCAATCGACAGCCATCATCTCGATCGCGGCCCGCACTAAGGTCGGGTCGTCGAGATGGTCGACGGGGCGGGCACCGTCAGCGAACGCTCGCGAAGGGCTGCAGAGCCAGATGATCAAGCCTCTATCCGACCAGCCGCCGTCGTGCATCGCAGACATCAGATCCCTGATCGCGGGGTGGATAGTGCCGTCGGACAGGAACTGGAAACCGGGGTACCGGTAAGCGTTCAGGCGGCGCAGGCCGAGCAGCTTACCTTTCCGGCGAAGCTCTGACACCAGGTAGCGGTTCTGTGACTTCGAGCCGATCGCGACTGCGGCCTCTGAGCTCGTCAGGAGGCCGAACTCCTCCTCGATCTCGCGCCAGACGTTCTCGGTGGCCTGCAGGGCGCGGGTGTAGCCGGCTGTAACCGTCGGCGCTTTCGAGATTGCGATCCCGAGGCTTGCCCTACTTTGCAGCTGGGTGAGGACGTCTTCGACGGCTCTTTCGAGTTCGACAGGGGCTGTTATCCCCGCTGATCGCAGGCGCCTGGCGACAGCTGAATGGAGCCTATCTGCGTCGAATACGTCGCTCATGGTGGCCTCCATAGATGAGGTGCGCGCTTACAGTCTCGCAGTCACACTCCCCGGAGGAAATGCAGCATCAGATCACAGAGAGTGCCAATGAAGACCGGGCTTGCCGGGGTGCGAGTTGCGCGGAGCGACGAACTGCGAGGATCTTCGATCTCCGCGGTGCCCAACAGTTCGGCGGGCGGCTAGGTCAGCGAGCCGGGTCGAGTCGGTCTGCAACAGACCACGTACCTTTTCGACCGGAGATGCCATACCTAGCCTGACAAGGCTAACGTTTCGACTTCGACTTTCTCAGGCGCTTTGTCGGTCGCTTAGCTGACGGCGGGACCGCCCGGCCCATCCTCTCGGGCGGAATCAACCGCATCGCCTTCACCAGCGCGTCAATATCTTCGTCGGGCGCGAAAGGGTCGTTCGCGTATCTCAGTGCTCGGATATGTCCGCCGTCATCAATCAGGATCCCAAGAGCTCTATCAGCTCTCACCTGATGCTTCTTCGCAACCATGTAGGTTTCTAAACCTTCGAGAGCCTCGCTGAGCGGCATTGATTTCCCTCGCGTGTACCCGAAAAGGATGGGGAACCCCCAGGCCCCGGCAAATCCGATTGCGAATGAATGATGGAGCCCATCCTGACGGGTTTGTTTGGCTATCCGCTCCAGTGCGGAGGCGACGTTCCGCTGAGTCCCGGCGGCGAGGTTGAGGAGATCCGCGCCGAACCTCAGCCACCCTTGTTTGTGACCGTCCTCAAGGAAATCGACAATTGCGAGCACGCCAGGATGCGAGGTGAACGCCGGTTTGGGCTCTGCATCCGGGCGGTCGCGACTTTCCATCCATGAATCGAGTGGATTGGTGTGAACCTGCACGCGGACAGTGTCAGCCTGTCTGGCGTACAGCGACCTTTCGGCATCCGTTGGCGGCGGGGATTCCGGGTACAAAGCGTGCATCGCATCAGGGTCAGGCTGCAGATAGAGCCCGCCCTTGAGGAACAGCATGAACATGTCCAGTTCGTCGATGGCGCTGAATCGGCGAGAGGTTGACGGTTCTGTTCTTCTGCGGAGATACAAAAGGAACTCAGCCGGACGATCGACAACTTCGGAAATCGTGGAGAGGTCGGAGAGTGTCACAATCCACGGGAACTTCTCGTCCGTAATGATCCCGCCTCGCACTAGCGCATCAAGAGCGGTGCCGAGCGGCCCCAGGTCGTCCACACAAATCGCGATAGAACGTACTTCTCGAATTGCGGACAGGTCGAGCCACGTCCGATCAGCCAGCCATAGACCCTCGTTTTCCTCAATCAAGTTTTCGAGTCGATGGGCCTGGGTGGTGGCACTTCCGATCGTCGTTTTGAGGTCTCTGCGGATGGTGGCGACGTCCCCACGCTTAGCCAGTGCTGTGAAAGACGACGCTTTCACCTCGACGCAAACGGCGACATCCCCGATGATGAATAGAGCGTCCGCTTCGCTGTCTTGCCCGACCGCCGTGATTTTTTGCGCGGATGGTCCCAGCTCAGCGGCGGAAACGTCTTTCTTCGGCGCGAAGTAGTGAAGGTCTGCGTGGGCGACGGGCACTCCGAGCGCCGACTCCAGGTACTCAATACTCAGCCTCTCGCTCACTTCCTTTCGACGGGTGTTGTAAGACTGGAATTGGGGCGACCCCTTCAGCTTCTGTTCCGCCACCTGGCGGAAACTGTCAGTCCCGATCGAGAGTGCAAGCTGGAGGTAATTGCCGTCGCCGTCGGTTATGAGTGCAGCGACCGTGAACGGGTTGTTACCGTCGAGGATGTCGATTACTGCCTGAACCGGGTCGGTGTTCGAGAATGATGCGCTGAAGGTGTTGAGGATCGTGGTCACTCGCGCTTCATCGATCTTCGACCGGACCGCGATTTCGCGTGCAGTGAACGACGCACGAATACCGGGCGTGACGTGGGCCGCCATGACTGCGGCTCGCCCTCGTGCGATCGTCTCATCTGGTTGCCTGGCTCTATTGTTTGCTTTCCAGTCCTCGGCGATGTTGGCGAGATCGCTCATGGCTGAGCTGAGATCGTCTAGGTATTCCTCGTCGATTGCGGTTCGAACGGCGACGAACTCCTCAAAAGTGAATCCGAGCGCTTCCAGCAATTCGGGGGCGCCCGAAAACAGTTCTTGATTGAGCCGATCGTGAAATTCCTCATACTGCCTGTTGCGAATATGCAGGAGCGAGCCGCGGTACTCCGCAATGAGTTTGGAAAGTTCGTCCGTAGAGAATTCCGCGTCCGCCACGAAAGAGAGACCACCTATGGAAAGCGCTTCCCCAGCCGAATCGTGAAGAACATCAATGCTCTTTTGGGCGGTATCGGGGGGACCCGGGGTGATAGGAACGCGGGCTCCACGGGCTAGCGCTACTGCGGCGACAATTTCTATGGCGACCGGAGTGGCTTCAAATTTCGACTCGTCATATCCCGAGCGTTTCGCGATGACCTCTCGTTGCCTCATCAGATCGATTACATCGAAGGCATCCGCACCTTCGATGGCAGCGATGATTGATCCAACGAGTTTCGCAATGACCTCGTCCCGTCGCGCCGCGTAGGCCTGCAAGGTTTCGCCGGTTCGGAGGCCAGATAGTGCCGATGTCATGTTTTTCTGCAAAGCGGCCATGCCCGAGCGTCCATCTGTTATGTACTGCCTCGTCGTCCTAGACATTCCGTCTCTCATATCGACTCCATTTTCCGGTGAGAATCTTTTCATGGGCAGTCGAACGCTTCGTAGTCAGCCCCAGCGATAACCACCGTCCGGGTTGCAGTCTGTCCTTCGCCCGACCTGGCCGACGCCTATTTGAGGATTGTCGATCTACCGCCACTTCGGACTTTGTGCCGGTGACGTACCCGCGGACGGCGGTGCCCGGTTGCTTGCCTTCCAAACAAATGCTCGAGAAAACCGGCTGTGTCGCCCTACCTTCCTGACAGGATGGCCTCATGTCACCAGCAAAAGAACCCACGGAGAAGGGCGTTTGGTATCTGGCGGACGTTCCTATCGGTCAAGGGGAGCAGGACGCATTCGGTCACGCGGATGTCGCGAACAACTTACTCACGATGCTGCGTGAGCCAAGAAGAGGACGCCTCATGGTCGGACTCTTCGGGTCTTTCGGCGTTGGCAAGAGCAGCGTAATTGAACTACTTCGTAGCTCGTTGGCTGGGGATAAAGACCAGGTTTTGATACGGGTGTCTGCGGAGCGCCACGAAATAGAGAATTTCCACCGGTCGTTTGTATTTTCTACGGCGGAGAGGCTAATCGAACAGGGCCTTGCCAACCGGAACGATGTCCAGCGGGAAATGGATTCGCTCGAATACGCGTCGACCAAGACGCAGTCGGATCTAACGCTCTCGCCCATTTTTAGGCTGCTCCGGCGACTTGCTATCGCGACAACGAAGAGCGCAGCCCGGCTGGCGGTGATGGTATTCGTACTTGCAGCAGTGTTCCTGGGCATCGTAACGATCATCCTTGCGACCGCTGGGGTGTTTGGCGTGAATACTGCCTCCGCAGTAGCAAGCTGGATCGGAGCTGTAGCTGGGTTGCTGTCCCTTGCGATCTCCGTTCCTTTGGTCGGGTCCGTTTTCGCCGGCCTTCGGAAGATGATTGCCGGCACTGAGCCGACGAAACCCGGTCTGAGGTCTGCCACACGGCCGCGAGCTGAAGCAGCTGACGAGTACGAGCGAACATTCGCGCGTCTTGTCGATCTTGTGGGACCCCGGTTAGTCATTGCTGTCGACGATGTGGATCGCATGGCGGCGTCCGATATTTTGAGCGCGCTCAATGCCATCCGAACGTTCCAGTTGACGGCGAAAGCCGAGAAGCGCCCGGCCTTCATCGTTTCCGTTGACGAGCGAGTAGTGGCGACCGCAATCGCTTCAGATAATCAACTACCAGTCGCTGGTGGTGACGGTTCGCAAATCGTAGATGACTATTTGAATCGACTCTTCACGCAACGTCAGCAAATGCCGCCCCACGTTCCTGGAGACCTTCGCACTTTCGCGAGAGAGCTTTTGTCTACTAATCCTCACGAGGGCGCTCAAAAACTCGAGGATAAGGTCGAATCAGTCCTAAATGTCCTGATCCACGATGGGGTCAAAGACCCCCGACACGTAATCCGGCTGCTCAACAGCTTCTTCGGAGATTATCGCCTGGCCTACCGGCGCGAGCAGCAGATTGATGGACGACGTTCCATCTCCGAGGCGCTGGTAACGGCGAACCCGGTTGTTTTAGCCAGAATGACTGTCTTTCGAGTCGATTTTCCCAGTTTTCACGAAATACTCAGCACCGACACAAGAATTCTTGACGCAGTCGAGGGCCTAGTGCGGGGCGACACCTCAGAATTTGACGAGGAAGATTTTCACGACCGGCTTGGTCTCGCCGCAGACTCCGAAGGATTTTCTCGACTCAAGCGTTTCGTCGGCCGAACTGCGACGTGGGCCGGGGGAGTCGACGACATACTGCCGTTCATCTACCTCGGCCAAAGCAAGTTTGAGCGGTCCGTGGGAAGCAAGGAGGCTCGTCTCGCCAAGTCCCTACTAGCCAACAGACAAGTCTCCGAGTTGGGGAGTTTGCTTGAGAAATCGACGCGATCAAGCGCAGATCGCCGCGAAGCAATACTGGATTTCCTCGTGGAAGCTACGAGGACCCTAGAAGGATTCGAACTGAACAACGCGGTGGAGGCGCTGGTCGCCAACGCCGACGCGGTGCTCGAGCTTGACACATCGTTGGCAGCTGCAATCGGCGACGCTCTATATCGGGCGCAGGGCTCATCCCCTGACGTCGACGGCCTCATCACGCTGCTTTCCGGGATGGAGAACGACCTCCAGCGGACACAGGTTGCCCGAGCGCTCGTAGGTCCCGTTCATTCCGATTTGCCGGCCTGGACAGAGTCCCTCATGACACGAAGGCACGAGCTCACAGACGAGCCCATCGTCAGTGTCGAAGTAGCCAAATTTCTTCGGCTTACGGTCCATGAGCTGCAGGGTGCGGAAACGGTCGCTGAGGTTGAACGCTTCCTCACGCGGGCGGCGCTTCCGGACAATTCCGACCTCGCAGAACCATTGCTGGTCGCTCTATTCCTCGTGAGCAAGAAGGCTGATGAAGACTTGAGCGAAGCCGGGTCCAAGGCAGCTATAGAGCTCGCCAGCCTGCTGCCCAAGGAGAGTCTGAGCGGCGAGTTTAAGAGCGCGTTGCAATCGGTCCTCGTAGAGAATCTCCCCAGCGTGACGGGGGCAACTGCATCACAAGCAATCGAAGCAGCTGAGGTATCAGACTCCCAACAGATAGCGGACCTCGCATATAGCTTTCTGCGGGGTGCGATGGACATCGGTGCCGGCACCATCAAGCCTGGTATCAAGCACGAGCAACTTGAGGCCGGCGAGTATCTGCTGCGAATGCTGTACTCAAAAGCAAACACATACACGATCAACAAGCGGCGTGTTGATTCCCACGCCAGCTCGCTACTAGCTAGCGCTGTAGCCAACTGGTCTACTTCCTATCCAGTAGTTAATCGCCTGGCACTCGAGGCGTCGGTTGTACATCCCAAGGATCTGACTGAACTGGCCAAGGCAATTTCTGAGGTCTGGGCTTCCAAAACTGAAGCCCTCGATTCTGACGAGATAGGACTCGTACTGGTTCTCTTCCGTGGCCTTGATCTACTGGATGCCGCGGCTGAACCTGGATTGAAGGAAGCCCTCGAAGCGGGATTGCAACCCAGCGCAGCAAGCGATGTTCGGGCTGCAGCAATAACGCTTTTGCCCGATCTCATGAAATCAGCACGCGGGCGGAGCTGGACCGGCGGATTGCTGGAAGCGGTCGCCACCTCTTATTCCAACTCGCGCCCGATGATGGAAGCATCAATTCAATCCACACTGGCGTTGTCTGCAACTGGTGCAGGTACAGCGGATAGCGCTGCCGCCATCATTGGTGCTCTCCGGAGCCGGGTCATTCCGTATGGCCTTGTGGCAGAAGCTTTGCAAGTCCTAGTCCGTTATCCATGGCCGCCGGCTAATGCGGACGAGGCGCTGGCACTGATTGAATCGCATCTAGGTTCACTCACGGACGAGCTAATGGTTGAGTTCTTTGCTCATCTCGGTGTCTATGCGAAGAGCCCAATCAGTCCACCAACACTTGAGTTGATGACTCGAGAAGGAGTCCGACTCTTCACTGGCGCTCTGGTTACATCTAACGTCGTGACGAACCTGTTGCCGTTTCTGGCGCCTGCTGACGCGCTTGGGTTCGTGCTTGAGCTGGGAGCCGGCGTCGTTGAAGGTTTCCGACAGTTCATGTCAGATCAACCGGCCAAGCGAAAGATCGCGCTGTCGCAGCAGGCACCTGCAGTATTGATTAGTCGCGCTCGCGTGGACGACTGGGCTCGTCAAGTGATGTCGTTGTTGAGCCAACTGGAGCCGGGCCACTTCGCGGACGCGGTCGAAGACGTGGTGGTGGGTCAACTGTCTGGTTTGGATGAGCTATCGTCCGCTGCAGCCCGAGCGCTGATCCCGAACCTAGGACCGTCCAGCAGGCACCGGATCGAAGCTGAGGTGAAACTGGCGCTCGCTCGATCTGCGAATGAGGTTTCACTCTCGCTTCCCATTCTGGAGGTGATTGAGATCGATGCGACCTTCGACGCTGCAATGGCGGAGATTGGCGCGGAGGCGATCAGGTACTGGTCTCGCGACGTGAAAAACGAGGCTGTATCGGTTCGATTGGCTCGCGTGCTGGCGAAAGGCGCCGCTTCGAAGAAAGCTGTGTCCGCGGCCATCGGCCCGAGGGGGCCAAGAAGTGAACCAGGGCGAAGCATCTATAGGGCGATTCGGAGAGAAATCGGTTAGTAGTTTCCCGCGTTCTATCGAGAGAGGATTCTGTCGAGCTCAGTGGAGGATCGCGATAAGAAACTGACGAATCGACCTTAGGCGTGCGCTACGAATCAACGTACGTTTGGCCGCTCCCCCAGTTTCGCAATCGACCCACAGTGAAAGGCCCCCGAGAAATCGGGGGCCTTTCTGTTTGTCTGGAGCGTGTCGGAGGCTCCGGCTCGCCAGCC
>Ga0247741_1000751_pt1 | contig 17738 bp, 21 predicted proteins | sample UWRJL213509R2_FD_180945 | JGI IMG/M metagenome (GOLD analysis project Ga0247741, IMG submission 180945) | Plant litter microbial communities from Arlington Agricultural Research Station in Wisconsin, United States - UWRJ-L213-509R-2 | ecosystem: Environmental > Terrestrial > Plant litter >... | reverse complement strand
TCCCGTGCTCCCGCCGCCGCCGGCGGCGTTGTTCGATGCGAACCCGCCGCGCTCCGGCGCCTGCGCTTCCGTACCGCCGGTACCACCCACGCCCGCATTCAGCGCCGGGCGAGTACCACCGAGAGCGGGCTCGCGCGTGATTCCCGGCGCGCCCGCGCCGCCCACGCCGATCGGGCCGTTCTGATCCTGACCGTTGCCACCACCGCCACCACCGCCGCCGTTCGCGACGACGAACCCATCGATCACGATGCGAGGCGCCTCGAAATAGATCGCGCCGCCTGCCCCACCCCCGCCGCCCGCGCCCGCATCGCCATCACCGCACTCGGGACCGCCGGTGCCTCCGCCACCACCGGCGAGCACGGCGCCGGCCGCTCCGATCACGATGCGCTCCGCGGCCGAGAGCTGCAGCGCGCCACCGCCACCGCCGCCGCTCGCCTTCGGGCATCCGAACGATGCCGGTGCTCCGCCGTTGCCACCACCGGCGAGGATCGTCAGCGCCGTGTCCCCGGTGCTCGCGCCCCCGAGCCGCCGCGGCAAACATCCGGTCACCTCGCCGCCGTCGGCGCCGGCCGTCGCGTGTCCACCACCACCGCCGCCGCTATCGCAGACATCGTCGACCCGATGCTCGCCCCCCTGCGCGTCGCCGGCGACCGCACCCGGGCCCGGTCGTCCCGGAGCGCCGCTCGCATCGATGCGCCCTTCGATCTCGATGGTGCGGGCCACGATCACGAGGCCGCGGTCGCCCACGATGCGGAGCGTTTCCCCCGGTCCGAGCGTGATGTCTTCCGCCTGTAGCAGCGCGAGCTCGGGGCCGCCGCCGAGCTGCGGCACGGCCACGAGCTGACCGCGCACGGGAGGACCACCGTCGATCGTCAGCGCCGTCGTATCGATCACCGAGGTTCCGAAGACGAGCGTCCCCGTGCCCCCGAGGGTCACCGTATCGGCAACGTGCGCGGGCGGTCCGAGCGGTGGCTCGTCCTCGAAGCCGAATCGCCCGCACGCGGCGACCAGGAGGAGTACGAGGGAGCAGCGCACTGCCCTCAGCGTACTCGATCTAGGTGGAGGTCAGGCCACCGTCGACGGTGAGCACCGACCCTGTCGTGAACGTGGATACATCCGACAGGAGGTACACCGCCGCACCTGCGATCTCGCTGGGCTGGGCGTGGCGTGCCAGCGGCGTGCGCTTGACCACGTGGTCGCGCAGCATCGGGTTTCCGACGATCGCCTGGGCGAACTTCGTCTCGACGAGCCCGGGCGCGATCGCGTTGACGCGGATGTTCGAGCCACCGAGCTCGAACGCGAGCGTCTGCGTCATGCTGATCACGGCCGCCTTGGTGGCGCCGTAGATGCCCTGCATCGGCGACGCGCGGAGCCCGGCGACGCTCGCGATGTTGACGATGGAGCCGCCGCCACCCCGCGCGCGTGCGTGCCTGACCAGCGCGCGGGCGCCGTAGAGGTAGCCGCGCACGTTCACCTCGAAGGTCTTGTCGATGGCGGCATCCGGCGTGTCGACGAGGGGACCGAAGTACGGGTTCGTCGCGGCGTTGTTCACGTAGCCGTCGATCTTTCCGAACGTCTCGACGGCCTTCGCGACCATCGCATCGACCTCTTCGGCCTTGCCGGTGTGGCACGCCACCGCGAGCGCCTTGTCACCGAGCTCGCCGGCCACCTTGTCGAGATCCGCCTGCTTGCGCGAAGCGAGCACCACGCGCGCGCCCGCCTCCACGCATGCTTTCGCGATGGCTTCGCCGATGCCTCGGCTCGCACCCGTGATGACGATGACCTTGTCGTTCAACATGCCGCGACGCTAACACGAGCGCTTCGCCAGCTAGTCCCAGTGCGCTTTGCGCACGCGGCGGAGCCACTCGTCGGCGGCGGCGATCTTCGTGGTCGGCGGCTCGGGCGGGATCACGGCGGTGCGCCAGTGGCGATCGATCGCCTCGATCACCTCGGCGAGCCGGCCGCGCCACGCGGCGGCGTGGGTCTGCTCGAGCTCCGAGCGCTCGCCGGTGCGCTTGATGGTGAGCAGCTCGTCGACCTCGTCGGGGAGATGGTCGCGTAGCCGCTCGAGATCGATCACGAGCTCGCCGCGTGCGAGGAGATGGATCCCGGTGCCGGCGGTGCGCAGCACGTACAGCGCTCGCTTCGCGGTGGGCTTCTCGTCGAACAGCTTCAGCTGGCTGGTCGCGAAGCCCGCGTAGTGGCGCGCGCAGCGGCGCGAGAGCAGCGGCCGCACGACCTCGCGCGCTTCGGCGAGGAGCGCCGGGTTGCCACCGAGCACGAGCTCGCCGAGGATCCGCTCGAGGTAGTTGCCGTTGCCCTTGATCGCGCCGCGCAGCACGGGCGCGAGCTCGTTGCTCCCGTAGTCGAGCTCGACACCATCGACGATCTCGATCCGATCGGAAGGCTCCTCGACGACATCGAGGCCGACGAGCGAAGCGGTCGGCGCGATGTGCACGCACTTGAGATCCAGATCGCTATCCGGCGATGGAAACCCGTACGCGTGCGCGCCCGAGAGGTACACCACGAGGTGCTTCCGCTCCGCTTCGCGGGCGGCGATGAACGCCTTCGCGACCGTCTGTTGATGTTCCGTCAGGACCGACCACGGATCACGCATCGAACTTCGCCTCCGGTGGAATGGGAGCCCCCTCGCCCCACGGCCCCGGGGCCGCCTGGATCCAGCGTCGCGCGGCCTCGTCGCGAGCGGTGCGCAGGACGCGATCCGCCGCCGCCGCATCGGGATAGCGCGGCAAGGGACTTGTCTGCCGCGCCGCCTCGAGCCGCGGCGTGAGCTCGCGCGCGAGCGCCATCACGTCGGGCATCGGCACCTCGCCGCGCTTGATCGAGAGCAGCGTCGGGCGCAACGCCTCGGACACGCGCACGTCGGGCGGCTCGCCGCCGAGCCAGCGGATCGCGGTATCGAGCAAGCGGATCAGGTTGTACGCGTTCTTCGGGCGCAGATCGCGGGGAAGCTCGAGCTGCGTGGCCGCCGCCGCGCGCAACGATGCCCAGTCGTTCGCGGCGATCGCTCCCTGATCGTACATCGAGCGATACAGCTGCTTGATGTAGTCGCGCGCGCGCGTCACGGCATCTTCGCGCGTGGGCGCCGCGATCTTCGCGCTGTCGGCGAGCCGCTCCGCCGCCGCATTCATCGCCAGGCTCGGATCGTCGCGCAGCCAGCCGATGACCGTGACGCGATGCTCCGCCAGCCGCTGGTTGTGCTCGAGGCGGTCGAGCTGCGACAGCGCGTAGCGCCCGAAGCTGCCGTAGATCTCCTGCGAGACGAACACACTGCGGATCGCCATCAGCGGCGCGCCCATCGGATCCGTGATGTCGGCGTTCGCGAAGAGCATCTCGAGCGTGTTCGGATCCGCCCGCAGCGCCTGGCGGATCGCCTTCCCGATCTCCCAGTAGCTCTGCGAGCCATCCACGCTCGTGAGATCCAGCGGCGGATCCACGAGGCCCGTGGTCCACGGCATCGGCAGCACGAACACGCCGCGGCGATCCTCGTCGCTGCCTTCTTCCGCCACGCCCCACGCGCGCGAGCCCACGAGCGTATCGATCACCACGCACGGCCGGAGCTGGTCCCACGCGAGCGCCCGTCGCTGCGCGTACCGAGCCACGCCGAGCTTGCGCGGCATCACCTCGTCCCGCAGGAACGTGGCCTTCTTCCCGTCGAGGAACACCACCTCCACGCGGTCGCCATCGATGGCCGTGACGCGCCCCGTTGCGCCCTGCGTGCGCACCTCACCCTCCACCACGCGGTCGACGCGCGTGGTCACCTCGGTTCCCGCCGGCAGCGGAACCGCCGCGGGATCGAGGTCACCGAGACCTCCGAGTCGGAGCGCCATCCCCGGATGGTAGCGAACAAGGAGATTTCGCGCAGTTGTGGTGTACTGCGAATCCTTGCGGTGGCTAAGGCGTTACGCGAAGAAGGTGCGGAAGCGGCTGTGGCCGGTGATGGCGATCGCGGCGGTGCTCGCGTTCGGCGCGATCCTCATGCTCGTGATGCTGTTCCATCGCGTGGACGACGACCTCGTCGTCGACGCGCCGAGCTGCATCGACGGCCCGGTCACGCCGGGCATCGACGTCTCGTACTACCAGGGCACCATCAACTGGCAGAAGGTCCAGCAGGCCGGCATCCGGTTCGCGTTCATCCGCGTCTCCGACGGCGCCTCCAACAAGGACTCGCTGTTCGCGCAGAACTGGAGCGGCGCCCGCCGCGCTCACCTGCGCCGCGGCGTGTACCAGTACTTTCGCCCCGACGAGAGCGCCGTCGCCCAGGCGGACCTCGTGATCGCCGCCGTGCAGCGCGACCCCGGCGAGCTGCCACCCGTCATCGACGTCGAGGCCACCGGGGGCAAGTCCTCCGCGTACATCGAGCGCCAGATCCGTGCGTGGATCGCGCGCATCCGCGCGAAGCTGCACGTCGAGCCGATCATCTACACGAGCCCCTCGTTCTGGGCCGACTCCGTCGGCAGCGCGGACATGTCGAGCCACCCATTGTGGGTCGCGCACTACACGAACGAGTGCCCGCGCGTGCCGCCGCCGTGGACGCGCTGGACGTTCTGGCAGCACAGTGAATCGGGCCGCGTGCCCGGCATCCAGGGCCCCGTGGATCTCGACGTGTTTGCCGGCGAGCTGCCGTAGTAGCCTGCGCGCATGCGCATGGTGGCGATGGCAGTGCTCGCGATGCTCGGTTGCAAGTCGCGCGGCGAGGATCCGCCGCCACCGACGAGCACTCCTCCCGCGTCGCCGGCCAAGGCGAAGACCACGGCGGGGCAGCTCGCGAAGCGCGGAGCGGTGCGGCGGCCGCCGGAGGCGTTCTTCGCGGTCATCCTGCCGGCCGGCGCGGCGCCGGAGAAGTGCGAGGCCGCCGGCCAGGCGGCGGCGACCAAAGCGGGGATCGCGATCGTCGACGCGGCCGCGCACCCGCACGGCACCTCGATCGTACTCGACCGCACGACGCCGCCGAAGGTGGGCTGGAAAGCGGACCGCTCGAAGGCCTTCGACAAGCTCCTTCCCGAGGGTGCGAGCGCGGAGCTCGACAAGGCCACGGTCGCGATCGGCTTGTTCGGCACCAGCGATCGTGCCGAGCCTCGCCTCGCGGAGCACACCGCTCGGGTGGCGCAGGCCATCGCGCAGAGCTGCCAGGGCTGGATCGTCGACGTCGACACGAATCGCATCCTCCCCACGGACAAGGTCGTCGATCACGTTCCGGGCGCCCGGTTCGACGCGCGCACGATGATGGTGCTCCACGCCGTGTCGGGCGAGAACGAGCTCGGGTTCATCGATACCGGTGGCCTCGCGCGACTCGGCTTTCCCGAGCTCTACCTGCCCGCCGTCCCGCCGGCCAATGCCACACGGCTCGCGTCGCTCGTGAACGCGACGGTGCAGACGCTCGTCGACCAAGGCGATCTGATCCGCGACGGAGAGATCGTGGTCGATGTCACGAAGCTCGCGGGCGAATGGCACGCCAAGGACGTGATCGACGATGGCGGCACCGGAACGTTCACCTGGCAGGTCAAGTGGTCGAAGGGTGACGGCGCCGATGCCGATGCCCCGCTCGTGCTGGAGCTCGGCATCCCCGGCGCACGCCCCGGCGATGCCGCCGCGCTGCTCGCGGCCCTCGAGACCTACGAGGGCGAGAGCCCCGACAAGGTGCAGCAGATCGATTTCGGTCCCGAGCTCGAGACCGTCGCGGTGAAGGCGCGCGCGGCCCTCGTCGCGCTGCGCGCCCACTTCAAGAAGGGCATCCCGCCGGGCGAACGCCTCTCGATCAAGGCTCCGTTCGAGACGGACCACGACTCGAAGGAATGGATGTGGGTCGACGTGTTCGCGTTCAAGGACGCCACGTTCGAAGGTGTCCTCGCGAACACGCCCGACGACGTCAAGGCGCTGAAGCTCGGCACCCGCGTCAAGGTGAAGCTGACCGACGTGGCCGACTTCATCCATCGCCGCGCCGACAAGACGAACGTCGGCGGTTACAGCTTCGACGTGATGCGCAAGCACGGCATCGATGTGCCGCCGCTCTCCGAGATGTGATCCGCGAATCGCTTCGTGCCCATGACCGGCGCGACCACGCCGTGCTCGGCGAGCCCCACCGCGAATTGCATGAACTGCGCGATCCGCGGATGCACGAGCCGCAGCATCGTCGCGTTCATCCGCGCGAGCCACACCGGAAATCCGCGCACGCGCTTCTGCCCGCCCGCGCGTCCGACGAGCTCGAAGATCTCCCGCCGCGTCATCACCTCCGGCCCGCCGCACGCGATCTCGCGCGGCCCATCGCCATGCACCGCGTCGGCGATGATGGTCGCGAGCTCGCCGTCGTCGATCGGGTTCGTGCGCGTGTGTCCCTTGCCGAGATCCACCAGGAAGCCGCGCTTCGCCATCGGCAACAGCGACGCGTACGCGCTGAATAACCCGGTCGGCCGGATCACCACGCCGTCGATATCGCCCATCGCCGCGGCCACGCGCTCGTGCGCATCGATGTACGTGCAGTACGCGAGCTCGGGTGCATGCGCGACGCCGATGTACACGAGCCGCGCGCCCGTACGCTTCGCCGCCGCGATCGCCGCCATGCCGATCGGCGTATCCACCGCGCGGTAGCCGCGCCACCCGCGCCCGAAGCCCATCGCCACGCTCGCCCCCGCGCAGTCGATGATCGCGCTCGCGCTTTCGGCCAGCTTCGTCACCACCTCGGGATCGCGCGCATCGCCATCCTTGCGGCCGCACGCCCTCACGGTCTCGCCGCGCCGGATCAGCTCGGCGGCGACCAGCTTCCCGAGGTTTCCCGTTCCACCGAGGACCACGATACCCATGGACCTACGATGCGCCCGAACCGGCTTCCGCCCGTGCGGCACCGCGTCGCGGCGTAGCTTCGATCCCCAGCGCGAACGACCTTCTGGCGCGAGGTTCGGTCTCTTGCAGGCGGCGCTTCTGCGACATGAGCCCCAAGAGCTCGTCCTCTGTGAAGTTCGAGATGCTGGCGACTTCCAGGGCCGCAGCTCATCGGTGAACGAGTTGCTCGAGCTTCGTGCTGAAGTGAGCACTGATCGTTGGCTCTTCCAGCCGGTTGATCCCGCAATCACGTCGGCGATGCAGCGCGCGCCCCGATGAACGTTTCCTGGAAACTGCTTGACGGATTTCGGGCGCTCGCTCGTGACATCTGCGCGAGCTCTCGGCGAGCAAACGTGTTTTTTTGCGTCCACGACGTCGAACGATCGCAGGCGATAGGAGGACGCGTTTCCGACGACGTTTTCCTCGAGTGCGCACATCGTGCGTCTCGGGGGCGTTTCAACAGCGGGTGTAGAATGGAGCATCAACACAGAGGTGGGTGCGATGGAGGCTAACGGCACGTGTGGAGTGAATCGCTATGCGAGCTGGGGGCGTGAGCTGGGGCATTCGTGGCGTCGACATGGAGAGCGCAGCGCACGCGGACCGTCTTCGCGTGCAGCCGAGAATGCCGCGACGGCGCCGTGGCAGTTCGCGCACGAGCGGTTGCTCTCCATCGCGAAGCGCCGGGGCGCGTTGGACGCAGAGGAGGCGCGGTGGTTGCATGAAGCAGAGTGGCTACAAGTCTGGAAGCCGTTCGCGATGGTCAACATGGTCGACTACCTCGAGCGCGTCGTGGGTTATGCGCCGCGGACCGCTCAGGAGAGGCTGCGTGTCTCGCGTGCGCTGTCAAACTTACCCGAGCTGACGGACGCGTTGCGCACGGGGGAACTGCCGCATTCGGCGATCAAGGAGCTCGTGCGCGTCGCGACGCCGGCAACCGAGCGCGCCTGGCGGGAAGCTGCGCAGGACAAGAACGTGCGCCAGATCGAAGAGCTCGTCAGGGGGCATCGGCCGGGCGATCGCCCCGAGGATCCGGCCGAGGAGGACGCGCGACTCCACACGGTCGTGTTCGAAGAGGTCTCGGCGTCGGTGTACGCCATGGTTCGCCAGGCGCGACTCGCCCTGCAGCACGGCTCGCGCATGACCGACAACGACGTGCTCGGCGCGTTCGCGTCGATGGTGCTCGGCGGCGCCCACGTGGGCGCGGATGGACCAACGCAGAGCGCTCCGACCAAGCCCATGCAGCTCTGTTTGACCGTTTGTAGAGTCTGCGATCGCGCGTGGCAGCAAGGTGCGGGCGCGATGGTACCGGTTCCGCCGTCAGCGCTCGAGCAAGCGCGATGCGACGCCCAACACATCGGCGACATCCACGCGGATCCCCCGGAACGCGCGCACACCGACATCGCACCGGCGACGCGCCGGCTCGTCGATGCGCGCGACCAGGGACACTGCCAGACGCCGGGATGCCGGTCGGCGCACGGCCTCGAGATCCACCACATCATTCCGCGCTCCGAGGGCGGCACGCACGATCCGTGGAACCTCACGACGCGCTGCTTCTCGTGCCATCAGGCGCGACACGAAGGTCGGCTCGAGATCACCGGCACTGCACCCGACAATATCGTTACACGGCGAGTATTCGACGCTTGTTCGCGTACCGCGCCGATCCCGCAGACGACAGGTGCCGACAGATACGCCGCGGTCGTGCGCCGCACCGAAGCGCTCGCCGCGATGCGTGCGCTGGGATGGAAGCCAGCCGAGACACAGCGCGCGGTGGACGCCGCGATCGCGGGGCTCGAGCCAGACGCTCCCCTCGAAGCGATTCTTCGCGAGGCGCTCAGCCGCTGCGTGCGTTAGGCGCCCACGTGGGCGCGTCGGACGGCGACGCCAGCAGTTGGAATCGCGACGTCATCCGCCGATTCGCGTCGCGCCGGCCGTTTGATGTCATTGCAGGAGCTCGACGGTCCATCAGTAGGCGGACGTGAATCCGGCTACGGCGTGGCTTGCATGACGGCGATCATGCATTCGGCGTATGCCATGCCGAGCTCCTGCATGCCGCGCATCTGCTCCTCGGTGAGGTTGCCCGGGTGGGTGTCCATGGACCTGGCCATCTCCGTCGACCACTGCACGAGCTCCTCCCGCACGCGGTCGGAGCACGCCTTGTCCGTGCACGCGCACATCTGATCCTTGAAGCCGCGCATCGCCTCCAAGGCGAGGTCGGCCTGCGTCCGCGCAGACGGCGGTGGGACGGACTTCGCCGGCGGCGCGACTGCGGCGGCCGGTTGCGATGGCGGTGGCGGCTCACCGCGCCAGCAGCCCACCAGCAGCACGGCCGGGAGGAGCGCCTTCACTCGATCGAGCGGATGTCGGTGGGAACTTCCTCGAGGAAGTCGTCGGCGCTCGTCGAGGGGCGCGCCGGCACCGTGGCGGCGCGTGTGGTCTTCGGCTTCGGCGCGGGATCCGGCGCGATCATCGTGACCGCCTCGGAGATCGCGCGCGGCTGACGATTGCCCCAGAACGCCGAGGTGCGCGACCGCTCGGTCACCACCGTCAGCTCCGCGGTCTCGCGTCGCGCGCGCGGGCGGCGGCCGGTGGGTTCGGGCGGCGGCGGTGTTGCCGCAGGCTCGGTCTCCGTACGCTTCGCCACGTGCCCATTGTACTGGATCGCGCACGGCCGTGGCGTCCGAGGTTGGTCGCCGCCGCCGAGGTCGTCGATTCCACAGGACATCCGCCGATCAGTTTCCGCTCACGACCGCCGCCCCCCAGCCGTCGTAGCTCGCGCCGTGCTCCTTGGCGAGCCGGCGCAAGTACATGGTCAGTCCGTCGATCAGGTCCTGATCGTCGAGCGGATACTGGACCGAGATCGTCATCGACTTCTCGAGATAGCGCGGCTCGCCAAACGCGGGATCGATCGCCTCGGCGATCGACCGGAGCGCCGCCGGCGGCCCGACGAACGTGTGGTCGAGCTGGTGGAGCTCGCCCATCAGCGAGCCGGCCTGCGCGAGGGCCGTCATCACCTCGCGGTTCGCGATGTGGTTGTAGCCGCGCTCGCCGGGGCTGATCTTGTCGTTGAAGAACGTCCAGTCCGCATGCTCGACGAGCTTCGTGCCACCGAGCTTCGCCTCGATCACCGCGTACGCGCGCGCGAAGCCCGCCAGGTCATCCACCTGGAACAGGAGCTCGCGCATCCCGCGGTACACCTGCTTGCCGACGAGCCAGCACGCAACCTTCGCCCGCGTCAGCTCGGCCACGAGCTCCGTCTCGATCGCGCGCAGCCGCTGCATCGCCGGCGGCGACGGCATCCCCGATGGCCCGATGTGCCCCTCCGGCGAGAACCCGATCACGCGCCGCAGCTGCGATGGCTTCTGCTCGCTCGGATCGCAAGCGCTCACGTCGAAGCTGACGATGCAGCGCTCGCTAGCGTTGTCGCCGAACCGATACGCGTAGCCGTTCCACTGGTCCCTGACGATCACCCGCCGACGCTATCACTGCGCGCGATTGACCTGCACCCGCAGCTTGCCGCCGCTGCGCTCGATGGTGATCGCCCACGGCCGGCAACACACCGCGCAATCCTCCACCAGCATCCCCGTGGTGTCTGGATCCACGTAGAGGTCGACATATTCCCGACAGTACGGGCAACGCACTTTTACGGTGTCTTCCATCAGCGCCTCATCCGGTAGCCGGCCTCCCGCTGCGCGCGTAGCGCGAGAATGACGACGCAGTCGTCGTCGGGATCATAATCATAGAGTGCGATGTACCCGGTCTTTCCGCGCGAGATCACGAGCTCACGCAATGACTGCTCGGCGATTCGGCCAATCAGCGGATGGCGCGCCAAGATCTCGACAGCGTCCGCGATGACATCGACGACCGCCTCCATCGCTTCAGGTCCCCCGCCGGCGACAGACTGTACGAGCCGATCGAGATCCGCGTACGCCCGTTTCGCATAGATCAGCGTCGCCAACGCTTCGCCTTGGGGGGTGCAGTGCGTTTACCCGATATCCGCGCGCGGAGGTGCGCGTGCACCTCTCTCGCGTCGTAACCAGTGCCAGTACGCTGGAAGTCGTCGCGTGCTTCCAGCGCGTCAGCCACGAATGACAGCCGTTGTTCGGCGAGCTGCGTCTCGTTCTCGATCGCTCGCAACATGAACCCGTGAGCGGAGTCGCCCGTGCGTGAAACAACGGCTGCGATCCTCTCCTTGAGCTCCGGCGGCACTTTCAGGGTGGTCGGCGGCATGGGGTACTACCAGGGTAGTACCTTCGACCGGCGTGGGCAACCGCCACGTCAGCGCCGCCACTCGGATGCGAGCATCGCGAACACCAGGCTATCGCACCACTCGCCCTTGATGAACATGTTCTGCACGAGGTGCGCCTCGCGCCGCATGCCGATCTTCTCCATCACGCGCGCCGATGCAGCGTTGCGCGGATCGCAGTCCGCCGAGACGCGGTGGAGCCCCACCGTCTCGAACGCGTAGCCGAGGAACGCGCGCGCTGCCTCGGCGCCGTAGCCCCGGCCGTGCTGCAGCGGCGCGATCTCGAACCACAGCGATGCCGTTCGCACGTCTTCGCCGCGCCGCATCCCGACGCGCCCGATCATCGCGCCGTCGAGCGTGACGGCGAGGTCGAACAGCAGCCGCGGCTCGGCGGCCGCACCGTCGATCGCGAGCGAAATCGTCGCGCGCGTGGCCTCCTCGTCGAACGCGTCCTCGGTCTGGTACCGCACCACCTCGGGCAGCGACACGATCGCGTGGAGCGCGGGCCAGTCACTCTCGACCATCTCGCGCAGCACGAGCCGCTCCGTCGCGATCACCGGAACCACTCCTCGGCGAGCATCGCGAACACGAGGCTGTCGCACCACTCGCCCTTGATGAACACGTTCTGGACGAGGTGACCCTCGCTGCGCATCCCGAGCTTCTTCATCACACCCGCCGAGGCCGGATTGCGCGGATCGCAATCGCCCCACACGCGGTGCAGACCGAGCGTCTCGAACGCGTAGCCGAGCAACGCGCGCGCCGCCTCGACCGCGTAGCCCTTGCCCTGGTGCGCGGGACCGATCGTGAACCAGAGCTCCGCGATGCGCGGATCCTCGCCGCGCCGGAACCCCGTACGGCCGATCAGCGTATCGTCACCGGGCAGCGTGACCGCGAGCTCGACCACGACCTGATCGCGGACGCCGTCGATGATGCGCTGCACGTACGCGCGCGCCCCGGCTTCGTCCATCACGTCGAACATCAGCCAGCGAACCACCTCGGGTTGCGAGTGAATCGCGAGCATCGCGCGCCAATCGTCCAGGGCGAATTCGCGAAGCACGAGACGCTCGGTGGCGAGCGTCATCATGCCTTCCGTCGCAGCCTGACCACCTGCACCATCGTGTCATGCGGCGCGCCATCGCTGCCGAGTACGGTGCCGCTCCACTCGACGAGCAGCCTCACCCCATACGTACCGGCGGCCAGCGGAACCGACGGGGTATCGCTGCGGTCGAGCTCGGGACCGAAGCTCGCCGAATCGAACAGCACGAGGTCTCCCCCGTCGTGAACAAGCTCGTCGGGACGATCCTCGAAATCCTCGTCGGCGGCGGCGAGCGCCGCGGTGAGCAGCGTTGCGGCATCGTCGGCGCCCACCCACCGAACGATCAGCGCGCCATCGGGCTGCGCGACCAGCGTCCCGTTGTCGGGCGTCTCGAGTGCGAGCGCGCGGCCCGCCCCGACGTCGATGACGCCGAAGTTGGCGACGCACGCGCGATCGTAGTCGCAGGGTGTGGTGCCGAAGATCGGCGCACCCGTGGCGTCGCACACGCCGAGCCACTCGGGGATCAGCCGCTCGCTCATCGCGATCAGCGGACCGCCCTCGCTCTCGGCGAACGTCGCGACGGCAGCGAGCCGAATGGCTTCGTCACCGAGCGGCAGTGGATCGGCCATGCGGTGACGGTATCACCGCCGACGATCAGTGCGCGGTGGCGTCGAGGCGGGCCTTGGCCCAGCCGATGCGCACCTGCACGTTCACGTAGTCGCCGTCCATCGCCTTGTCGCCCCACTTCGCGAGCTCGCCCTCGGCGGTCGCGAGATCCTTCTTCGCCGCTTCGGCGTCGATGTCCTTCTGCGCGAGCGCCTGCTCGACGAGGATCTCGACCGCGCCGGCCGGGTCCACGCGGAGGTAGCCGCTCGACACCGCGTAACGCTGGCGCGCCTTGGTGCCGATGGTCAGCACGCCGGGCTTCAGCGCCACGAGGATCGGGATGTGGCCCGGCAGCATCTCGAGCTCGCCGAGCTCGCCGGGCGCCCGCACGCTATCCGCCTCGGTGTGCGCGATCACGCCCTTGGGCGTGACCACGTTCACCGCGAGGATGGTTCCGAGTTCGCTCATGGGCTAGCCCCTCTTCGCGAGCTCGGCTGCCTTGGCGCGCACGTCGTCGATCGTGCCGGTCATCTCGAACGCCTGCTCCGGGAGGTCATCGGCCTTGCCCTCGAGGACTTCCTCGAAGGAGCGGACCGTGTCCTCGCGCGAGCAGAAGATGCCCTTGAGGCCGGTGAACGTCTCGGCGACGTGGAACGGCTGGCCGAAGAACTTCTCGATCTTGCGCGCGCGCGACACGGTCTGCTTGTCGTCTTCCGACAGCTCGTCCATGCCGAGAATCGCGATGATGTCCTGCAGATCCTTGTAGCGCTGCAGGATGCGCTGCACTTCGCGGGCGACCTTGTAGTGGCGCTCGCCGACGACCGCAGCGGAGAGAATCGTCGACGTGGAGTCGAGCGGATCGACGGCCGGGTAGATGCCCTTCTCGGTGATCGCGCGGTTGAGCACCGTGGTGGCATCGAGGTGGGCGAACGCGGTGGCGGGCGCCGGGTCGGTCAAGTCGTCGGCGGGCACGTAGATCGCCTGCACCGACGTGATCGAGCCGTCCTTGGTGGAGGTGATGCGCTCCTGCAGGCCACCCATCTCCGTCGAGAGGGTCGGCTGATAACCGACGGCGCTCGGGATGCGGCCGAGGAGAGCCGACATCTCGGAGCCGGCCTGCGTGAACCGGAAGATGTTGTCGACGAACAGGAGGAGGTCCTGCTTCTCGACGTCGCGGAAGTACTCGGCCATGGTCAGCGCCGAGAGAGCGACGCGGGCGCGGGCACCCGGCGGCTCGTTCATCTGGCCGAACACCATCGCGGTCTTCGAGAGCACCGACGAACCGTCGAAGAGCTTCGCTTCCGCGAGCTCGTGATAGAGGTCGTTACCTTCGCGGGTACGCTCGCCGACGCCGGCGAACACCGAGTAGGAACCGGACTTCTTCGCGACGTTGTTGATCAGCTCCTGGATGAGCACGGTCTTGCCGACGCCGGCGCCACCGAACAGGCCGATCTTTCCACCGCGGCGATACGGAGCGAGGAGGTCGATGACCTTGATGCCCGTCTCGAACATCTCGACCGACACCGACTGGTCGACGAACGGCGGCGCCGAGCGGTGAATCGGACGCTTGACGTCGCTCTTCACCGGACCCTGCTCGTCGATCGGCTCGCCGATGACGTTGAGGATGCGACCGAGAACGCCGGCGCCCACGGGCACCGAGATCGCGAGGCTCGTGTTCTTCACCGACTGGCCGCGGATGAGGCCGTCGGTGGTGTCCATGGCGACGCAACGAACCATGTGCTCGCCGAGGTGCTGCGCGACCTCGACGGTGAGGTTGTCTTCGCGCTTGTCGATCGACGGGTTCGTGAGAAGCAACGCGGTGTTGATCTCGGGAAGCTCGGCCGAGTCAAAGGCAACGTCGACGACGGGGCCGATGACCTGGACCACGCGGCCCATGCTGTTGGGAGAAAGATCGGTAGCCATGGTGTCTTTTCCTTAACCCTTGAGAGCCTCGGCGCCGCCGACGATCTCGGCGAGCTCCTTGGTGATCGATGCCTGACGAGCGCGGTTGAACTGGAGCGTGAGCGCCGCGATCATGTCGCCGGCGTTCTTGGTCGCGTTCTGCATCGCCGTCATCTGCGCGGCGAAGAACGACGTGATCGATTCGAGCGCCGCCCGGTACAGCATGATCTGCACGTAGAGCGGGACGAGCCGGTCGAGGAGATCCTCTTTGCTCGGCTCGTAGACGTAGTCGGCGGACTCCGCCGGCGCATCGCCGGACGCCTTGGGCGTGACGACCGGCAGGATCTGCTTCACCTGCACGGACTGCGTGCCCGCGTTCTTGAACTCGTTGTAGACCACGAACACGCGGTCGACCTTGCCGTCCTTGAAGTCCGCGATGACGCGGTTCGCGGTCTCTCGCGCGCTATCGAGCGCGGTGAGGCCGTTCGGCATGCCGTCGAAGCTCGTGATCGTGGCGCGGCGGCGCGAGAAGTACTGGTTGCCCTTGCGGCCGATGATGCGGAGCGACACTTCCTGCGCGCCCGACAGCTCGTTCGCGGCGTACCGCTCGACGGCCTTGGTGACGTTCGCGTTGAACGCACCGGCCTGACCACGGTCGCTCGTCATGACGACGATGCCGGCCTTGACCAGCGGACGCTCCTCGAACAGCGGGTGCGAATCCGTGCCCGCCACCGCCGAGAGCTGACCGACGACCTCGGTGATCGCCTGCGTGTACGGCCGCGCGGCGATCAAGGCGCCCTGCGCGCGCTTGAGCTTCGCGGTCGACACGAGCTGCATCGCCTTCGTGATCTTGCGAGTGTTTTTGACACTCGTGATCCGCGTGCGGATTGCCTTCAGCGACGGCATGGGATTACGCCTTCTTCTGCTCGACGGAGAACTGCTTCGCGAACTCGGTCAGCGCCTCGCGGAGCTTCTTCTCCAGCGCGCCCGGGCCCTTCTTGCCGTTCTCGTCCTTGACGTCGTCGAGCTTGCCGGTCGCCTTGAGGTCGGCGAGGACATCGGCCTTGCGCGACTTCATGAACGACAGGAGCTCGGTCTCGTAGCGGCCGAGCACGTCGACCGGGTAGTCATCGACGAAGCCGTTCGTGCCGGCGTAGATCACGATGACCTGCTCCTCCACGGGCATCGGCGCGAACTGGCCCTGCTTGAGCAGCTCGACCATGCGCTGACCGCGGTTGATCTGCGCGAGGGTCGCCTTGTCGAGGTCGGAGCCGAACTGCGCGAACGCCGCCTTCTCGCGGTACGACGCGAGCTCGAGGCGGAGGCGGCCGGCGATCTTCTTCATCGCGCCGGTCTGGGCAGCGCCACCGACGCGCGACACCGAGATGCCGACGTTCACCGCGGGACGAACGCCCTGATAGAACAGATCGCCCTCGAGGAAGATCTGGCCGTCGGTGATCGAGATGACGTTGGTCGGGATGTACGCCGAGACGTCGCCGGCCTGGGTCTCGATGATCGGGAGAGCGGTCAGCGAGCCGCCGCCTTCCTTGTCGGAGAGCTTCGCGGCGCGCTCGAGGAGGCGCGAGTGGATGTAGAACACGTCGCCCGGATACGCCTCGCGGCCCGGCGGGCGGCGGAGGAGCAGCGAGAGCTGGCGGTACGCCACGGCCTGCTTGGAGAGATCATCGTAGATGATGAGGGCGTGGCGACCCGAGTCACGGAAGTACTCGGCCATCGTGACGCCGGTGTACGGCGCGATGAACTGCAGCGGAGCGGGCTCCGACGCGCCGGCGAGAACGACCGTGGTGTACTCCATCGCGCCGGCCTTGGTGAGGCGGTCGACGACGGTGGCCACCGTCGACTGCTTCTGGCCGATGGCGACGTAGAAGCAGAACATGTTCTGCCCCTTCTGATTGATGATCGTATCGATCGCGATGGCGGTCTTGCCGACACCACGGTCGCCGATGATGAGCTCGCGCTGACCGCGGCCGATCGGGATCATCGCGTCGATCGCCTTCATGCCCGTCTGCATCGGCTCGTGCACCGACTTGCGGGAGATGATGCCCGGCGCCTTGATCTCGACCTGGCGCTTCTTCGCGCCGGTGATCGGCTTGCCGCCATCGACCGGCTGGCCGATCGCGTTCACCACGCGGCCGAGGAGCTCCTCGCCGACGGGGACTTCCACGATGCGACCGGTGCGCTTGACGACGTCGCCTTCGCGGACCGACTCGAACTTGCCGAGGAGAGCAACGCCGACGTTGTCCTCTTCGAGGTTCAGCACCATGCCGCTGACCTTCTCGCCACCGGCGCCCTCGAACTCGAGGAGCTCGCCTGCCATGGCACCGGAGAGGCCGTACACGCGGGCGATACCGTCGCCTGCGGTGAGCACACTGCCGGTTTCCGTGACCGAGACCTTCTGGTCGTAGTTCTCGATCTGCTTGCGGATGATGTCGCTGATCTCTGCGGCGCGGATATCCATGGTCATCGTCCTTACTTAGTGAGCTCGTCGCGCAAGGTGCGGAGTTGAGTGCGGAGGGAACCGTCGTAGACCTTGTCACCGACCTTGGCGACAACGCCACCGAGGAGGTTCGGGTCTTCCTTCTTCACGATGTCGACCTTCTTGCCCGAGAGCTTCTCGAGCGCGGCCGTGATCTGGGAGAGCTGCGTGGCGTCGAGCGGCTTCGCCGAGGTGACCTCAGCGGTGACGTGGTTCGACTTCGCTTGAACCATCGCCTCGAGCTCGCGCGAGATGTCGGGGAGCGCGAACAGCCGCTCGCCGTCGAGCAGCAAGTACACGAGGCTCTTGGTCTGCGGCTGCGCCTCGACCTTCGCGAGCAGGGCGTCGAGCACCTTGCGGCGGTCGGCGCGGCGAATCGCGGGGTTGTTGAGCGCGGTCTGCAGCTCGGCAGACTCCTTCATCGCCTTCGCGAGCGAGCGCAGATCCGCGCTGATCCGCTCGGTGGCGCCGAGGCCGAACACGGCCTTCGCGTAACGACGGGCGAGACTTCCGGCGGCCATTAGCGGCGCTCCTTGAGATCGACGGCCGACGCGGCCTGGACATCATTGATGAACGCGGTGACCAGCTTCGACTGGTCGGTCGGGTTCATCTTC